>JAABUZ0100003860.1_pt1 | contig 21476 bp, 20 predicted proteins | sample 5562091 | NCBI WGS metagenome assembly JAABUZ01 (sample SAMN12813069, study PRJNA571459) | rock metagenome | isolation source: Antarctica rocks | place: Antarctica: Victoria Land, Linnaeus Terrace sud | collected 2015-12-21
GATCAGCTGGAAGAGCAACTCGTGGCGGGGCTAGCGACCTTGGAAGCGGACTTGCCGCGCATGGCCTCTCTGACTGGCTTCAGCTGGATTACCAGTGTCTCTCTGAATGCGAGTTAGTATGAGAAACTCATTAATGAGGTCCCGGGACTTTTCCGGTTCCGCCGGTGGGGAACTCCCGGTATTACTTTTATGATGGAGTTTTGCCAATTGACCAATCCAGTTTTGCCGACCGTCTCGCCGCGGTGGAAGCCCGCATTCGGAACGCTTCCGACAAGTGCGGCCGAAAGCGCTCGGAAATTACTTTAGTGGCTGTTTCGAAGAAATTTTCTGCTGAGACTATTCGGGAGGCTTACCGCGCCGGATTACGCGACTTCGGCGAGAACTACGTGCAGGAGTTCGCGGATAAGCGGCCCTTGCTCCAGGACCTGCCGGATGCCCGATTTCATCTGATCGGACACTTGCAATCCAACAAATCCCGGCTCGCCTGCGATTTGTTTCAGGTCATTCAAACGGTTGATTCGCCTAAGCTCCTGCAACGTCTCAACTCTGCTGCTCAGGAGAAAGGAGCGTTCTTGGACATCATGCTCGAAATCAAGCTTGGAAAGGAAGAAAGCAAAAGCGGCGCCGATCCCGGCGACATCCCGCAACTGCTCCATACAGCCAGGGAATGTCCATGCCTTCGTTTGTTGGGGCTGATGACGATTCCGCCCTGGTCGGAAGATCCGGAAATTTCCCGGCCCTACTTTCGGCAATTGAAGGAGTTGGCCCGCCAACATGGTTTGCCACACTTATCGATGGGAATGTCCGCTGATTTTGAGGCCGCTATTGAGGAGGGGTCAACGATGATTCGTGTCGGCACCGCTCTTTTTGGCCCGAGACCGAAGCCGGTCGCCCCTTCCGTTTAACGACCTGAGATGCGCGCTGCAAAGCTCCTGGCAAGCTTCTTCATAGTCGTACTGTGGCATGCGCCTGCGCTTCTTGCGCAACCCGCAAAACGAAACGGTGACTTATCCAGTCAGCCGCAGCCCCTTGGGCTCTCGATTCCCATGCGGGATGGAGTGCGGCTGGCGGCTGACCTGTTCCTGCCGGACGCGAGCGGCCGCTTCCCCGCGGTACTGGTGCGCACGCCCTACGATCGCAAAGCCGCCTCTACCACCGGCTACCGCTTTCTTGCGAAACGCGGTTATGCTGTCGTGATCGAAGACGTTCGCGGACGCCACGCCTCCCAAGGCGTGTTCGGATCGACCGTTCAGGAAGGCCCGGACGGCAATGACACCCTCAACTGGATTGCCGCGCAGCCTTGGTCGGATGGCCGTGTCGGCATGGCGGGAAGCTCTTACCTGGGCATTACCCAGTGGTGGGCGGCCATTCAAGGCAATCCGCACTTGGTCACGATTTCGCCCATGTGCTCGGGAGATGACGAATACCTGGATCGCTTTTACTCGACCGGCGGCGCTTTGCAAATAGGCCACCGGCTTTTATGGATGGCTGAAAACCTGATTCCTCCCTCGCACGTCAAGCCGCTGTTCCAAAGCTACATCGACCACCTGCCGTTGCGAACCGCCGATATCATGGCAACCGGAGAAGTTCTTCCGGCTTGGCGAACAGCGCTGGCCCATCCTTCCTATGACGATTATTGGAAAGGCTTGAGTATCCGCGAAAAAATCAATCGTGTTGCCATTCCCGTTCTTTCCTGGGGCGGATGGTTTGATGAATACGCTGAAAGCGATCTGGACGCCTTTTCCCGCCTTGCAAAAAGGCATGAAACCGTGGAAACCTGGATCGGTCCCTGGGCTCATAATCCCGGTTGGAAGTTTCCGACCCGCGATTTTGGGCCGCAGGCCTTTATTCCCATACGGGAAAAACAGGCTGACTGGTTTGACCGCTGGCTGAAGGGAAGATACATCGGTCCTGCCCTGGAACCTAACTCCTCCGCGCTGCACATTTTTGTCATGGGTCCGAATACATGGCGCGAAGAACGGGAATGGCCTTTAGCTCGAACCCGCTACACGCCCGCTTACCTGAGCAGTAACGGCCATGCCAACTCGCTCGGCGGTGATGGAACGCTGCAATGGCAACCCGTACGCAAGGCTCCAAGCGACGTTTTCAATTATGATCCTAAAAATCCGGTGCCGACGGTGGGCGGGGCCGTTTGTTGCGAGCAGACCATACTGCCGCCCGGTCCGCTTGAGCAAAGTGTTGTCGAGAAGCGCGAGGACGTTCTGGTCTACACCTCCGAGCCGCTGGCGGACAACATGGAAGTGACAGGTCCCGTACGGGTCGTGCTCTATGCGGCTACTTCCGTCAACGACACTGATTTTACGGCGAAGCTGGTCGATGTGCAGCCCAATGGGACTTCACTGCTGGTAGTGGACGGCATTCAACGTCTGCGCTATCGCTTATCGCTCGATCAACCCGTTTTCGTGAAGCGCAACGCCCCTTATCAGATTACGGTCAATGCCGGCGTGACCAGCTATGTTTTTGCTCCGGGTCATCGCCTCCGCTTGGAAGTGTCTTCCAGCAACTTTCCCCGTTTTGACCGCAATCTGAACTCGATACGAGCGAACGCGGATGAGGGAAAAATGACCAAAGCACGTCAAACCATATTCCACCAGCAGGGCTATCCATCAGCTATCATCCTGCCCGTTATTCCAAATTCCGTCGGAAGACGAGCAACGGACGGCGGCAATTCCCGCAGGCCGAGAGGATGGGGAAATTGAGGCCGGTACTCGACGAAAAAAGATGTTAAGCGAGAAAACCGGCTTACTGGTTGAAGCTCACCAGCGCCTTTCGCAAATGCGCATTGCCGAAGCGTTGGGGCTTTTTCACGCGGCGGAAAGCGCGGGAGAGAATCCCGATGTTTGCGCCGCCGGACGCTGGACCTGTTACATGCTGACCGGCAACTATGAGAGTGCTTGGCTCCAAAGCGACAAGATTGAAGCTCGCGGAAATCCCGATCCTTATCGTTTCTGGAATGGCCAAACCTTGGCTGGCAAAGACATTCTCCTGCGTTGCTTGCATGGTTTGGGCGACACAATTCAGTTTATTCGTTACGCGCCGCTGATTAAAGCGCAAGCTCGCACGCTCACGGTTGAAGCGCAACCCAAGCTGAAACGATTATTGGAAAAGGCGAACATCGCCGATGAAGTAATTACCTGGGGTGAAAAGGAACCGCCCTGGAACCAGCAAATAGAAGTTAATGAGCTGCCGCGCATCTTTCGCACGACGCTTTTATCCATTCCAAGCAACGTGCCCTACTTGCGCTTCGAGCAACCACCGCCGGCAACGGGGCAAAACGAGGGGCAGCCCTTGCGCGTGGGCTTTGCCTGGGCCGCCAGTGACTTCAATCGCGCCCGCACGGTTCCCCTTGAACTACTCGCGTCTCTCTTCGGCACGCCGGGAGCGCTGTTTTTCAGCGTGCAGGCAGGTTCGGAATTCGCGCAAGTCCAGCCCTGGGCCGCTCAGGTAAAAAGCCTGACGGAAGAGTCCACCTGCATCCTGCGGGTCGCGCGGGAAATGAACAATCTCGACCTGATTATCACGGTTGACACTATGACCGCGCATCTTGCCGGCGCGCTCGGACGCCGGACCTGGACGTTGCTGCCTTTCGCGTGCGACTGGCGCTGGATGCTGAACCGCAGTGATACGCCTTGGTACCCGACCATGCGCCTGTTTCGCCAACCGATGCCGGGAAACTGGGAGCCTGTTATTCAACAAGTCCGGCAAGAACTGGGAAACCTTGTCACTGCTCGTGCCCTGCTCAGGAATCAGCGGCGGGAAGAGTGAAGAAGAATGTTGAACCCAAGCTGACAATCGATTCAACCCAAATCCGCCCGCCTGCGCGGGTCACGATCTTTTTGCAGGTCGCCAGCCCGATTCCGCTCCCGGAAACGTCCAGCCCATGCTGCCTTTGTAGAGGCTGGAAGATGCGCTCGAACCATTCCGACTCAATTCCGATGCCGTTATCACGAACGGCAAATCTCCACATCCCCTCCTGTTTGGCAACGCCGACATGCACCAGAAGAGGCGCATCCGGCCGCCGGTACTTCAGGGCATTCGAAAGAAGATTTTGAAATAGCTGGCTGACAGCCCGCGTCTCCACATCCACTACCGGCAAGGGTTCATGTTCAATCCTTGCTCCGCTCGTCTCAAGGTCCCTGCGCAGATTCTCCAGGGCAATCGCAAACGCTTCCTCCGCCTCTGTATGGTGAGAGTCGAGGACCGCGCTCCGTCCCGCGCGCGCATGGGCCAGAATCCCTTCCACCAGATCCGACATGCGCGCTAGACCTTGTGCAATATGTTTGACGCACTTCTGGCCCTCATCATCAAGCTGCGCGCCGTGACGGCTTTCCAGGATATCCACGAGCCAGCGCGTGCTGGTAATGGGCGCGCTTAGGTCATGGGAAGCAATGCGCGCGAACTCTTCCAACTCTTCATTGGAACGCTCCAACTCCCCCTTGATCTTCCGCAACTGCTCGTTGGCGGTTTCCAGATCACGGCGCATTTGGGCGCGCGCCGTCACGTCGGTTTGCGTCTCAATGACCATGCGGCGTTCACTCGATCCATCCCGCAGCAAAACCCACGTAGCCGCAATCGCCAGTCGAGTTCCATCCCGGCGAGCGTGATCCAGTTCTCCTTTCCAACTCCCCGTCGCTTGCATCTGACGGTCAATTTCTTCGGGCGGAACCGGAAATCCGGTTTTCAAAAGCTGCTGGCAGATCTGCCCCACGGCTTCCTGCGCCGTCCAGCCGTACAGCCGTTCACAACCGGTCGTCCAGTGTTCAATCGTTCCTCCCCAATCGCGCACAATCACGTTTGACTGGTCGAGCGCGCCCGCCAGCGCTTTCAGGCTATCCTCCACATTCTTCCGGGTGGTGACATCGCGAAGAACTTTGCCGAACCCCGTCAGCTTGTCGTTGCTGTCCCGCAAAGCCACCGTTACGCCTTCCACCAGAATCTGCGTGCCGCTTTTCGTGACCAGCCAGGTTGTATCGGAGGCCCGTCCTGTTTCGGAAGCATGTTCCAGTTCGCGTCGAGGAGCGCCCGTCAGCCGGTCAGCCAGGGGAAAGAGGATTTCCGTTTGTTTGCCGATAAACTCGTCCGCGCCATATCCAAAAACTTTCCACACGCCAGGATTCCAGGAGGTGAAAAGGCCGTCCGTGTCCGTCAAAACAATAACAAATTCATGCAGTTGGGACACCAGCAGCTCAAGCGGGTCTTTTCGGTTGGGTATCAGTTCACTCACCATCGATTTAGGCGTTTCCGGGCCTACCATGTAGAACGCGGCGGGAAGCAAAACAATTCAATGGAAGATCTGATTAATTCGCACGATACGCGCATATCTGCCGTCAAAAACCACTTCGCTCAACGATGCCAGCGACACTTCGAAGCGGTGTATGTGATCCAGCGGCATCCCTAAGAGTAAAATCAACAGCGCCCGTATCACATCTCCATGCGACACCACGGCTACAGTGGCTGTTTCGCGCCCTGCATGCCGCGCCAGTATTCTTTCCATGGCCGTCCAGGCGCGCGCCTGCACCTGCATCATCAGTTCACCCCGCGGCGGGCTGCTGATTGACCGCAAGCGATTATAGTGCTCCCACTCATCCGATTGCCGGATTTCCGTGAACGTCAGCCCCATCCAGTTGCCGTAGTCCAGCTCAACAATGTCGTCGTCCGTTGAGATCGACAACTGGAGCGCGTCCGCCAAATACTGAGCCGTTTCGAGAGCCCGCTCCAGAGGACTCGAGATAATCTCCTGGACCTGATACCGCTCTTTCAACGCTAGGCTCAATGCTTGCGCCTGCCGGCAGCCTTCCGCGCTGATGTGAACTCCCGGCATGCGGCCATATAGCACGCGTCCCGTTAATGCAGTCTCGCCATGGCGGATCAGTAAAATACGAATCATAAAAGTGCGGAAACAAACAAGCTTGGCAGACAGCCTCACAACCGACGAGATTGAGCGCAGAGTGACAGCCCTAGGTCCATGGTTTCACAACATCTCTTTGGGGGGCGTGCAAACCGCGCCCCATCACTTTCTGGGCGACTATCCAGCGATGAAATGGAAGAACTTTCAGGATGCCGTTCCGCGGGATCTCAGCGGCCTGAGCGTGCTCGACATCGGCTGCAACGGCGGCTTCTATTCCATCGAAATGAAAAAGCGCGGAGCCGCGCGAGTTCTCGGCATCGACCACGACGAGGATTACTTGAACCAGGCGCGCTTCGCGGCGGATGTTCTCGGACTGGACATCGAGTTCCGGCGCATGTCCGTGTACGATCTGCCAAGATTAGGTCAGCGCTTCGACCTGGTGCTCTTCATGGGTGTTCTTTATCATCTTCGCCATCCTCTGCTGGCTCTCGACATCCTGCGGCAGCACGTCGCCAAGGACTGGCTGGTCTTTCAATCCTTGTTGCGGGGCAGTCGCGCGCGCCCTCAGATTGACGAGGACTATCCGTTCTGGGAAAAAGGTGTTTTCGATCACCCCGGCTATCCAAAGATGCATTTCATCGAGAAAAGCTACTCGCAAGATCCGACTAACTGGTGGGTGCCGAACCGGGCCTGCGCGGAAGCCATGCTGCGCAGCGCGGGTTTCACCATTGAGAGCATGCCGGAACCCGAAGTCTTTATCTGCCGTTGCAATGAAAGCGCCGAACTGCACCCTTTACCCGAAGGGATCGCCGCAAACTAAACAACTCGTATGCTCGAAGCCGTCATGCTCTGGAATGAGCCCAACAATCTCTCGCACTGGGATTTCGAAATAGATCCGGAATGGTCCGCCTACGCCGAAATGGTTAAACTCGCCGCCGCGGCCGTTAAAGCTGAAAGACCGGACCTGCCCAAAGTTTTAGGCGGCATCTCGCCGATTGATCCGGCTTTCGTGACGCGCATGAAGGACAAAGGCGTTCTGGACGCCGTGGACGTGGTCGCCCTGCACGGCTTTCCGCTGGATTGGAATCACTGGACCATTCACGAATGGCCGGAAAAGATTGCCGAAATTCAAGCGATAACGGAAAAACCCATTTGGGTTTCGGAAGTGGGCGCTTCCTCCTTCGGGGCGGAGGAGGTGCAGGAGTTCGGGCTGGAGAAAACCGCCGAATTATTGCTGCCGCGACTTGCTCACGTCTACTGGTACAGCCTTTTTGACCTGCCGCGCGCTTGGCCCGCCACCACCCGTCATCGCGAAAGTGAAGGCTCCTCGTACTACCGGCACTTTTATATGGGCCTGTTTCGGGAAGACGGCGCCCCCAAACTGGCCGCGCGGTGCTTCCGGCAATACGCCCCGGCCCTCGGCATCTGCCAATGGTTTCACTTCGAGGATCACCGGCTCCAAACCGCGGTACAAGCGCTGAAGGATTTCGGAGTGAAAAAACTCCGCACCGGGTTAAGCTGGGCTGACTACGAACGGCCCGGCGCGGAGAAATGGTTTGACCGCCAGATGAAACTCCTGGAACCATTCGACGTTACCGTGACTTACTGCTATACGCCGGAGCATTGCGGCGTAAAATCCCACCATACCAGCCCTCCACGGTGCCTGGAAGAATACGCTGAGTTCTGCGCCGCCATGACAAAAAGGTACGCTGCCTAGTACTTGGTTGGAGAAAACCCTGTGGATTATGGCAAAAACATGACAGGTAAGTAGTAACATAACAATTCGTCAGGATTCTTATGTGTAACAGGAACATGCAAACGCGCTTATGAGTGATGAGCAACGGTGTTGGGCCCATGCCTTCCCGCGATTTGATTCTCCAGTTCCCGTTATCAACTCTCCCAGCCTCAGCAACAGATACCCCTACAAAAAAGGAAAACACGCATAATGAGAGGAACCGTTCTCATCACAGGCGGTGCTGGATTCATTGGTTCACATGTAGCTTCGGAGTTAATCAACGCGGGCTATCCCGTTCGCGTGCTCGATAGCCTGGTGACTCAGGTTCACGGTGAAACTCCGGAGCGGCCTGCCTACCTGCACAAAGACGCGGAATTCATCCTGGGCGACGTTCGTAACCCGGAGATCCTGGACGAAGCGCTTTCCGGCGTTGATGCCGTTTATCACTTTGTGGCTTTGGTGGGAGTCGGCCAAAGCATGTATCAGGTTGCTGAGTATACCAGCGTGAATAACCTGGGCACGGCGGTTCTGCTGGAGCGGCTGGTTAAGCAATCGGTGAGCAAGCTGGTTGTCGCCTCCAGCATGAGCGTCTATGGCGAAGGGCTGTATCTCACGCCCGACGGCAATCCCTATGGCCACGCCTTCCGAACCGCCAAGCAGTTAAAAGCGCATGACTGGGAGATGCGGACACGGGAAGGCTTGCGTTTGCGTCCTGTCCCGACCCCTGAAAGCAAGCAGCCCTCGCTTGCTTCTGTTTATGCTTTGTCGAAGTACGATCAGGAACAGATGTGCTTGATGATGGGACGCGCTTACGGCATTCCCACCGTGGCCTTGCGCTTCTTCAATGCCTATGGCCCGTTCCAATCACTATCGAATCCCTACACGGGTGTGCTCGCCATCTTTGCGTCTCGTTTGATGAATAACAAGCACCCCATCATCTTTGAGGACGGCCAACAATTACGCGATTTTGTAAGCGTCTACGATGTGGCGCAGGCTTGCCGCCTGGCGCTGGAGGTCGAAGGAGCGCAGGACATGGTTTTTAACGTCGGTAGCGGCGAAACTGTGTCAGTGCGTGATGTGGCTTCCCGACTTGCGAAAGTGCTTGGCAAGAACCTGGAACCCGAAATCACGGGCAAATACCGCGTCGGCGATATCCGGCACTGCTACCCGGACATCAGCCAAGCGCAGCAAATCCTAGCCTATAAGCCTAAGGTCACTCTGGAGGACGGCATGCGCGACCTTGCCGGCTGGCTCGAACGTCAAACGGCGGAGGATCGTTTCAATGAAATGCGAAACGAACTCGCTTCACGCGGGCTGGTGGTATAGACAGGGAGCGGTGGAGTGGAACGACGTCACATTTTAATCACGGGCGGCGCGGGCTTCGTCGGAACGAATGTCGCCCTGAGTTACTTGAAAGAGAACCAACCGGTTCACATTTTTGATAATTTGAGCCGTTCCGGTGTTGAAACCAACCTGGCGGAACTGCAAGAACGCTTTCCTCACAGTCTCCGCTTCACGCACGGGAACATCTGCGACCGTAGCGAGATAAAAAACGCCGTTCTGAGCGCTAAAGCCATCTATCACTTAGCAGCGCAAGTTGCCGTGACTACCAGTTTGCAAAATCCGGTCGCTGATCTGGAAACGAATCTCCTGGGCACCTTAAACGTTCTGGAAGCGGTGCGCCACTCTTCCGCGCGTCTGCCGGTGCTCTTCACCTCAACGAATAAAGTCTACGGCACCCTCCGCAATATCCCGCTGTGCAAGCGCTCCGGACGGTGGGAACCGCAGGACCAAAAGCTCGCGCGCAGCGGCGTCACGGAGGATCAGCCGCTGGAATTTCTGTCGCCTTACGGCTGCTCCAAGGGCAGCGCCGACCAGTATGTATTGGACTACGCTCACTCCTACGGCATCCCGGCCACGGTGTTTCGGATGAGCTGCATCTATGGCCCGTACCAGCTTGGTTCGGAAGACCAGGGGTGGGTCGCGCATTTCGTGCGGCAAGCCATGAAAGGCGAGCCTGTCACCATCTTTGGCGACGGCAGGCAGGTGCGTGATCTGCTGTTTGTGGAAGATCTGGTGCGCCTCATGCGGCGCGCGCAGCAGAATATGGACGTGGTCGCCGGAGAAGCCTTCAACGTAGGCGGCGGACCCGAGAATTGCGCCAGCTTGCTGGAACTATTGGACCAGATCCGCTCACTGATCGGCGCGCCGGTTGAAATTGCATGGGGGCCGGAGCGGTTGGCCGATCAAAAATGGTATGTTGTGAATCCATCGAAAGTAAAAGGAGCGCTTCAGTGGGCTCCCGAAGTCTCTATTCGAGAAGGCGTGCGGGCGCTCCGCGATTGGTATCTGAAACATCCGGCGCTCGTGGCGCAATCCGAGGTGCAAGTAGCCTGATGCGTTTTGCTTTGATTAATCCTCCTTGGACCTTTGAAGGCAGTATTTACTTCGGCTGTCGGGAACCGCATCTGCCGCTGGAGCTTGGCTACTCAAAGGCATTGCTGGAGTCCGCCGGTCACGAAGCCTTGTTGATTGACGGCCAGCTAGACGACATCAACCAAGGGAAAATTGCCGCGCAAGTGGAGGACTTCCGTCCTGATTTTACGGTTATCACCACGGCCCCCAGCTATCTTTTCTGGCGCTGCGCTCCACCCGAAATCCGGGCACCGCAAGAGCTGGCCAATCAACTGCGGGGCGTCGCCGGCAAGCTGGTGATTGTCGGGCCTCACGGCTCCACCACGCCGCGCGCTGTTGTGAAGAAAACCGACGCTGCTTACGTTGTTCTCGGCGAATGTGAAGAGGTTCTCCCGCTCCTGGCTGGCGATTTCCAGGCGCTTTCGTCCGTCGCTTTCCGCGACGGTGAACAGATCGTGGTTCGTGGTCCGAACCGCGCTGCCGATATGAAGGCGTTGCCCGCCTTACGATGGCCGGATGCTTCCGTCCAGCGCCATAAGCATCATCACCACCGCTTCGACGCGGAACCAGTCGGTCCCGGAGCAGAAATGGAAGCCTCGCGCGGCTGTCCGTATCATTGCACCTTTTGCGCCAAAGACAATTTTCGCAATAGTTATCGCAAACGCCCGCTTCCAACGGTATTGCAGGAACTCGACAGCCTTTTGAAACAGGGCGTTGAATATATCTACTTCATCGACGAAATCTTTCTTCCCGACATGCCGCTGCTGGCCGCTCTCGCCGAGCGTTCGGTGAAAATCGGCGTGCAAACGCGCATTGACCTGTGGAACCACGAAGCCATTGACGCGCTGGCCCGCGCCGGTTGCGTTTCAATTGAAGCGGGCGTTGAAAGCATCACCGAAGCGGGCCGGGCTTATCTGGACAAGAAGTGCAAAATGTCCACGGAAGATTTAACCGAACGCCTGGCCTACGCGAAACAGCTTGTTCCCTTTGTGCAGGCCAATCTTCTTGCCATGGCGGAAGACGATGCCCAAACCGTGGAATTGTGGCGTCAAAAGCTGGAAGCTCACGGCGTTTGGGCCAACAAGCCGGTGCCCTTATTTCCGTATCCAGGTTCGCCCGAGTACACGCGCATGTGGGGTCCCGCCGACGACTTCGCCTGGGAGCGGGCGCATGATGCCTACCTGAACGGCTTTAGTGCTTTTAGCGACATTCAAGAGCAGAAGCCGCAACGCTTGGTGGAGTTAGAAGTAGCAGGGCATGGCCGCTCAGGGTTTTGAAGCCAACGGGAAGCCAATCAAAGTTCTGATGACCGCCGATGCTGTCGGCGGAGTATGGCAGTACTCAGTAGATCTCCTTCGAGGTCTCGGCAAGGATGCCGAAGTTCTGCTCGTCACCTTTGGTCCTCGTCCGTCAGCGGAGCAGAAACAACAACTCAAAAGTACTTCAGTCCAGTTCCGTGAAAGCGATTACGCCTTGGAATGGATGAGCAATCCCTGGCGTGATATCACTGCCGCGGGCGAATGGCTCCTCGCGCTGCAAGCGGAATTTGGAGCTGACCTGATTCATCTCAACGGCTACGCCCATGCCGCGCTGCCCTGGCAAAAGCCGGTTGTCGTGGTGGCGCACTCCTGCGTTTACTCCTGGTGGCGCGCCGTCCATCGCTGTCCGCCTACGCCTGAATGGATTGAATATCATCGCCGTGTCGCAAACGGATTATCGGCCTGCCATGCGGTGGTGGCTCCTTCCCTTTTCATGGCGGACGAAGTGGAACGCGAATACTCGACGCCGAGCGAAAAGGTGCGGGTCATTTACAACTTCAGCGCCGCGCCGCCTACGCCCGCCATGCTCAACGAGCCATTTTGTTTGGCCGCCGGCCGCCTGTGGGACAAAGCTAAAAATCTGTCGTTACTGGCTGAAATCGCTCCCCATCTGCGCTGGCCTATCTACCTGGCCGGAGATGAACGAGGCCCGGAAAACCCGGTCGCGGTTCCTGATTCTCTTCGCCTGTTGGGACATCTGCCGCATACGGAACTGCTCGGCTACATGTCACGCGCTCGCCTTTTTCTTCATCCGGCCGTGTACGAACCCTTTGGACTATCCGTTCTCGAGGCTGCTCGCCGCGGTTGCTGCCTGGTCCTAGCCGATATTCCCAGTTTCCGCGAGCTCTGGTCCGAGTCCGCTCTGTTCATCGATCCTCGCAGGCCCGAAGATTGGATACAGGCCGTAAATCAACTCACCAATCATCCTGAACAGTGCTCACGGTTGGGGGAGTCCGCCCGAAAACATGCCCGTCGCTACTCCGAACAAAGTTCAATAGCTGCTTATCAGCGGCTGTATCGCTCTTTACTCGCGGGTCAAACCCATGGCAGCGGAGCAGCCGCGTGAGTCTCCGCGTTGCCTTGTTCTACCACTCGCTGGTTTCCGATTGGAATCACGGCAACGCCCATTTTCTGCGCGGCATTGCGTCGGAGCTGCAAGCACGCGGTCATCAAGTTTTCATCTACGAGCCGGAGGATAGCTGGAGCCGCGAAAATCTGCTGCGCGACTATGGCCAAAGCGCTCTCGACGATTATGCCCGCGCTTTCCCCGATCTCCAAAGCCGCTGCTACCGGCTCGACCAATTCAACGTGGATGAGGCGCTTGACGGCATCGACTTGGTCCTCGTGCATGAATGGAATCATTCCGATCTCATCGCGCGTATCGGCGATTATCGCCGCCGTAGTGCGCGTTTGCGCCTCTTTTTCCACGACACGCATCACCGCGCTCTGACGGCAAGGGAAGAGCTGGCGCGTTTCGATCTGACAAGCTACGACGGCGTACTGGCCTATGGCGCGTCACTTAAACACGCCTACGAGCGCCTGGGTTGGGGCAAGCAAGTACACGTATGGCACGAAGCCGCCGATACCCGCGTCTTCTACCCGCGCCACGCGGACACAAAAGAAGGCGACGTGGTTTGGATCGGCAACTGGGGAGACGAGGAGCGCACCGAGGAACTGCGCGAATACCTTCTTCGTCCCGTGAAAGCGCTGAGACTTCGCGCCCAAGTTCACGGCGTGCGCTATCCCCCAACAGCCAAGGCAGAACTGGCGGAAGCCGGGATTGACTATGAGGGTTGGCTGCCCAATTTCCTGGTTCCCGAGACGTTTGCTCAGTTCCGCGCCACCGTTCACGTTCCTCGCTGCCCCTATGTGGAGAAATTAGTCGGCATTCCCACGATTCGACCGTTTGAAGCGCTTGCTTGCGGTATTCCGCTTGTTTCCGCTCCGTGGTCCGATACGGAAAACCTGTTCCGCGTCGGGCAGGATTTCCTAATGGCCCAAAATGGGGAAGAGATGCAGTCGCACTTACAGAATGTGCTGAACGACCCAGCCTTGGCCCGCAGCCTGTGCGAGAGCGGCCTGGAGACCATCCGCCAGCGCCATACCTGCGGACATCGCGTTAATGAGTTGCTCGGCATCTACGAAGAGGTGAAGCATTGACGGTTGCTTTCTGGGGTTCAAGCCTCGTTTCCGCTTACTGGAACGGCGCCGCCACTTACTACCGGGGTATTCTCCGCGCTCTGGCGCAGGCGGGACACGACATTACGTTTTTCGAGCCGGATGCTTATGACCGCCAAAAGCATCGCGACATCCCCGATCCGGAATGGGCGCGCATCGTTGTCTATGATGCCGAAAATCAAAACGAAGTGAACGGTCATCTTGCTTGGTCCGCCGCTTGCGATGTGGTGGTAAAGGCCAGCGGAGTCGGCGTGCTGGACGGAGAATTGGAAGCTCGTGTTTCCGCCATGCCCCCGCCGGTCTGCAAAGTTTTCTGGGACGTGGACGCGCCTGCTACTTTGGAACGCCTCGCTTCCCATGCCAATGATTCGTTTCATCGCGCACTCCCAAAATTTGATCTTGTTCTGACTTACGGAGGCGGCCATCGCGTCACGGACGAATACAAGCGTATCGGCGCGCGTGATTGTTTCGCCATTTACAACGCTTTCGATCCGGATGTTCATTTTCCGGTAGAGCCCGATAAGCAGTTTGCTTGCGATCTTTCTTTCCTCGGCAATCGCCTGCCGGACCGCGAAGCGCGTGTGGGGGAGTTCTTCCTGAAAGCCGCCGCGCTGTCCCCTGCCCAGCGTTTCCTGCTGGGAGGAAGCGGCTGGGCGGACAAACCCGTTCCGGAAAACGTCAACTACATCGGACACGTTTATACCAAGGATCACAACGCCTTTAACTGTTCCGCGCTGACCGTGCTGAACATCAGCCGCGACAGCATGGCCCGCTATGGCTTCTCGCCCGCTACCCGCGTTTTTGAAGCGGCAGGAGCCGCCGCTTGCCTGATTACCGACGATTGGGAAGGCATCGATTCCTTTCTTCAGCCGGATCAGGAGATCCTGATTGCGCGCTGCGGCGAAGAGGTGTCCCGTATCCTACTGGATCTCGACAAGGACCGGGCCAGATCCATCGGCGAAGCATCCCGCAAACGTGTGCTGCGCGACCACACCTACCGGCAGCGCGGAAAACTGGTGGAAGACATTTTGCAGGAAGCGCTATTGTCACTCCGATCAACGCTGGAGATGAAAGTTTGACATCTCCTTCACTGGACTGCGTTTTTCTAGGGTTATCCATCACCTCCACCTGGGGTAATGGTCACGCCACCACTTACCGCGCCTTGCTCAAGGAATTCGCCGCGCGCGGTCATCGCGTTACTTTTCTGGAGCGGGACGTGCCCTGGTACTCCTCGAACCGCGAGTTCGACCAAGCGCCCTACTGTGAAATCGGCCTTTATTCGACTTTGACCGAATTACAGGATCGTTACGCGAAATTGGTTCGCAACGCCGATCTTGTCGTGGTCGGCTCTTATGTTCCCGAAGGCATTGCCGTCGGCGAATGGGTGGTTTCCACGGCCAAAAAGGTACGCGCATTTTATGACATCGACACTCCCGTTACGCTGGCAAATCTGCGGGCGGGCAAGTGCGAGTATCTTTCTCCCGATTTGTACCGCCAGTATGATCTTTATCTGTCCTTTACCGGCGGCCCGACCCTCGCTTACATAGAACAAAAACTCGGTTCCCCCTGCGCCCGCGCGCTGTACTGCTCGGTTGATCCATCGCTGTACTTTCCGCAACCGCGGCAACCGGAATGGGATATCGCTTACTTAGGAACCTATGCGCCGGACCGGCAACCCGCACTTGACAGGCTTCTGCTGGAAGTCGCCCGCGCGCGCCCGGAGCGGCCATTCGCGGTAGCCGGTCCTCAATACCCGGACGACATCCAATGGCCGGAAAATGTTCAGCGTATCCATCATTTGCCCGCGCATGAGCACGTCCAGTTCTATAACTCGCAAAAGTTTACGCTGAACCTGACGCGTCAGGATATGGTGAAAGCTGGTTATTCTCCTAGTGTGCGGTTGTTCGAAGCAGCAGCTTGCGGCGTACCGATCATCACGGACGAATGGCCCGGTCTCGATACCATTTTCACGCTCGGCTCGGAAATACTTCCAGTGCGGAGAAGCTCCGATGTTTCGTCCTACCTACACATGCCAGCGGAGCAGCGTTTGCAGGTAGCGGAGAAAGCTCGGGAACGTACCTTGCGTTTTCACACCGCAGCCGTGCGGGCGCAGGAGCTGGAAGGATACGTTCTTGCATCTTTCGAACGCATAAGCCAATCGAATAAAAGGAGAAAGACGACCCTTCGTCACTCCGAAACCGCTGCTTTTATTTAGGCAGCTTTACTCATATGAAATACCCGAAGTTCCTGACGAGCGCGGCTCTGGTCTACGCCGCTGCCGCCAGCTTTGCTTTTGCAGGCCAAAATGGAAACACGCCCGGCACGCCAGTCAGCATGGTGGTCACGCTCGAAGGCAAACACCACAAGGAAGTTCCTCCGGTCGAGCCGCAGGATATTGCAGTGCTCCAGGGCAAAGATAAGCGCCCGGTAACAAGTTTGGTTCCCGCCGGTCAGAACGGCAAGGGCATGCAGCTTCTGCTGCTGATTGATGATTCCGCAGGCTTTAATTTCGGCACGGAAATTAACACCTTGAAGCAGTTCGTTAACTCATTGCCAGCCACGACTGAAGTAGCGATTGGCTACATGCGGAACGGCACGAACCAAATGGCGTCGAAGTTTACACGCGATCACGCTGCTGCCGCTAACTCCATTCGTTTGGCCTTAGGCACGGGCGGGGCCGATGTGAGTCCGTATGACTCGCTTTCCGAGGCCGTCAAACAGTGGCCGGACAATGGCGCTGAGCGGAAAGCAATCATCATGATCAGCAGCGGTATTGAGAGCCTAGGCGGCGGTTATACAACGGATAACCCGTATGTCAATCGCGGTATCGAAGACGCTCAAAAAGCCGGGATTCTTGTTTACACCATCTATAATCCAGGCTCCGGTCACGACGGCCATTCTTTCTGGCGCTCCAACTGGGGCCAGAACTTTCTGTCGCAGTTGTCGGATGAGACAGGCGGCGAATCTTACATGATTGGTTTCGGCGCGCCCGTTTCCTTTCAACCTTTCCTGCAGCAAATCACTGAGCAGCTACAGCATCAGTACATCCTGACCTTTGAAGCGAAGCCGGAAAATAAATCAGGTCTTCAGCCTGTCAAAGTGAAGATTATAGAAAAAGACGCGAGCATTGCCGCCCCTGACAAAGTGTATGTCAGAGCAGGCATGTAAAAACGAGTTGAATCCATTACGAGAGCGCCGGCAATAGGGGAAGCTGCCGGATTCTCTGACCGCAGGCTGCGTAAATTGCCGCCCCAATAGCGGGAGCTGCCACCGTAATTGGTGATTCTCCCGCTCCGGCGGATGGAATGTCGCGCCGATCAATGAGAATCACTTCAATAGCGGGAGGAGCGTCGGTAAATCGCGGCACTCGATACCTGGACAGCTTGCCGTTGGTAATCTGTTTCTTGTTAAAGCGGAGTTCTTCAAACAGCGCTCCTCCCATGCCTTGGATCATGGCTCCTTCCACTTGATTGCTGAGAATATCTGGATTAATTACGGCGCCTGCATCGAACACCGCCACCATGCGCTTAAGGCGGACTACTTTGCCCTCGGTCTCCAGTTCGGTGAAAAGGGCAAGATGACCAGCTTTCTCAACATTGCAGGCCAGCCCATAGCCGACCCCGTTTCCACTTTTTGACTTGCCCCACCCGAACCGTTCTGCTCCACGCTGTAAAACTGTTTGGAGCCGTGGATTGTCGATGTTCCGTAATCGCAATTCCAGCGGATCAAGACCCAGCGTTGTGGCGATTTCGTCAACGTGCATCTCGCGCGCAAATGTATTTCCCACGGCGGCCAGGGAACGGTAAGAGCCTTGGCGCAAGGGTGATTCCGAACCGTGGTAAGCGGCATATCGATTGGGAATCTGGTACGGAGGGGTGAGGGAAGCTGCGCCGCCGTTGTAATTATGAAATTCCCAGGACACAATCTTTCCATCCGCTCCCACGCCGCTTTGCACCTCCATTACGGCTGCCGGACGACAATAAGATTGCGTGAACTCTTCCTCTCGGGACCAGGAAAGACGAACCGGTTCCGGGGCGCCACGGGCCAGCCGAGCCGCTTCCAATTCACATTCGGAACCGTGTTTGGCTCCGTAGCCCGATCCCGTATCCGATACGATGATCCGCACTTGTTCCGGCGGAATCCGAAACGCGTGGGCAATCTCGTCGCGCACGATAAAAGGAGCTTGCGTCCCGCACCGTACAGTCAGGTGATCGTCCTGCCATTGAGCGATGGCGGCGCGAGCTTCCAAAGGCACGTGCGCAATGTGAGCAATTTGATAGGTAGCCTGGAACTGATGGGCGGAGCGGGCCATTCCCGCCGCAATGGAGCCTTCCTGCAGCAAAGCGGGATAACGGTCGAACTCTTTCAACTGCGGCGGTTTCGCTTTTGCTTTAATATCGCGGAAAAGAGTATTCGGATCGCCCAGCGGTTCCTCGCTCCAGTGGGCGCGAATGGATTGCACCGCGGCCTCTGCTGACTCCGCGCCAGGAGCGGTAACTCCTAGCAGATCACCTTCGTGAACCACTCTGACGCCGGGCAAGCGTTCAGCTTCGGACGCATCGAAGGACAGCAGTTTGCATCTATGGTTGGGTGGCCGTACGATCCGGCCATGCCGCATGGCGGGAACGATCAGATCAGACGAATACTGGTGAGATCCCGACACAATAGCGGCGCCCTGGACCGCGTGCATCGGTTTTCCGCAGACCTGCCACTCGGATGGATTGGTAATCGGTCCATCGGCGCTCACGGCGGTAGCCAGCAGTTGACTTTTGGCGAGGTCCCGATACGTGTAGGCGCGGCTCTTTGGACCGAGCACTTGCCCCTTGGTCACTCGAAGTCCCGCCGGTTTTACGCCCCACTCCTGCGCCGCGCAGCGGCACAGCAACTCACGAAGGGAAGCGCACGCTTGACGGATCACCGGCACGGTCTGCGGCGTGGTCAAGCTGCCCCAGGTTCCTCCATCATTCGGCACCAAGGCGGTATCGCCCATCAGCAAACGGACCTGCGACGGATCGAGCCGCAGTTCCTCCGCCGCCACCTGCGTTAAGGAGGTGCGGATGCCTTGCCCGCACTCCACTTTGCCGGTGAGGAGCGTGATAACACCGTCGTCGCCCACGTGCAAGCGCGACGAGAGCAGGGGATGCTTCTGCGGTCCGGCTTTCTCCTCATCGGCCCGCAAGCGGCCAAACGTAAACAGGAGCAGAACACCGGAACCCAGTCTCCGGGCCGCTTCGCGACGGGTCAGCGCATCGTTTACGGGTTCGCTCCGCCATTCGCCGAAAGGGAAGCCTGCCTGCTTTTTACACACGTTTCATGCCTTCCGCAGCCTGCCGGACTGCTTTGATAATCCGAGAGTACGTGCCGCACCGGCACACGTTGCCGGCAAGCTCCGCTCGAATCTCGTTGACCGTGGGATGAGGATTTTTGCCTAACAACCCGACCGAGGCCATGATCATGCCCGGCGTGCAAAATCCGCACTGAAAAGCGGACGCGTCCAGAAACGCCTGCTGCATGGGATGAAGGGTGGAACCATTCGCCAGCCCTTCAATGGTTTGCACCGGGCGACGGCCCACCTCGCTGACGGCAGTGACGCAAGAGCGAGTTATTTGACCATCAACCAACACGGTACAAGCTCCGCACTGGCCTTCGCCGCAGCCATGCTTGGCCCCCGTGAGCTGGAAATTCTCGCGCAAAATCGAAAGGAGCGGCGTCGTCCCATTAGCGTTAACCGCGCGCTCAGATCCATTGACGTTGATGGTGAAAGTCTCCAAATGCTGCTCGCCTTCACTTGTATGGTACCCAAGAAACCTGCCGTGGTCTGTGACTGATAGACGGCGCTATGGCAGCGTATACGTAATGCCGGACAGGAACTGGAACGAGTTTTTCCTGAATCCGGGAGACGGGTTATTGATAAATGAGTCCGTTACGCCCAGGGTATAACTGATCGGCTTGTAAATGGGAATCGTCAGCGTGATGTCGCCGGTGCCTGAATACGCCTTTAGATTCGACCAGGCAGGCGTAACGGAGATATCCTCATGAAACGTGATTTTATTCCGGAACTTACGGTTGTACCCTTCTGAAAACAGCGAACTGACCAAGTGCTGATTCTGAGACGACGCAATAAACGATTGATTCTCAAAAACCAGAGCAGCCCGGAGGTCAAGCTGCTCATTCTTTGACTTCAGCGCGGACCAGCCAATGCCGCCGCCAAAAGTCTGCTGTAAATCCAAGCCTTGCGAGTAATCATGATCAAAGCCAGCCTCGAAAAAGGAGAAAAAGCGCGGGCTGAAATACCGGTCCCGCTCTCCCTGCGCGTGGAAAATTGATGTTTTCACCGTAGGCGTATTGGGCTGATTCAACTCGCCATAGGCAGAATTGAATGTTAAAGTCGTGCGGGTCTCGGGGTCCATCCAGTTTTCTCCGGGTATGTCGCGGGAAAAGTTTACCGCGCTGGTGTAACTCTGATTTTTCTGCGTCGCATTGACTACTGCCAAGCCGACTGATCCGGAACCCTGCCAGTTCCGATACCAGGCAGGGCGAGACAACACCACTCTCTCAAAAGTAGCCATGTCAATCACATCTTGCGTGTCACGCAACGGCAGCGTAAGCGGCGGCATGTTGGGAGCGGCATTGATAAGCACCTTCCCATCCGACACGCTTACCGTGCCCTGGGGGATTTGCAATCCGGTTTCATCGGTGCGAAGCTTCACTCCCTTTTCAACCACCGCGAACTTTTGCGCAGAGTGCAGTTCTTTGATTTTGCTCCAATTGACGCTTACCTCTCCAACTGTGTCGCTATGAAAAGACACGGTTGCTCCGGTAGAGCGCCGCAGTTTACCAATCAGCTTCTCCCCATCTTTCAGAAGAAGAGTATCTTTGCCGGTAGTTTGGGCTCGCAGCCATGCGGAGAGCAACAGAGAACCGCTTCCGCCAGAAGAAAAAAGCGGAACAGCTCTTTCAGTTTTAAATGGGCGTTCATCGGCTCCCAGTTTGGGTAAACTCCCGAAGTAGATTGACCCGCATATAAATCAGTTGGAATCCCGCGCGTTCGTAGTTGCGGTGAGAACTGCTCCCCGGCAGCACGGAAGCCATCGCCAGATCGCATCCCGCGCCTTGCGCCGCGGCTAGCCTTTGTCGTATTAACAAGGACTGCCAGCCTTTCCGTCGTGCTCCGGTCAGAACCGCGTCTCCAAAAAAGAGGGCGACACGGTCCTGAACAGACATGGCGGCGCCGCCGGCAGGCTCATTCCCTTCTATCATCCAGCACTGAGCATGGCGGCACAGCGCAGCCATGGAACTTACCTGTGATTCTGTAACAGGCATTCCTTCCGCAAAACCCTCGCTTACCACGCGTGACCACCGCAGCTTCTCGTCCGGCAATGCCAACCGCAAGGCGGGATGTTGTTCAAATTGTTCTTCGAGTTGGACCGGGCGGGCCAACACATTATTAAACTCAATCACGCGATAAGGACGGCTCTGCACAAAGGCGATCACTGAGTTGTCCGCCATCGGGCAGAGGTCAAGCAGGCACGGGCTCCCGCGCTCGCGGTAGAACTCTTCTAAACCTTCCATTTCTTCTTCCGGAACTCTGCCGTTCATGCCAATACCGAGCGCGTGCGTCATGGGCGAGCCTACTCCGGCGAACACGGCGGTTCCTCCCGCGACGGACTTGAACGCCGCGTTTGGGATAGCTTCGAGAGCGAGATGCGCCATTTCAAGTCCATTGGCGGCCTCCGCTTTCTCAAGCCGGGCAGCCAAGACGCGATTTGAAGACACAAAATTCATCAGCGATAACGGACATGAAAACGGTTCTCCCTCTGGCCCGGCACTTGCGTGGGCAGGGCAAAGAGGCCCCCTGCTAAACGGTCCCCTTCCGGCGCTCCGGATGATGCGGTTGTGACGTAAAGCGTACGGCGGTTCACCCCTCCGAAGGTGCAGGTCGTGATGTTTGTTGTCGGCA
>JAABUZ0100003861.1_pt1 | contig 21473 bp, 22 predicted proteins | sample 5562091 | NCBI WGS metagenome assembly JAABUZ01 (sample SAMN12813069, study PRJNA571459) | rock metagenome | isolation source: Antarctica rocks | place: Antarctica: Victoria Land, Linnaeus Terrace sud | collected 2015-12-21
CGGTCGCTACCTCAAAAGATCGAGGAGACTTGCCATTATGATAACCGATAAAGCCCGTCAAACCAAGTCGGAACCGACGCCTTTTTCCGCACCCTGCTAAAGCACTTCAACTCGCGCCGGCTTCCTACATCAATCGGCCATCCTCGGACATCGAAGCCCTCGAAGCCGCCGCTTAAGCAATCAGTTCACTAATTACTTGAACGAAATGGCCTCAATGCCGTTGACAATTTCCGCGCTCTCTGTAGTGTTAGAAAAATCGAATGAGCTCAGTTATACTGAGCCGGTTCTGGAGACTGCGGACTTGATCGAAAAGACCTCGCCACGTATTATGGCCCGAGTCGCCGGCATATTTTACGCTGTCGTCGTGCTGACGGCCCTGTACGCGCATTATCTCGGTCGTGGAACTCACTTTGGTCACGCGGCAGGTCTCGTCTCAGACGGAGCTTATCTCGTCGTAGCGCTCCTGCTCTACGAACTGTTCAAAACCGGTAAATCGAAGCCTCTCATTGCTAGCGGCGTTCTTCGGCGTAGTAGAAATTGCTCGCGCCGATGATGGCCTCTTCTTCCATGGTTTTTATTGCATCCTGCTTGGATATCTCATCTATCGATCAACGTTTGTTCCGCGGGCGCTAGGTGTACTCATGGCGCTCGCAGGCTTTGGTTTATTGGTTAACGACCCGTTGGATCTGCTTCCGTCCGGTATGACGCATGTCGTCTCAAATATCGGCTTTGGTCTCGATGGCATTGGAGAAATTGGTTTTACGCTGTGGCTTCTGATAATTGGCGTGAACGTCGACAAGTGGGAAGCTGAGGCGAATCACGTTTAGCGGGACGTCCTGCTGAGCCTGTCTCGAAATGGTTTGGTTACGGGACGACCTACAGGCCTGTACCTCCGTGCAGGGCCAGGGCACCAGCGTACCGATTCGGGGTGGATTTTTAACATCTTGGTACAGACGGGCCTGGGCGCCGGTTCTCGATTGCCGCAACCGTTTTCGGGGCATTGCTCATCGCATCTTAAGGAGCCTACGTGTTCCTTGAGGAGTTTACGCTCGCTGGCAAGTAGCGGCGCAGCAGGACGGCGAGCACACAACGCTCGGTCGTCTGCCGCAGCGAACCGGTTTCGTGCAGATGACGATGGAACGCGTACCGCTGAGCGAGTTCGTGCCGATTTAGGTTTGAATCTTTTGGCGCCGTCTTCGTGTACCGCTCGGTACCGTCATGAAGAGCCGCAATAAGCTCATCTGTCTTACCGAAGGCTTCCACGATTTCCGACCGGTCGTTAAACGATTATGCGGTAATCTCGCCCAAGAACGGGTGACGCGCGATATCGTGAAAAATCCGCAACGCTTAGGGTATTTTCGAATCTCCCGAACATCGATGGGTTCTCAGCGCATTTCGCACGAAGCGCTGCGCGGCGTCCTCTTCACCATGTTTATCATCATGCTTTCATAGAGGTCCATCATCGTAGCGACATCTTTGTCCAACTCGCCGGTGGACGCAGGCTTCACGACTTTCGTTTCCTCGAGGCCGGACATTAACGTACCGTCGGTGCGTTCGCACGAATTTTGCCATGGACATCGCCGCCGTCGACTGGGTTGCGCCGAAAGAACGGTTTGTCTGCGCAGCGCGGCCGCGGTAAACGCTATCGACAGCGGGAGAACGATCGGCAGACAGACAGGAGACGCGAATACATGCGGTCCTTCTTTAGCGCATTGAATACGAATGCAACAATATCGCGTTCCTTCGCTTGACGCCGGCATCATGATCGCGCAAATTCGCCGGCCTCTAGCGAAATTGCTAGGTCCACTCACGATTGGCATACCGCGACCGAATCGGTGCGAGCGTACCTCGGGGGACGAATCCACGACGAAGTGAAGGGGAGCGCCACACGACGAGCCGGGCGTACCACACGCGATAGATCAGCCGGAAAGAGATGCCGGTCCTCACTCGTAAAGACGGGCTGATGGATATAACGCAGCTCATCCTCGACGATCACCACGAGCAAAGACGGCTGTTCTCGATTCTCGAACAGATCGATAGCGCCGAGACGACACAACTAACGGCCCTGTGGACGCGCCTCTCCGCTTTTCTCGAAGTGCATGCAGAGGCCGAGGAACAGCTCTTCTATCCGGAGCTGCTGCGCTTGGGAAAAGGCGCGGGCGGCAAAAATTCAGCAGCTGCGGAAACCAAAGACGCGATCGCCGATCACAACGAAATCCGCGACGCCGTCGCCGCTGTTTCCGCGCATGAGGTCGGCAGCGACGCCTGGTACGCCGCCGTCACCGAAGCGAATAAGGCGAACGGCGATCACATGGGTGAAGAAGAGCGCGAGGGGCTAACCGACTTTCGTCGGCAGGCCGGGTTACAAGTCCGTCACGAGCTCGCCGTCGCATTCGCCGTATTCGAAGCCGTTCACATCATGGGCGTCAAGGCCGTGGATAAGAATCCAGACGAGTACATCGCCGAAAACAAGTGATCTGCCCACGTACGTCGACCCGCGCATGTCCACTGGGCTACAGGACGCTTTACGGTTTCGTTGAGCGGTGCGGCAGATGGATATGGTGCCGCTGTGCATAGTGCTGCGCCGGCGCGAAGATATGCCGCTCGACGTAATCGGAAATGAGATTGCCGCCGAAGGCGAGGACCGTGCACACCGGGATCGTTACGATTGCCATCGTGTAGATTTGGCGCCATATCGGCACGCGAAGCGCCGCTGCGGTCTGCGTTGCGATCGTCCCGCCGAGACCGGGAATAATCCGCACGCAGATCAGAAACAGCGGTGACCCGACGCGGTAACGGCGAACCCAACCCGGCAGTCGTTCGACCTGCTCTTCGATATTGAGCAGTTTCGCAGTGCGCAGTGCCACGAGATAACCGAGAATCGCCGCCAGGATGAGGCCGGCGGCATTCACGCCGGAACCGAGCCAGGGCCCGAAAAGCACGCCGTTCGAGACTGCCAGCGCATCGGTTACAGAGAACGGCGCCGAAGCCACGATCGCGAAGATCAGGATGGCGGCCGGTATTCCGAACGGGCCCAGCGCGGCAAGCATGCCGTCGACGAAATGTTTGTTTGCGACGACGGAAAACGCAATAAGAAATGACGCCCCAAAGATTGCGATTGCCTTTAAGCGCGCTATTAGCATTGCTGGAACCCTTTCCCAAAATACGCGTCCGACTTTGCGCGAACTCGCCGACTACGTTGAAATCGCGCGATAGGAAACGTTTTATCACTTCACGCACGGTGCCGAAGTTCCGGGCGTCAGCCGGTCCGGCCGGCACTCCTCACCTGAAGTCGCGAACCTTCCAGCTGCCGGCCTATTCGTACGTGATCAAATCCGGCGGCGGAGGTAAGTGCATGATGTCGGCCGCAGAAAACATATCGATGTCTTGCTGGTAAAACAGCTTAAAACCATCGAAGAACGGCGCACTGCGGCGTAGCAAACGATAATGGCCGCGTTTCGCGGCACGTCCGCCGAAGCCATCGATGTGGAAGGTGATCGCGAGCCCCGGCCGGGCAGTAATCGCTCTGGAATTCAGAACCATCTCGGGAACGAAGAGATGGACCGCTAGCAGTTTTTGCGGTAAATGGCGGGTGGCGACGATCTGCGCGAGATAGGCCGACACATCGTTCACGGTTTTCGCCGTCGTGTGGCCGATTTTCTGGCCCGGAACCTCACCGCGATTCATGCTCCATTCCGAGTCGAGCGCGAGTTCGACGTCGGGTTGGACGAGGTACTTCTCGTAATGACGTGCCTCACTCAGGAAGGACCGGTATCCCGGTTGAATGTCGAGGACGAGCAAAGCGTGGATGCGTCGTGCCGCCGTAAGATAACGACCGATTTGGGCGTCGCTCTCATGGACGCTGTAGGTGCCGGAGGCGCCGCGATCCCGTTGCGCGACCGTCGCTATGAGCTCGAAGGCGGGCAACACGGGACGCCCAAAGGGTGCGTAGGCGCTGGCCTGTTTGAGCAGCTTTGCGGCCGCCGCGCTCGGCGCACCCTGCCCGAGGACGCCGAGCCCGGGTGTGCCCGCAGCGCCATAAAACGCGACGACTCGATAGTGCGGAAAAATGGTCGTGCCGCCGCCCGGCAGTTGCGCCGCGCTTCGCACGGAGCCGAGTTTCGATGCGTGCGGTGCGGGCGTTTCCGCCGGCCGCATTACGGACCTCGTGCAGGCCGTAACGAGCAACGTGCATGCGCACGCGAGTGCCAGTGATGAGCGGGCGGAAGTCACGAGCCTTGTTGCGCCACGCGAGCGGATGCCGCCTGGCCGAACGCCGCTAACTCACTTGCGCGACCGCCAGGGCAAAGGCAGAACGATCGCCGATGCGAAGCGGCGTCGATACCGTCGGCGCCGGTCGACCCAGGAGATAGCCTTGTGCTCCGTGGATTCCGCGCGCTCCGGCATCGGACGTTACGAAACCCTGCACGAGCGATAGCGTCGCCCGATCCTCGATGCCCTCGGCAATAACGTAGGTTTGGTTCTCGCGAGCGATCGCAATAATACCGGCGAGAACGCTGCGGCTCGGCCGATCGAGCACCGCCTGGATCACCAACGCACGATCGATCTTGAGGTAATCGACCGGCAAGCGGCTCAACATCTCCAAGCCGGCATTGCCGGCGCCGACATCGTCGAGCGCGAGCCGGAAGCCTAACGCCTGGAGGCGCTTCGCTTCGTGAATGACCGCCGACGTCCGAGCTAACGAGCGTTCCGTCACCTCTAAGACGATCCGGTTCGGTTCGATTCCGCTTTGTTGAGCGGCTCGGACGAGCGCATCGCCTGCGAGCACTTCGAGATCGAGCGTTTGTGGGGAAACGTTGATGAAGAGCAGCGCGCCTTCCGGAATCTCACGAGCGCGGGCCAAAATAGCAGCTCGGCAAATCGCATCCAATTCGTGTGCGTGCCCCATCCGCTCAGCAAGATCGAAAGCTTCCTGGGGACCAGAGAAGCCGTACTCGGCAGACAACCGCGTCAGCGCTTCGAAACCCAACACCGTGCTGCGATCGAGGTCCCAAATTGGTTGGAACACCACGCTGACGGTGCCATCCGCGAGCAGTTGGCGGAGCGCAGTCCCCTTGGCGGAGGATATCAACGCTTCGCGATCGTCGATGTCGTCGAAGGTCGCGACGGTATTGCGGCCACGCCGCTTCGCTTCGTAGAGCGCCGCGTCGGCTCGCTCTTGAAGGACCGACGCCTCCCTCGTTTCGGCTCCAAGTGCTGAAAGGCCGACGCTCAACGTGGCGTTGAGCCCTTCGCTAGCGCACGTTTTCTGTAATCGGTGCATCATCGAAACGGCCGTCGACATCGAAATTGCCGGTAACAGTAGCGCGAATTCGTCGCCGCCGATACGAAACGCCAGAATACGATCGCCGGAGCGCACGCGACTGAGTAGGCTGCCCAAACTCGCGAGCACGCGGTCCCCATGCAAGTGTCCGCTTCGATCGTTGATCACCTTGAATTCATCGACGTCGATGACTGCGAGCACGAGCCCTTCGTTGTCCCGCATCGCGCGGTCGATCGACCGCTGGACGGCCTCTTGGTACGCCCGATGGTTTCCCAACTTCGTGAGACTATCGGTCAACGCGTCGTGCGAGAGCCGTGCGATTTCGGCGTTCAAGGCGACGGCGATGCGTCGTCGGTATTTTCGCAGAATCAACAAAAATATACCGAAGAAAAACATGCCGATCGTCATCACGACCAGCGTCGTACGCCATACCATCTGCTGCGTTCGTGCGAGATCGGCCAGGGACGCGATCGCCCGCTGATGCAAGTCGGAGCGGCGCCTTTCGACGCTATCTACCATGATCTTCAGCGGCGGCTCGACGCTCTTGTGATCGAGCATTTTTACTAACGCGGGATCGCCCGCATCGACCGCCGCGAACATAATCGCCGTCGAATCGAGGTAGGTCGCGTGGGCGGCGAGTGCGGTGTTGACGATCCCTCGGTCGTCAAAATCGCCTTTCTCGTTAATGGCGTTGAGGGCGAGGATCGTCGCCGCAGATGCTTCTTGCAGCTTCGTGGCAATGCCGTTCGATGGTTCGAGTCGGTACCCGCGCTCGAGCAGCGCTTCGGTACCGATGCAACGGGCGGCCGCTTCGTATCGCTCGCTGAGGCGTACGGCGTTCTTCGCGCGATCCGTGGCGCTTTGCGTTGCGGCCGTGCTCCAAAGCGCCAGACTGGTAAGCGCGATGAACACGATACCGAGGCCATAAGACGATAGGCGGCTTACAAAATTTTCGCGGTGCATCGTTCCACGATGAGATCCCTTCGGCACTGAGCCGCAGCAATCGCGTCCGTCTAGTGTTCGCGCGACGCCGGGCACCAAAGTAGCTTCTTTGCGGAAACGTGATAGAGATCATAGTGAGCGCGAAAGTATTGGGCGTAACCGCCGATGGTATGAGAAGGCTCGCTTTAGGAAGATCGCGGTATATGGAGACACGACGAACGTTTCTCGAGAAGCTGGGCACGGCAACGCTCGGCGGCGCCCTCCTCGAGGGCGCTCCCCTGGTCGCGGTTGCTGCGACGGCCGGCACGCGCAATCTGCGCCTCGGGCATTGGACATCGACCAATAGCCCACACCATGCCTTTGCCGTGCGGTTCGCCGATCTGTTAAAAACGAAGACCGGCGGGGCGCTTACGATCTCGATTTATCCCAACGAACAGCTCGGCACGTACAATCAGCAAGTCGATGCGCAACGCGCCGGGACACTGGATTTCAGCCTTCCGACCAGCGCCGCGCTCGCTCGCGTCGATCCCAAGATCCTCATTCTGACGCTGCCGTACCTATTTCGATCGACGGCAAACGCCTACGCCGTGCTCGACGGCCCGATGGGACGGCGTTTTCTCAGCGGCTTGCCGGGCAGCGGCATTCGTTTGCTGGCATTGAGCACGAATGGGATGCGTAATATCACCAACTCCCGACATCCGATCAACAGCCCGGCAGACATCGTCGGTTTACGTTTACGAGTTCCGCCAAACGGCTTGTCGGTCGCCCTGTTTCGATCGCTCGGCGCGCATCCGATCGTTCTACCGTACAGCCAGGTATTTACGGCGTTACGCAAGCACCAAGCGGACGGTCAAGAAAACCCGTTCGTGAACATCTATACCGGGCGATTCTACGAAGTACAGAGCTTTCTCGCGATGACACGTCACCAGTTCGAAGGCATCGGCATCGCGGTCTCGGAGAAGACGTGGGACACCTTCGACACGTCGACCCGCTCGGCCGTAGCGGAATCTGCGCGCGAGGCGGCGATTTTTCATCGAGCCGAGTTCGATCGCCTGGACCTTACGTCGCGTCTGAAGATGGAACGACTCGGCATGCAGATGACGGCTCCGGATCCGGCCCCGTTCAAAGCGAAATCGCGTCCGCTATATCGCCAGTTGGCCACGGTTTTTGGCGCCGACCTGGTTCACGATGCCGAACGAGCGGCGCACGCCTGACGAGAACGTCGGCGCGAGTCGCAAAATAAAGCTCAAGAGCCCGACTACGGAGAAGCACGCAGGGTGCTGAAGGGACGCTACGTGAACCTCGTTCCGCTCGCCGCCTCCCATGCGAGGGACCTCTTCACGGCCGCGAGCCGGCCCGAAATTTGGCGCCACATGCCCGTCCGCGGTTTTGCGAGCGTCGCCGAGCTCGAACGTTGGATCGAAGCGGCCTGCGAAGCGGCCCGCAATGGCCACGAAGAACCCTACGCGATCATCGAAGCGGCGACCGGTGTGGCGATCGGCTCGACGCGCTTCCTGGACATCCGGCCTTCGGAACGAGCTGTCGAAATCGGTTGGACGTGGCTCGCTCCCGAACATCAGCGAACCGCAGCCAACAGCGAAGCAAAATATCTGTTGCTGCGAGAGGCGTTCGAAGTCCGCGACATCCTCCGCGTCGCGTTCTTCACCGACGCCGCAAACGGCCGCTCGCGTGCCTCACTCGTCCGCTTCGCGACATACGAGGGCACGCTGCGCTACCACCGCGCCCGCGAGATCAATGATTTCGAACGCCATAGCGCCGTGTACAGCGTCGTCGCCCCGGAGTGGCGCAAAGTGAAGACGATCCTCGAGGGCAAGATCAGCCGCCGTCAGCGCTGAGCGCTAACCGTAACGGCCGGTGATGTAATCTTCGGTGCGTTTGTCCTTCGGACGCGTGAAGATGTCCGAGGTCGTACCGACTTCGATGAGGTCGCCCAGCAGGAAAAACGTCGTAAAATCAGAGATACGCGCCGCCTGCTGCATCGAATGCGTGACGATGACGACGGTGTACTGTTTCTTGAGTTCGCCGATGAGATCTTCGATCTTCGACGTAGCGATCGGGTCGAGTGCAGAGGCGGGCTCGTCCATCAAAATAACTTCGGGCTCGACGGCCAGCACGCGCGCGATGCACAGACGCTGCTGCTGGCCGCCGGAAAGATCGAGGGCCGAACGATTGAGCCGGTCTTTGACCTCGTCCCAAAGGGCCGCAGCGCGGAGACTTTTTTCCGCAATTTCCAGTAGCCGCTTCCCTTTCTTCTCGCCGTGAATCTTCGGCCCGTACACCACGTTTTCATAGATCGACTTCGGAAAGGGATTGGGCCGCTGAAACACCATCCCGATGCGATGACGCACCGTGACGGGATCGATGTTGGCCGCGTAAATATCGATCCCGTCCAGCGTTACGGTGCCTTCGACGCGCGCGCCGGGCGTCAGGTCGTGCATCCGATTGAGGGCGCGAAGAAAGGTCGATTTGCCGCAGCCCGAGGGACCGATCAACGCCATGACGCGACGATCGGGCACGGCGAGATCGGCATGCTTGATCGCTTGGAAGCTACCGTAGAAAACGTTGAGGTCGTCGATCTTCATCTTGTCGCTCTGCAACGTTGCGGCCGGCGTTTGAATCATCAAGCTTTTCCGGTAAGCCGTATCGTCAGCTGCCGGCCGACGACGCGGGCGACGATGTTGAAGAGCAGGACCGCGACCAGCAACACCAGAGCCGACCCGTTGCCGATGGCATCCGCATCGGGCACGAGGGCCTCCCGATGCGTCGAATACAAGTGCACCGCGAGCGTCTCAGCGGTGTGGAACGGATTGATATCGTACGCGCTCTTGCCGTACGAAACCGAGGCGCCGGCCGTGTAGATCAGCGCGGCAGTTTCCCCGAAAATCCGCCCGGAGACGAGCACTACACCCGTCGTCAGCGGACCGATTGCGCTCGGCAGAATGGCGCGCACGACCGTCTGCCATTTGGTAGCGCCCAAACCCATCGACGCTTCCCGCAACGTGCCGGGAACGCCGGCGAGCGCTTCTTGCGTTACGCGCATCATCGCGGGCAAATTGAGCAAAGTCAGCGTGAGCGCGCCGCCCAGGGCCGTGAAATGCCAGTGGAACGTTTGCACGAACAAAAGCAGTCCGAAAAGACCCATGACGATCGACGGGACGGTCGCGAGCGACTCGGCGCTGAATTGCACGAGTTCTCGAAAACGTCCCGGACCCGCGTACTCCTGCAGATACATCCCGGCACAAACCGAAATCGGTACGGTGAAAATCAAGGTGAGGCCGAGGATGTAAAACGAGTTGTAGAGCTCGGGGCCGATGCCGCCGCCCGCATTCGACGCCGAGGGATAGCCGAACAGGAAGTGCAGCGAGACAGCTCCCGCGCCTTTATAGAACAGATAGGCGACGAACACGAGCAGCAGAGCGACGACGGTACTAGCGGCAGCCCAGAGCGCGGCGGTTGCAATACGATCGACGGCCCGCCGCGCGCGAGCGTTGGTACTGGAAAACTTCTCCGGCACGACCGTCGCCACGAGCGTGCGCGACATTACGACCGCTTCCGAAGCGCGAGCCGGATCAAAACGATGAGCGCCATAGCGATTAGTAAGAGCAAGAACGCCATTGAAAACAAGGCGTGCTGAAAGGCGCTGTGGTCGGGCGCATCTCCCATATCCATGACGATTTCCGACGTGAGCGCGGCGGCCGGACGCAACAGCGAAGACGGGATGACCGCCGCGTTACCGAGCACCAGTTGAACGGCGAGCGTTTCGCCGATGGCACGGGCGATTCCCAAAATGACGGCGACTGCCAGACCGCTGCTGGCCGATGGCACGAGAACCCGTGAGATCGTCTCCCAGCGAGTCGCCCCCAGCGCCGCCGAGCCCTCACGCAGAGACACGGGCACGACGCGGAGCGCGTCTTCCGAAAGCGAGATCACCGTCGGCAGGATCATGATCGAAAGCACGATACCCGCGGCGAGCAGTCCGTCTCCGCCAGAATGGAAGACCCTGCCGATCAGCGGCACGAGCAGCGTTAGACCGAGCCAGCCGTACACGACCGATGGAATGCCGACGAGCACTTCGATTGCCGGTTTCATGGCAGTCGCAACACGTTTGGGCGCCAGTTCGGAAAAGAAAATTCCGATCGCGACGCCGAGCGGACCGCCTACCATGATTGCAAAACCTGTCGCGACGAGCGAGCCGACGATAAACGGCCCCGCTCCAAACTTACCGGACAGTCCGTCCCAGTCGCTCGAGAATAGAAACGTGAAGAGCGAGACGTGATCGTTAAAAAATAAGCGCGTACCGCTGTACGCGAGAAACCCCAAGATGGCCGTGATAGCGATGACAAAAATGCCGCTACACGTCATTAATACGGCAAGGGCGATCCGTTCGTCACGGTGGGCTTTGTTGGCGCGAACGCCTACCATGTCGCCGTTTCCCCTCGCGATGTATGACCACGAACGCTCTAGCGATCGGTCTCCGTCTTCTTGATGTCGCGCGTCAAGATATAGCCGAGCTTCTGCACGAGCATTCTGTTGCTCTGCAAAAACGCCAAGAAACGCGATACATCTTTGTTCGGAGGTCCGTTGGTGTACATGTGTTCGTAAGACCAGAACGGATACTTGCCGGATTCCACGTTTTCCTCGGTTGCCGCATTTCCGTCGATCGAGATCTCGACGATGCCCGACTTACCGTGCGTACCGGAAAACGCCGCATACGAAACGGCACCCGGCGTCTGCGTGATCTTTTGCACGACGGTTCCCGTAGCATCTTCGACGAGCGTATCTTTGGACAACTCGGCTTTATCCATCAACGTTTTAATGAAGACGGCGCGCGTTCCCGAACTCGCAGGACGATTGATGACGGTAATCGATTCATCTTTACCGCCGACATCTTTCCAGTTCTTCACCTTGCCGGAAAAGATATCCTGAATCTGCTTGCGGGAAAGATTCTTGACGCCCGTTTCAGTATGCGCCACGATTGCGAAGCCAACGGCCGCGACACGGTGATCGACCAGGTCGGTTTGATCTTTCGCTGCCAGGATGTCGGAGTCGCCGATATCGACCGATTTGGAATTAACCAGGGAAAGGCCGGTTCGCGACCCGCCGCCGGTTACGCTGATCTTGACGTCGGAATGCTGCGCTTGGTACGCTTCGGCGCCTGCTTGAACGAGCGGTTGCAATGCGGTCGAGCCGGCGGCCGAGATCGATATATCGGCGAAGGCGGCATTCGGAGCGAGCAACGCCCAGCCGATGATGAGGACCGCGAAATGAGCGGACCTGGACATGAAGAACCTCCTTAAATTGTGGCGCGCACGCGCACCGATGGTGGCAGTCGGAGCATAAGCCCGGTTTAACGATAGGTTAAGGAACGGTTAATGATCGGCACGGCTGGCACGATCCCATCGATGTGGTCCACGCCAAACGAACGCGCTTGGGACAACGTGAGTTCGCGCCAGTGCCGTTCCACGTACGCGAGCAGTTCGCTCCGGTCGTGCGATGCGATAGCGTCATCCATCGTGTTGATAGTATCGCGCAACGATCTTATCGATAGTTTATGAAGCGCTTAAGAAATGCAACCGCCCAAGCGCCGGCGAGCCCGCGCACCGACGTTGTCGACGGCTTTCGCGGGCTCGCGATCGCGCTCGTTCTGGTCTACCACACCTGGCTCTTCTCCTGGTACACGCCGGAATTGTCCATCTTCGGCCTCGCGCTTCCGGTCGATGCCGTCGCACGCACCGGTTACCTTGGCGTCGAGCTTTTCTTCACGATCAGCGGCTTCGTGTTGTTTTTGCCGTGGGCGCGGCGGGCCGCCACCGGCGATTTTCGTCCGGCGCAAACGGCGGGCGCGTACGCGTACCGGCGCTTCATCAAGATCGTTCCATCGTACTACATCGCATTGATCTTCTCGCTCGCGTCGGCGGCCTCGCTGCATATCGCGTTACCGCTGGCAACGACCGCTACCGAGCACGGCCTGTTCCTACCGAATCTCGTAACGAGCGATCTCGGTCGCGTCAACTCCGTCTTCTGGAGTCTAGGAATCGAAGTGCAGTTTTATCTGGTCTTTCCGGCGCTCGCGCGAGCGTTCGCGCGCCGGCCGGCCGGCGTTGCGCTCGTGATGTTTCTCGTGGCGCTGGGCTACCGGTACGGCGTCGCGCACTGCTGCTTAGTTTCGGAACCCGTCAATCGCGAAGTGCCGGCGTTTTTCGACGTTTTCGGCGCGGGCATGCTCGCAGCGTACGGTGTCGCCGTGGTGGAGCGGCGCAAGGGGACGCCCCTACGGCGCGGCTGGGCAACCATCGCAGCACTGGGTGCGCTCGCCGCCGGCCTCGCACTCGTGCTCTCCGCCAACACGATCCAATACGATGACGCCGGGCGCGAACGCTGGATTCTCATGAACCGCACGTTGGTTGCCGTCGCCGCCGGCGCCGCACTCTTCGCCTCGTGTTTCGCCGTGCGCGTTTTCCGCACGCTCATTGCAAATCCGATTACGCGCTTTCTCTCCACGATTTCGTATAATCTCTATCTCTGGCACACGTTGGTGTTGATCTGGCTTTGGAAACATCGCGCGCTTCCTTCGGTGACGGTAAATCAGCACGACGATCCGCATTGGAAGTTCGCGTATATGATTAGCGGGTGGGCGCTCGCGCTCGGTATCGCAACCGCGCTCACGTACTTCGTCGAACGGCCGCTACTCGCCACGGTCAAAGCGCAATCGTTCGCGTTCGATTGGGGCCGGATCGTGCGCGGCTCGCCTAGCGCGACATCGGAAACACGCACGTGAACGCGGTACCGCGCCCAAAATCCGAATCGGCGGAAACGCTGCCGTCGTGCGCTTCGACGATCTGTTTCACGATCGAAAGACCGAGCCCGGTACCGGCCGCGTCGCGGGCGCGCGAGCGATCGACGACGTAAAAGCGCTCGAAGATATGCGGTAGATCGTTGTACGGTATACCGACGCCGGTATCGCGGACGACGAGCGTCGCGGAACGCTCCTGGGCCGCCACGATGACGTCGACACGGCCGCCTGCGGGCGTGTGGCGGAGCGCATTATCGATGAGATTGACCAGGACTTGTGCCAAGCGGTCCGGATCGCCTTCGATCGTAAGCGGCTCGCCGCTGCACGCTAGCCGCACGTCGAGCTGGGAGGCGCGCGGTTCGAACGTCAGGAGTATTCGCCGTGCGATGGCACTGAGATCGATCGTCTCACGGCGCAGCCGCAACGTTCCCGATTCGGCGCGAGCGAGATCCAGGAGATCTTCGACCAGATTGACCATGCGATCGACTTCGTTCTTGATGCGCGGCAGGAAGAGTGCGCGCGCTACGTCGTCGGCGTCGTCGACGAGAATGGTTTCGATCATCAGATTGATCGAGGACAGCGGCGTCCGGAGTTCGTGCGAGACGCTCGAAATAAAGTCGCGGCGCGTTGCTTCGAGTTCGTACAGGCGCGTCTCGTCGCTCGCGACGATCAACGCGCCGTGGGATTCGTCGAGCGGGAGCGTCGCGACGGTGAGAACGCGCGTGCCGCCCGCCGTCGCGAGCGAAATCCGCCCGCGCGACGGATGGCCGTGCAAAGCCTCGCGAACGCGACGGTCCAGATCGAACGACGGTACGACCTCGATGATGGCACGCCCGAGCACCGGACGGGAGCCGATTTCGAAGATCGTCGCCGCCGCGGCGTTGATCGATTCGATCTGTTCCCGCGCATCGACGATCGTGATACCGACCGTCAACGAATCTAAAAGCTGATCGAAACGCGCGTCCGGCGCTTCGGAGACGGCCTCATCGACGCGACTCGAAGCGATCGCAGCCGCGCGCGAGCGAAGCCGAGCCGCACCGAACCCGGCGGCAGTGCCCGCTGCAGCGGCCGCGAGCAGCCCGACCGTTTCCAACATGGCTACTCTTTGAACATGTAGCCGCGGCTGCGGACCGTGACGATGTGCTGGGGATTGTTGGGATCGATTTCGATTTTCTCCCGCAGCCAACGCACGTGAACGCTGATCGTCTGATGCTCACCTTCGAAGTCGTAACCCCAGACCTTATCGAGTAGCGTCTGCCGCGTAACGACCCGGCCGCGATTTTCCAAAAGGACGTGCAGCAAGTTGAATTCTTTGGGCGCGAGGCCGACGTGACGTCCACGCACGACGAGCAACTGACGCGACGGATCGAGCGTGATCTCACCTACGGAGATCGCTTCACTGCGCGAAACCGCATCCGTAGCGCTCTGACGCCGTAAGCGCGCTTTGACCCGCGCGAGAAATTCGTGCAGCGAAAACGGTTTGGTGACATAATCGTCGGCGCCGAGTTCGAGTGCGAGCACCTTATCGATCTCTTGATCGCGCGCGGTGAGCATGATGATCGGGACGCCGCTGCTCTTTCGAATTTCCTTGCACGCCTCGATGCCGTCCAGGATCGGCAGCATGATATCCATGATGATGAGATCGGGCCGCTCGCTCGCGGCGAGCGCTATCGCGGTACGGCCATCACCGGCCGTCGCAACGGAATAACCGTTACGTTCCAAGTTGAAACGCAAGGTCGCAAGGATCGCCGACTCGTCGTCGACCACCAAGATTTTTTTGGCTCCCGGGCTAGCCGCCACCATACGCAGGCCATTCTTAGCGCGGCCGAGATACCGTACCTCCGCACTACTTCGCCGATCGAGAAGAGGCCCGAATGGCCAAAGCGCCGCGCTATGACGGCATTTCCGCGGCGATGCCGCTCGGAAGAGGCGCCCGTATCGTCGTCGGCACGCTTTTCGAGTACGTCCTCGCGCTCGCGCCGAACGTCTTGCGGGGCGACGACACGCGCGCCGTGCACGACATGCGCGTCGGCATACGCCGCATTCGCACGGCGCTGACGAGTTTTGAAGATGTTTTTCCGGCCAAACGCCTGCGCGCGTTGCAGCGTGCGACGCGGCGCGTCGGGCGCAAACTGGGCGTGGTACGCGATGCCGACGTCCATCTGGCCGTGTTACGGGCGACGCTGAGCGGAGCGCCGGATTCCGACCGGCGGGGCATCGCTCATGCGATCCAGTCGCTGCTGGATGTGCGGCGCCGCGCCCTGGCCGCCTTCGCGATCGAACTCTCGCAATTCGATCGCGAAGCGATTGCGAGAATCATCGCCGATGCCTGACCGGCCTTTCGGAAAGGCGCTCGCGCGGATCGTTCGCAAACGGATGCGAGCGCTCGCGCGCGATGCCACGAGCGCGCTCGCGCGCGGCCGCGACGACGAATTGCACGCATTGCGCATCGACGTCAAACGTCTGCGATACAACGTCGAGTTTTTGGCGCCACTCGCGCGCGACGAGACGCTCGTCGCCCTCGATCTTCTCGCGCTCCTGCAAGAGCGGCTCGGTTCGCTCGCCGATGCCGACGCGTTTGCGCGGACGTACGACGCATTACGCCCGGACATGCCGCCGGGCGATCCGCGCGAACCCGGGCTCGCGACCCTGCGCGCGAACGCCGAGCGGGAACGCGAACGGTCTCTCGCCGCCGTGCGCGCCCTGTGGGGGGCGGACGATGCGACCTACCCCGAAAGACTCGCCGCGTCGATCTCGGCGACGCTCGATTCGGTATCGGCAAAAGCTTCGTACGACGGCGGCGAGACCGCTTCGAAGGAAAGCGTCGTCGCGAAAGCGCGTTCGAAGAGATCGGCTTTGTAACGCCCGCCTTCGAGTTCGGGCGCTACGTCCCCAAAGGCGTCGACCACGAGGCGCACGCCACCCGAACCGACCGTTGCTGCAACCGACGATACGACGGCCAGATGACGACGATCGAGACCGTCTGCGATGCGCAACAGGCCGCCGAGGCCTTCGATCTTGCGCCGCATCGTCGGGGTCGCGGTCGTCCACTCGGGATGCGTCGCTTTCGGGAGCGCCTTACGATGATAGCGCACGACGGCGGCGATGAGTTCGATTTCGTCGGGACGCCAGCCGTCCAGACCCGCATTGCGCACGAGGTACGCACCGTGCTTGTGATGCCCGCTCGCCGCGATCGCGCGGCCGACGTCGTGCACGAGAGCGGCTGCGAAGAGCGCGTCGCGATCGGCGGGTTCGAAGCGATGCAAGTCCGCGAGCCCATCGAACAACTGCAATGCTAGGGCAGCGACGTGTGTTTCGTGCACGCCCGAGCTATCGAAGCGCCGTGCCAGCGCGTGCGCCGCATCGAAACGGCGCGTGCGCTCGTCGCCGAGTCTTCGCGCGACGGCGATGTTGCGCTCGAGATAATCGACTACGATTCCTTCGCGCAGTGCCCGTTCGCTGACGATGAGTTCGTCGCGCCCGAGCGACTCCAAGACCGCGATGACGATGACGACGCCCGCAACGATGATGTCGCTTCGTCGCGGATTCATACCGGGCAACTTACGCCGCTCGGCGGGCGAGAGGCGCGACATCGTTTTCTGCAAGCTTCGCAAGCGTTCCAAACGCAACACGTAACCGTGGGCGCGCTGCGCGGGTAGACCGGCTTCGGCGGCATCGAGCGCCGCGAGGCCAAGCACCGTACCCGACGTCCCGATCAGCGTATCGAAACGATAATCCGCGAGTTGCGTCGCGACCGGTACGAGCGTCGCACGCACGTATTTTTCGAGCGCACGATAACCGATCGTTCCAGCGCTCTCTTCGCGCAAGAACTCGTCGTACAGGCGCAGGCTTCCAAGGCGCACGCTGTGCAAATAGTACGGCCGATCGACATCGCCGACGACGAATTCGGTCGAGCCGCCGCCGATATCGAAAATGCATGCGACGCGCCCGCCCAGGGGGTAGCCCCGGCTCACGCCGAGATGGATGAGTCGCGCCTCTTCGACGTCGCCCAGGATTTCAATATCGACGCCGCACGACGCACGTACGGCGGCGATGAATTCTTGACGATTCGACGCTTCGCGAACCGCCGACGTGGCGACCGCGCGCACGTCGCTCGCACCCGCAGCGCGCGCGGCATCGGCGAACTTGGCAATCGCGAGAACGCCGCGTTGCACGGCTTTCTTGCTGAGATGTCCGCGTGCGAGCGCGTCGCCGCCGCCTAAACGCACCATCTCCCGGGCCTTGAGAACCGTGCGCGACGTGCCGAAGCGGGGATCCATTTCGACGACGATCAGATGGATGGAATTGGTCCCGACATCGATCGCGCCGAGCAACATACGACCCTGCCCGTACGCGTTGGGCCAGGGGCGTCCCTGGCGCACGCGGGAAAGTTGCCCGCATGGTGTGTTGCGCGGGATACCCGTTCGTCGCCGGCGGCGATACGACGTTCGAAGTCGACACGTCGCGCGTCAAATACGGTAGTGGCGCGTTGCGCGAAGTCGGTGCCGAGGCACGCGATCTCGGGATGACGCGCGTCGCTCTGGTTACCGATCCCGTCGTTGCGAAGTTGCCGTTCGTCGCGACGGTTGCAGAGTCGCTGCGGGCCGCCGGCTGCGACGTCGTGACGTACGCGCAGACGAGCGTCGAGCCGACGGACCGCTCGTTCGCCGACGCTACGGCTTTCGCAAGCGAAGGCAATTTCGACGGCTACGTTTCCGTCGGCGGCGGCTCGGCGATCGACACGGCGAAGGCCGCGAATCTGTACGCGACGTACCCGGCCGCCTTCGCTGCGTACGTAAACGCACCGCTCGGCCGCGGCCTCGCGGTTCCCGGCCCGCTCCGTCCACACATCGCTTGTCCGACCACGTCGGGCACGGGTGCCGAAGTCACCGGCATCGCGATCTTCGATTATCTCGAACATCGTGCCAAGACCGGTATCGTTTCGAAGCGTATCCGTCCGACGCTCGGCGTGATCGACCCCGATGTCACGGCGACGCTACCGCGCACCGTGGTCGCCTGCAGCGGTTTCGACGTGCTCTCCCACGCGCTCGAGAGTTACACCGCACGACCGTATACGCAGCGCGAACGGCCGGTGACGCCGGGCGCGCGACCGGCCTCGCAGGGTGCGAATCCGTTCTCCGACATCGCATGCCGCGAAGCGATGCGCATCCTGGGACGCTACGTCGTGCGCGCGGTTTGCGATCCACGCGACGGCGAAGCTCGCGAGCGCATGATGTTTGCGGCGACGCTCGCGGGCATCGGCTTCGGAGGGGCCGGCGTGCACGTGCCGCACGCGATGTCCTATGCCGTCGCCGGACTCGTTCGCGAATATCGCGCGCCGGAATACCCGGCCGAAGCGGCGATCGTCCCGCACGGGATGGCCGTCGTTCTCAACGCACCGGCCGTTTTTCGTTTTACGGCTCGAGCGAATCTCGAACGCCACCTCGAAGCGGCCGCGCTGCTCGGAGCCGACATCGCAGGCGTCGCAGCGCGCGATGCGGGCGAGGCGCTTGCCGGACGGATCGAGGAATTGATGCGAGCCACCGGGATGCCCAACGGCACGGGCGGCATCGGCTTCGGTGCCGGCGACATCGCGACCTTACGCGCGGGCGCCTTGCCGCAACGGCGGCTGCTCGGGAACGCGCCATGTAGCGTCGGCGCAGACGAACTCGATGCACTCTTTGCGGCGACGCTCGCCTATTGGTGAACGCTCAACGCTTGCCGGCGGTGCCGAAGCCGAGTTGACGCGAGAGGTCTGCGGCGAGCGCGCGCGCCGCCGGAGCCAGTGTGAGGACGCGTTCGTGCGTCATTCGGGTCGTGGGCCCCGAAACCGACATCGCGCCGACGCAGCGATCGCGACGGTCGAAGATCGGAACGGCGAGGCAACGCACGCCTTCTTCCATCTCTTCGTTGTCGATGCAGTAGCCCTGCTTGCGGACCGTGGCAAGCTCGCGCTCGAGGCCGGAGCGCGTGACGATCGTCTTGGACGTATACCGCTTCATCGATCCGCCTAAAACCAGTTCGGCCGCGGCTGCTTCTTTGTATGCGAGCATCACTTTACCGACGCCCGTGCAGTACAGCGGCGCGCGCATACCGGGCGACGTAAACATCTTAACCAAATGCATGCTCGCGACCTGATCGAGATAGACCACTTCGCTGTCGTTCGACGTTACGAGGTTCGCGGTCTCGCCGGAACTGCGCATCATCCGTTCGAGATACGGTCGCGCGACGAGCCGCAGATCGAGATGCAGATCGGCTGCGCTCGCGAGCGTGAATAGCCGCGCACCCAGATGATAGCGCGAAGTCTCGGGATCTTGACGTACGTAGCCGCGATCGACCAGCGTGGCCAAGAGTCGATGGACCGTACTGACGTGCAGTCCGACCAATTGCGCGAGTTCGCTGATCCCGGTCGCGCCCTGACGCGAAGCGAGCGATTCGAGCACGTCGAGCGTGCGATCGACCGACTGAACTTTCGGACGACCGGAGCCGGTTAGCTGATTCGCCTTCTCGGAAGTCGCGGCCACGCTTGCATTTTGCACGTTACGAAAGCATTTTTCGCGGACAAAGGAGGTCGCCCCCTTCCGTCTGCGAAGCGGCGAGCGTGCTGACGTGGCTGCGAGCGTTCGTGCGGCTTTCGCGGCCCAAATTTCTCGTCGGTGGGTTTGTGGGAGGCGGTTTCGGTACGGCCATGGCCGCCTCCGTAACCGGCCGCGTGGACCTCATCGCTTACGGCTGCGCGCAGGTTACGATCACCGCCTTCCACCTGATGACGCATTACGCCAACGACTATTTCGACCGCGCTAGCGACGCCGGTTCCGGGCGGACGCCGTACTCGGGCGGGAGCGGCGCGCTCGTCGATGGGTCGCTTTCGCCGTCCGTCGGACTGGTTGCCGCGACGTTCTGCGCCGCTGTGGGCCTGGCCGGGGCGGGTACCCTGGTCGCGGTCGCGCGCGCGCCGCAGGCTGCCGGCCTCGCCGTCGCGATCGCGCTCGGCGCGTGGTGCTATTCGGCGCCGCCGCTGCGGCTAGCCGCGCGCGGACTCGGCGAGCTCGATACGGCGATCGTCGTCGCGATATTGGTTCCGCTGTGCGCCTACGCGGCGCAACGTCCGGCGCCCAGTATGGGGGCCCTCGCGAGCACGCTGCCGGGGGCGTCGGCGATGTTCGGGATGATGCTGGCCGTCGAATTCCCCGATTTCGCCGCGGATACGGTCGGTCGTAAGCGCAATCTGGTCGTTCGCTTGGGTCGCGTCCGCGCCGGCGGGCTAGGAATCGCTACGGTGGTCATGGTTTACGCCGGCGTGGCTTTCACCCTTGCCGTCGGCGCGCCGCCGAAGTTCGCGCTGCTCGAACTGCTGACGATTCCGCTGGCGTTCCGGTACGGCGGCACGCTCGCCGCCTGGAGGGCACCGGATCCCCGCGGCGATGAAGCGCTGGCGGCGCGCGGCGTTACGTTTTATTTCGTGGTCGCGCTGTTCGGACTGCTCGCGTACGCCGCGCCGCTGCGAGGATTCTGAAAGTCGCCGAAACGAACGGCAGGGCGGCCGTGGTTACGAGTGAGGTGATCGAATCTGCGACCCTCGAGAGCCGCGTAAATGCAGCGCTCGACGACGTCCGGCCGGATATCCGGCGCGATGGCGGCGACGTGTGGCTGATCCGCATCGACGGACGCGTGGCCTACGTGCAGATGGTCGGCGCGTGTGGCGGCTGCCCGATGTCGACGGCCACGTTGAAGGGGGCGATCGAGCGCGTCGTCATCGCGAATTGTCCCGAGATCGAACGCGTCGAACAGATCTAAGTGTGCCACACTGGTGGCACGGCGCGATGGTGTACTTGGTGCGGAGGTGACCCGCATTTGAAACTTTACGAATGCCCCGATTGCCGGCGCATGCACGACGAACCGGCAGAGGCGACGGTGCGGCTTCACGTGCGCTGCCTCGATTGCGAAATCGAACTGCGTTACCGTGAAGAGGCGCTCGTCAGCGTCACGATTATGCGAGCGGCTTAACGCATCGGAGGGCCGTCGTGCCGCTGCAAGACTCTCGTAGGAAGATTTCGGTGAATCGCATGCGCAGCGCCATCCTCTCGCTCGTCGCGGGATTGGCCGCCTCGCCGCTAGCGGCGTCCACGCTGGGTCCGCCTCCGCAGACGGTCGGCATCGTCGTCAACGGTACCGCGCTGGTTTTCGATCAGCCGCCGTTCGAGCGTGATGGACGCGTCTTCGTTCCGCTACGCGGTCTCTTCGAACGGCTTGGCGCGAGCGTCGTCTTCGAGCTCGGGCAGATCGCCATAACGGCGGGCTCGCATACGATCGGCCTGCACGTCGGCGACGCGGTGGCGACGATCGACGGTCGATCGGAGATGCTCGACGCGCCGCCCGTCGTCGTAGCCGACAGAACGCTCGTGCCGCTGCGCTTCGTTGCCCAAGCGCTCG
>JAABUZ0100003863.1_pt1 | contig 21467 bp, 19 predicted proteins | sample 5562091 | NCBI WGS metagenome assembly JAABUZ01 (sample SAMN12813069, study PRJNA571459) | rock metagenome | isolation source: Antarctica rocks | place: Antarctica: Victoria Land, Linnaeus Terrace sud | collected 2015-12-21
CCGCGCGATGACCTCGTGCTTACTCTCTTGCCTCACAGCCATGTCCTCCTCCTTTCAATAGAAAGACAGATTTCGTTATGAGGCAACGACTATCCCTTCGAGCAGATTATTTATGAGGCAATGCGCCGCTTTGACGCCCCCCCCAAAGCCTGCTACTATAGTGCCGGGTACCGTGTCGATCGGACAGGCGTGCGATGATAAAAAACGGTGTCGAGAGGAGCAGTGATGACGGTAGGTGGACTATGAGTATGCCGCGCTGGTTGCATATCGGGATGAGTATCAAGCGCTGGTTGGTCCTCCTCATCGTCGGCGTCACCATCATCAGCCTGAGCGCCGGCTACTTCGCCAAGGCGCTGTACGAGACGCACTTTCTCTTGCCATGGTGGGTGGGTGACCTGACGCTGCAGTTCTGGCCGCGTCCAGTGCGGGGCATGCTTTTCCTAGTCGTCGGCGGCGCTCTGGCCGGCGTCGCGCTGCTGCGCCTGAACCGCACTGTCATCAATGCGCTTTTCCCCCAGGGTAACGCCCGCGTCGTGGACCTCCTCTATCAAAAGCGCCAGCTCAAGCGTGGCCCGCGCATCGTCACCATCGGCGGTGGGACGGGTCTCTCTATCCTGCTCTCCGGCCTCAAGCGCTACACGGGCAACCTGACGGCCATTGTGACCGTGGCCGACGACGGCGGCAGCTCGGGCCGTCTGCGCCGCGAATTCGGCATCCTGCCGCCGGGCGACTTCCGCCAGTGCATCGTCGCGCTGGCCGATGTCGAGCCGCTCATGGGCAAGTTGCTTGAGTATCGCTTCAAGGAGGGCTCGGGCCTGGAGGGGCATAACCTGGGCAACCTGTTGCTCGCGGCCATGGCCGATATCACCGGCAACTTCGACCAGGCCTTGGTCGAAATGGGTCATATCTTGGCCGTACAGGGGCAGATCCTGCCTTCAACCCTTGAGGACGTGGCGCTCGTGGCCGAGTTGCGCGACAAGTCGCGCGTGCACGGCGAGTCCAACATGCACCAGGACCACGCCTCGGGCGACGTCGACCTCGACGGCCGCGCGCCGATCGAGCGCGTCTTCCTCAAGCCGGCCAACGCCGTGGGCTATCCCGAGGCGGTCCAGGCGATCCTCGACGCCGACATCGTCGTGGTCGGGCCGGGCAGTCTCTATACCAGCGTGTTGCCCAACCTGTTGGTCAAGGATATCGCGCGGGCGCTCGACGCGTCGGCCGCCTATAAAGTGTTCGTGTGCAACGTGGCGACCGAGCCGGGCGAGACCGACGCGTATCAGGCGGAAGACTTCCTGGCGGCGGTGGAGCGGCACATCGGCGCGCAGGTGTTCGACGCCATCATCACCAACACGCGGCTGGACGCGGCGCAACCGCCGTACTGGCACAGCGATGTCGTGGCCGCCGAGTGGCGCGACGCGCACGGCGCGACACTCATCACATCCGACGTGGTGGACCAGGACAACGCGATCCGCCACGACCCAACCAAGCTCGCGCGTTCCGTCATCCGCTCCTGGGCGCGCCACACGCGCGGCGAACGTCACGCCGCGCACGACGAGTCGAAAGTCGAAAGTCGAAAGTCGAAAGTATCCTAAATAGTCGAAAGTCGGAAGTGAAAGTCGAAAGTATCCTAAATAGTCGAAAGTCGGAAGTGAAAGTCGAAAGAAGGTTCTACTTTCGACTTTCACTTCCGACTTTCGACTACGTAAATTCCAGCGCGCCGGCGGCGAGCGAGACCGCCCCGACCAGGCCCGCGTTGTCTCCGAAGCTCGCCGCCGCGATGCGCACGTCCAGCGCGGCCAGGCGCATCGCGCGCGCCGCGACCGCCGCGCGGACCGGGTCGAAGAGCAACGGGCCCGCCTGCGCTACGCCGCCGCCGATGACGACGACCTCTGGGTTGAAGATATTGACGATGTTGACGACACCCGCGCCGAGGGCCGTCGCGGCGCGCGCGACGATGCCGGCGGCGACAGCGTCACCTTGACGGGCCGCGACGACCACGTCGATGGCCGTCACCGCCCGCGGCAGCGCGCGCAGCGTTGTGTCGCTCCCGGCGTCCAAGGCTTCGCGGGCCATGCGCGCGATCGCCGTCCCCGAGCACAGTGATTCCAGGTCGCCGCGGTTGCCGCAGCGACAGGCGGGGCCGTCGAGGTCGACCGTCATGTGCCCAAGTTCGCCCGCGGCGCCGCGTCGCCCCACCAGCAGCCGCCCTCCGGCGATGATGCCGCCGCCGACTCCCGTACTGACCGTCAGGTAGACGACGTCGTTGGCCCCGACCGCCGCGCCGTGGCGCCACTCGGCCACGGCGGCGAGGTTGGCGTCGTTGCCGACCCTGACCAGCTTGCCCGTGCGCTCGGCCAGCAACGCGCGCAGGGGAACCGTGCGCCAGCCGGGCAGGTTCGGCGGGTCATAAACGGAGCCGTCGTGGCGGTCGACGGGACCAGGCGCGGCGACTCCCCAGCCCTCGACCGCGTCGGGCGAGACGCCGGCGCGCTGACAGGCTTGACGCGCCGTGTCGATGATCCCGGTGATGACGCCTTCCATGCCGCCCTCGCCGGCCGTGGGCGCCTTGTAGGTCGCCACGAGGGAGCCGTCGCGTAGGCCGACGGCCGCGCGGGTCGAGGTGCCGCCGAGATCGACGCCGACGTAGACGTGGGATGTGTCCATAAAAATCCGGGCGCGGGGACTGTCGCCTTCAGGCGACAGCGGAAGCGCTCTCTCCCTTCTTCATGTTAGCAAAACCTCCCGATATATGGTCTAATTAGGTATGGATAGGACGATACGGATACGCCTTGAACCGACCGCCGCGCAGGCGGCAGCGCTTGTCGACACGGCGCGTCAGTTCACGGACGCCTTCAACCTCGTGTGCCTCCACGGGTGGCAAGCGGGGGAGAAGAACGGGGTGACGGGGAGCGGCGCTGGCGTGAATTGGAAGCCCGCGACTTCCGCTTGCGGCGTAAGCTCCAGGCGAAGGGCACCAAGAGCGCCAAACGACACCTGAAGAAGCTCTCGGGCAAGACGGCTAGGCGGCGACGCGACCACGATCACGTCGTGTCGCGCCGTATCGTGGATGGCGTGCCGGAGGGCGCGACCATCGCCGTCGAGAACCTGACCAATATCCGCACCCGTGTCACGGCGAAAAAAGCCAACGGTAGCCAACGCCGCTTGCATAGCTGGTCGTTCGCCAGCCTCCGGGCCTGTATCGCCTACAAGGCCGAGGGGCGGGGTATCCGCGTCGAGGGGATAGACCCCCGTCACACATCGCAAACATGTTCGCATTGTGCTTTCCAGTCGCGCTACAATCGTCGCTCTCAGTCGGAGTTTTGGTGTCGCTCGTGCGGGTATCGGACCAACGCCGACCGCAACGGAGCGTTGAATATCGCCGCCAAACTCCTTGCCGGCAGGGGCATGACCGCTGCCGGCGGGCCGCCGTCAAGCGGCCTATCGTCTCCCGCCTCGGTGGAGGGACAAGCCGTCTGCTTTAGCTGATGGTCCTTGACATGGTGGAAGTATAATGGATACATACGGTAGCGGTTAACCCTGAAAGGACGATGATGAGCGAGACGACGGCGCCCCCCGACTGCCTCTTCTGCCAGGTCGCGGCCGGCCGCATCCCGGCGGACATCGTGTATCAGGACGACGAGACGGTCGCCTTCCGCGACATCAACCCGCAAGCGCCCACCCATGTGCTGGTGATCCCGCGCCAGCACGTCCCTAATGCGACGGAGGCTGCCGCCGCCGCCGCGGCCTCCAACGTGTGGGAGGCGGTAATGGGCGCGGCGGCGCGCGTGGCCCGCCAGGAGGGCGTGCACGACCGCGGCTACCGCCTGGTCGTCAACTGCGGACCTGAGGCGGGGCAAACCGTCGATCATTTGCACGTCCATGTCCTGGGCGGACGCCCCTTGACATGGCCTCCCGGCTAGGGGCGAGCGGCGCGCGCATTCGTCCGCGCCGTGGCCGCCCCGACACGCCGCGACAGCAGGGCGACGTGGCCGAGGATATTCCGGTGAAGGGGGACCAGCCGCTAGCCGCGGCTATGGCGTCGACGCGGCAAACGTCAGGCGCGCTTACGCCGGGGACGCTCTACGTCGTGGGTACCCCCATCGGCAATCTCGAGGACATCAGCCTGCGCGCCCTGCGGGTCCTGCGCGAGGCCGACGTCGTGGCGGCCGAGGACACGCGGCACACCCGCGCGCTGCTGACCCACTATGGCATTAGTAGGCCGCTCGTCAGCTACCGCGAGCAGAACAGGGCAAGCAGCGCGCCCCTGTTGTTGGCGCGGCTGGAAACGGGGTCCGTCGCGCTCGTGTCGGACGCGGGGATGCCCGCGATCGCCGACCCTGGGGCGGCGCTCATCGCGGACGTTGTCGCGCGCGGCGGGCGCGTCGAGGTCGTGCCGGGACCCAACGCCGCCCTCGCCGCCCTGGTGTGCAGCGGTCTGCCGCCCGCGCCCTTCCTGTTCGTCGGCTTCCTGTCCCGCCAGCGTGGCGACCGCCGGCGGCAGCTCCAGGCCCTCGTGACGCGCCCCGAGACCCTCGTCTTCTACGAGGCCCCGCACCGCGTCGTCGAGACCCTGACGGACCTCCTGGCGGTCCTGGGCGACCGGCCCGCGGCGGCCTGCCGTGAGCTGACCAAGCTGCACGAGGAGGTACGCCGCGCCCCTCTTAGCGTGCTGCTGGAGCGCTTCACGGCCACGGCGCCGCGCGGCGAGTTCGTGCTCGTGGTGGAGGGCGGTGGGCGGGGCGTTGATCCCGGCGTGGGCGAGGGATTACTCTCAGACCACGACGTCGACCGCCTGCTGACTGAGGCGATGGGGCGCGGCGAGCGTATGCGCGTCGTCGTGGCCGACCTCGCGACCCGCAGCGGCCGTGCGCGCCGCGACGTGTACGCGCGCTGGCAAGCGCTGCGCCAGGGTGAGGAGGCCTTCACCCCCAACCCCTCTCCCTGACGCGGGAGAGGGGAGCCGTCCTACGTGTGGTGGCTTCTCCCCTCGCCCCCTGGGGGAGAGCCGGTTGGGCTGTCGGAGCGGAGCGGAGAGAGACCAATCCGCATGGGTCGGGGGTGAGGGGTGAGGAGGGGTGACACGAACGACAGGGCGGGGCCAAGAACATGCCTATGGTATCATGAAAAGGTTCCGTTTGGTGTCACGGACCCTCGCGACGTGGCGCATAACTTGATAGTGATGTAGGTATAGCTAGTGTGGAGGAGAGAGCGAAACCGTGGATTCCGCCGGGGTAGATGAGATGCCCAACACCACGCCGTTCCTGGTCGACACGCACGCGCATTTGCAGTGGCCGTCGCTACTCGCCGATGTCGACGCGGTGCTGACGCGCGCCCATGACGCGGGGGTGCGGCGCATCTTGACCCTGGGGACCGATCCGGCGTCATGCCGCGCCGCCGTCGATCTGGCTGAACGCCACGCCGGAGTCTACGCCGCCGTCGGTGTCCACCCCGGCGACGTCGTCGACGACGCGGGCGCGGCGCTCGACAGCGTGGCCCCGCTGCTCGACCACCCGCGCGTCGTCGCCATCGGCGAAACGGGGCTGGACTACTACCACGACGATAATCCGCCGCGCGCGCTGCAACGCGCGTCGTTCGAGCGCCACTTGGACCTCGCCGCGCGCACGGGCAAGCCGATCTGCATCCACAGCCGCGAGTCTGGCGACGATGTGCTGCGGCTCCTGGAAGCGCGGGCAGGACGCGTCACCGCTGTCCTGCACTGCTACACGGGCGATCTGGCGACCGCGCAGCGGGCCCTCGCTCTAGGCTGTTACCTCTCCTTCGCGGGCAACGCGACCTACCCTAAGCTGCGCGACCTGCTCGCCGTCGCCGCGGCGATCCCGGCCGATCGCCTGCTGCTCGAAACAGACGCGCCGTTCCTGGCGCCTCAGCCGCGTCGTGGCCGGCGCAATGAGCCGGCCAACGTGGCTTATACGTACGAGGCTATCGCGGCGGCGCGCGGCGCCACGCGCGCCTCATTGGGCGCGTTGGTCGGCGCCAACGCCGCGCGGCTGTTCCAGTGGGGCGGTGAGTACGGTGAGGCTGCCGCATGACCACGATGACTGCTTTCGATCTCGTGTCCGCTGATCTGCAGCGTGTGCGTGACTACTTGCAACAGGTCGGCGAAGGCGACAACCCGATCCTGGTGCAAACAATCCGCCACTTGTTCGGGACACGCGGAAAATATATCCGGCCGGCGCTGTGCCTGCTCGTGAGCCGCCTCTTTCGGCCTGTCGCCGATCAGCAATTGATCGAGTTCGCCGCGGCGATGGAGGTTGTGCACACAGCGTCGCTCGTGCACGACGATACGCTGGACGACGCGGCGACACGGCGCGGCAACACGACGGTCAACGCGGGGTGGAACGGCCACATCGCCATCCTCGTGGGCGACTATCTGTTCGCGCAGTCGGCCATCGTGACCGCCGAACTCGGGGAGTTGCGCGTGATGTCGATGCTCGCCGATATGATTAAGAGCATGGTGCGCGGTGAGCTCTTGCAGATGGAGACCGTGTTCGACTGGGACCAGGACGAGTCCGGCTACGACCGCAAAATCGGCAACAAGACAGCCGCTTTGTTCGCGCTCTGTACCGAGGGGGCCGGCGTGCTGTCCCGCGCGTCGGGCGAGCAGTTGCGCGCCCTACGCGACTACGGCTACAAGCTTGGGCTTGCCTTTCAGATCGTTGATGATATATTAGACATAACGGAAAACGAGGACGTGCTTGGTAAGCCGGCGGGGAGCGACCTAGCGCAGGGCAAAGTGACGCTTCCGGTTATCTATTATCTGCGTACGGCGACGCCGGAGCAGCGCGCGTTGGTGCAGGACAGCGCGTGCGTAGACGAAGCGGTCGCGGCGATCCGCGCGTCCGCGGCCATCGCACAGGCGCGTGGACGCGCCGACGCGCTCGTCGGGGAAGCCATCGACGCGCTGCGGGTCGTGCCCGCGGGGGCGGCGCGCGCCGCCCTCGGTGATGTGGCGCGTTCGGTCGTGCGCCGGACACACTAATGTAAGTCGATGGTCGATGGTCGATGGTCGATGGTCGATAGATAAGAGCCACTCTCTATCGACTATCGACTATCGACTCAAATGATGGATGGCCGCCAGCGATGCGACAGTTAGGGCAGAGGATGAGGCGCAAGGTACGGCATACCTTCTCGGCGGGCGGCATCGTGCTGAGGGCTACTATGTTCGGCCACGACATCGTGCTGGTACGGCGGCTTACGCAGGGGCTGTGGGCGCTGCCCAAAGGCACGCCGATCGGCGATGAGTCGCCGTCGCAGACGGCTTTGCGCGAGGTGCGCGAAGAAACAGGGCTCGCCGTCGAGATCGACCGCTTCGCCGGCTCCATCCACTATGAATTTACGCGCGACACTATCCTCTTCCGCAAGACCGTTAACTTCTACCTGATGCGCGCCATCGGCGGCGACTTCGCGCACCACGACCACGAGTACGACCTGGCCGAGTGGGTAGCGGTCGAGCGGGCCCTGGAAAAGATGACCTACGGCAGTGAGGTCTCCTTGCTGCGCCACATTCTGGTCCCTCCCCAAACAAAAGCCGCGCTCACCAACCACGTCGCCGGCGACACCGAGCGCGCCGGGTAGAGCGTTTCCGCGTGCTGCGTCGGTAGGTACGGGAGCGCGCAAGACCACACCGGTGAGAGGTTTATGTATGAGCACGTTACATCGCAAGTCGGATAGTTGCGGTGACCCTGGTCGTATTGGAGATATTATCTTCGTGCATGGGATAGGTGGCCACTATGAGCGAACGTGGCGCCCTGCAAGGAGACCCGGCGACTATTGGCCGGCATGGCTTGGACAGGACATGCAGAACATCGGCGTTTGGTCGCTTGAGTATGAGGCTCCGGTGTGGGGTCCAGCCATGTCGCTGCTCGACCAAGCTGACAACGTGATTGCTCAAGCGCTGAAACCAAATGGAATAGGGAAACGCCCCATAATTTTTATTACGCATAGCCTTGGAGGTTTGGTTGTCAAGCAAATACTTCGCCGGGCGTCTGACACTAGGAGAAAAGACGCGAAGGCGGAAGCCATATTCGAGCAGACAAGGGGTATTGTATTCCTTGCCACACCGCACGTCGGCTCTGGTCTGGCTAATTGGATCAAATGCCTTTTTAGTCAGACGAGTGTATTAGTTGATGACCTGAAAGCAAATAACCCTCACCTGCGAGATCTTAACGACTGGTACCGAAACAATCTCGCCGAAAACATACCAGCCTTAGAGTATCGTGAGTCTTGGCGCACCAAGCATATGTGGGTAGTGAATGCGACGAGCGCCAATGTGGGTCAGCCAGGTCTAGGTGCTATTCCACTACCGGCTGACCACCTCACTATCTGCAAGCCAGAGTCCAAGGACAGCCCGCTGTACATACAGGTGAAAGAATTTATTGTCCAATGCCTTGCCGAGGTAAATGCGCTACCATCTCCAACTTTGCCACCATCACAACTCGACATTACTACTAATCACATCCTACGACAATGGAAGGTGCCCGCCGATCTTGCCTGTCTATGCGTCGTGTTCCAACCAGAGACAGCCTCTCAGCATTTGTTACAAACGGTTATTGGCGAAGGCGAAGACGGGACCAACGCGCTAAACGTGCTAGATGGACTTGTGACTGGTATGGAAACAGGTTTTTCTAGCGATCGTTGGCCCGATCGGGGATGGCAGCGATTAGACATTGGCTGGAAACTATGGTCGTTCGACCGGAAAGTGGGAGTGAAGAGCCGTGTCGAACTTGTTATTCGATATGACGGAAGCGGTTATCTCTTCTGTGCCGGTGTGGGCGCGCGTCATTCAGGACGACGGCCCGCCACCGCAACGATCGTCGGTGGGGGGACGAAGGCTTTCCCATCGTGTCGCCCGGCGATCTTATCTTGCGCCTAGATCTCATTGCAGGCCTTACTGCGCGCGCGATTGCAGTGTTTGGCAACTTATATGGAGCCGCGCGCTATGATGGGCTCGTTGGTATCGGTGTGGGCATCACAGGGTTGCGAGGTTCTGTTTGGGGCGCAAATGCAACGTCGGGCATCCTGCTGACTCCCCACCTAACATGTACACAGGACTACCGACGGGGCGTTTACCCCAAGGCGGACGAGTTGTCAACAGAGGCCGACGCTCGCCGACAAGCTAGCACCCTTGTCCTCCCTTTAATTAAGCAGATAACGAGTAATTCCTACGACCCTTTCCATCTCTAAGCACATGACCATAAATTTGGCGCAGTTTTCGCGCCTGGATCACGCCCAAATAGGCCATGCCAGACTTGTGGACACCTGCTTAGTACTACAACGTGACATTGACCTGCAACTGACGTCGCATGGCAAACCACGGACACTGAAGTGTCTCAACACACGTCGTCCCAACGACTTTAGTCGTCGTTCTTTGCCATGCGACGTCAGTCGCAGGCGGATCAGGCGGATCCTAACGTTGTAGTATTAGTTTCCGCTGAATCAGGCGGCTAGGTCAAGCGGAGCAGGGGCTTCGGGGGCCGCGCCGCCGCCGTTGGCCCCAGAAACCGGTGGGTAGATGGTCCGTACGGGCCTTTTTCGTACGAATACGGGCCGGGAGTGGGAAGTCATGCGGAAAGGGCAGGCGCGCGAGGGCACGCCGGAGGCGACCGGGCGTGGGCTGCGGGCGGCGGTCCCAGAAGCCGGTTGGGATGGCCGGGGCGGTGGCCGCGACGTACGACAGGATGGCCCCGGCGAGGAGGGCGAGTTCGGGGAGGCGCTGGCAGGTCTCGGGCGCGTGGACGAAGGCGCGGGCGGCGCCGAGCATCTGCTTGGCGGCCAATGGGAGCTGTTCCACCGGCCAGCGGTCGTGGTAGAGGTCGCGCAGCACATGGGCGGTGACGGGGAGCGGCGAGGCGAGGAGCAACGGCTCTCGGTAGCGCGGGTCATACACGGCGATCACGGTGACGGACGGCTCTTTCGTCTTCGTCTCCGGCTCCGGCTCCGGCTCCGCCTTCCCCGTAGCCGTCGTGCGCACCAGGTCGGCCCAGATCTCCGCGCGCAGCGTCACCCCATCCTCCTCCCAGGTCGCGGTGCGGTCGGGCGGCGTGGCCGGGATGGGGCGGCCTTTGTAGGTGCGGGGCAGCGGGCGCACGATTTCCCCACGCGTGGCGGGACGACCGCGCCCCCCATAGGGCGGCGGGGTCGCCCGGCGAAAGACGCTGTTCTTGGCGCAGCGCATCACGTAGCGGGTGGCCCCCTCCTCCTGCAGCAGCGCCAGCCCGAAGCCCGCGTCGAGCACCAGCGCCTCGTCCACCGCGCACCGCGCCACCGCCGCGCGCACCAGCAGGCGCTCCTGCGTGCCGGGGCGCGGGTCCGCTCCATCCGCCCGGACCATCGTCAGTGGCAGCGCCAGACGCTGGCCCCCCACGCTCCCCACACGCGCGATTAGACCCAGCGGGATCGCCGGCAACGCCCGGCCGGCCTCGGCGTGATAGTGGACGGTCGGGCAGCCCTGCAGCCGTGGACGCCAGCATGCGGTCACGTCGACCGCCACCGGGCGATAGCCGCCGTGCGTGTGCGGCTGCCAGCGCCCCTCGGCCACGACCAGCGCCCTCCAGCGGGCCAGCAGGCGCTCACACGCCCAGTCGCCCTGTCCCAGCGCCGCCCACGCCCGGCGCACCGCCCGGTCCGACAGGCCGCACGCGCTCAAACCGGGGATCACCGCCCCCCGCGCGCCGAGCAATTGCCCGCTCACCAGCATCCACAGCACCTGCAGCAGCCCCAGGTTCGTCCCCACGGGCAGCGGCGCGACGAGGGTACACAGCAACGTCATCATGCGATACACTGCCTCTGGCATCAAGGAACTCCTTTGGATGGTACGGTCTCAGCACCCGCACTCTACCAAAGGTGTTCCCTTGCTGCCATGCTGTTAGCGAAAACTAGAGTCCATGTCCATGATGTTAATGATAACGACTCTTTAAAGGACAATTTTCCAGCTAGGAGTCTCTTACGGAAGCTGCATTCTACGGTGAAAACGCGATTATTTCTTAATGGCTCCTAAATAAATGATCGCCTCCACGATGGCTACACGCGCGTATAATATGTGTTAGATCTATCGCTCATATCACCCGCCGCTGATTATCACGAGTAAAGTTCGATGTCCAACGTCAGCTCCACTATTACGCCCATCGCATACTTCTGTCTCAGCCATTGGCGCTGTATCCCTAATTCCCTTCGCTTTCTTCATAATCGGACTTGCTTACTGAAAAGATAGCCCCTATCGTTGGCTATGTGCGCACATTTGGTGTACGATAGTGGTATATCGCGCGACACTAAATGTCTATCAATTGTTGCACATGTTGCACATGTTGAAGGGAATCGTCATGTCGACGGATACTACCACTGCGGACGCGCACGCACAAGTAACACCCGCGCCAAAGCAGAGTTGGCCAGGGAAACAGGATAGATTGACGGCGCGGCTCAGCACGGTCCAAAAGGACATGCTCCAGCAGGCCGCCGACATCGAGGGGCGCACGCTGACCGACTTTGTGCTTACCCATGCTCAGGAAGCGGCTCAGAGGACGATCAGGGAGCAGGCCGTCCTACGGTTGAGCGAACGGGACTCGATCGCGTTCATGGAAGCGCTCTTGTCTCCCTGGGAACCCGGCGAAGAGTTGCGCGCTGACATTCGGGAGATGCGCGACCTCTTTGGCGACGACTAGGATAGTCAACGATGGGAAACGATCCTGAGCCGGACAGGACGCATGTCAAAGTGGAGCAACTCGCAGCGTATCACAACCGCGCGGCTTTCTCGTGCGGGACCCCCGCGCTTGACGACTACATCCGGCGCTATGCCAGGCAGAACGCCAAGCGTGATCTGTCTCAATGTTTCGTGTTGGTATCTCAGGCGGGGGACCCCGACATAATGGGTTATTACACGTTAAGCAGTTACACCGTCGAAACGACGGCTTTGCCTCCGACTCTCGCCCAGCGACTGCCTCCTAACATCCTGCTGCCGGCGACCCTACTCGGGAGGATGGCCGTCGATATGCGTTATCAGGGACAGGGATACGGGGGAAAACTGGTCTTGCACGCGCTTCGTGCGGCATTGCGCGCGGCGCATCGCGTGGCGTCCATTGGTGTCGCCGTCGATGCGCTGAACGATGAGTTGGTTACTTTCTATACCAAGCCAAAGCTTGGGTTCGTCGTGCTCCTCGATCGGCCGCGGCATCTACTTATGCCCATGAGTAGGGTACGCGCCATGTTCCCCTCAGAGGCTGCCGGGCTTCAGGACGTGTCCGATCTGATCGAGAACGCGTCCGGCATGACCAACCAATTGGGTGAAGGGAAGCGATAAAAGTCTCCCTCACCGACCATGTCGCCGGCGGCGCCGAGCGCGCCCTACCCGGCGCGCTCGGCGCCGCCCGTAGCCCAGGGCTCGTGAATTATCGTTAGCGCGCAGAAGTCCTGGGATCAGGCGGCAAGGAGGGACGGGGTTTGACGCTGGTGCCAGTAGCGGTCCCAGTCGCCGTTGAGGCGCAAGGTGCGCAGGCGCATCAGAGCCACGCTGGTCTCCTCGCTCCAATGCATGCCCTGGTTCTTCTGGCGGCGGGCCACGAGCAGGTCGTTGGCTTTCTCGGCCTGGCCGCTGCCGATGTACGGGCACTGGCGATGGCGCTCCCGATAGCAGGGGATGGAGGCCCGGCGGGCCTCCAGGTAGGCGATCCACTCATCGAGGGGTGCAGGGCGGCGCGGGTCAGGCGGCGCTTTGGCCTGCGCCCGGAACTCCTCGGCGGCGGCGATGGCCGCGTCCACGTCGCCGCGCCAGAGCAGACGGCCCATCGTCCCGAGGAAGCGCACCCGCGTGGGTTTGTCGCGGCAGACCTGCGTGGCGACCTGGTAGCAGCGGTGATGGAGATGGTACCAATCCAAGATCAGGGTGGCCCCACGCGGCGCCAGTGTGGCCTGGTAGAAGTCGCGCAGCCAGCGCCCCCCGTCGGCGAGGAAGACCACCCGTCGCGGCGCGACACCCGCAGGTGTGCTCTGGCAGAGCGCGCAGAGCACGGCGAGCGTCGCCAGGAAGGTGGCCCCCGTCCCGCTCACGTAGCGATAGCCCTCCGCCGTGGCCACACGCGCCGTGCGCAATTCCCAGAACTGCCGCCGCTGGGGCCGCCGCGTGAGCACCTCGTCCGCGCTCGCCACCACCTCAGCGGGGCCGATACGTGGCCCCAGGCGGCGCAGGTCCGCCTCCCCGTCCCGTGCCGCGTCCCGCTCCTCGCGCCGGGCCTGCAGCACCCGCTCCCAGTCGGCCAGGCGCACGCCCCGCGGCGGCCGCGCTTCCCCATCCGCCAGCGCCTGGTCCACCGCCGCGCCCAGTTCCGGCGGCCAGCCCGCTCGTCGTCGTGGGGTCCGCGCCGGAACGAGGCGCGGGCGCAGGTCCCCTGCGGCGCCGTCCCCATGCGCCAGCGCCGCCCGCAGACGCGTCACCTCCGCCCACTCCACCTCCGCCAAGGCCGCGCCATGTTCCCGCACCACCGTGCGCAACGTGCTCGCGCACAACACGGCTTTCGCCGCGGGCGCCGCCTGGGTCGCGGGCGCCGCCTGGGTCGCGGGCGCCGCCTGGGTCTGCCAGCCCAGGAGCCGCTCCGCCGACACGAAGGGCAGCGTGTCCGGTAGTAGGCAGGCCAGCTCTTGCAGCCCCCGCGTGATCACGATGCCCCCATGCGGCGGCAATACCACGTTCCCCGGTGCCACATGGTCCCCGTTTCCCCCCGCCTCCGCCGCCAGCACCTGCCGCCGCAGCGTCAGCCGTCCGAACCGGCTGGCCACCGTCACCTTATCCGTCCCGTCGCACCGCCACGCCCCAGGGGGGGAAACGGCGCCGGTACGCCTCCACCGCCGCATCGGTCGCCTCCCATTGCGCCTGCAACACCCGCCGCAGGATCGCTTGCCCCCGCTGGTGCGTCGTCTCCTCCAACACGTCGAGCCCCGTCCCTGGTTCCATGGCGTCCAGGTCCGTTTCCGGCAGGTCGAACCGCGCCATCTCCGTCGTCCGCTCCTCCGCGCCCGCTCCCACGTCCTCGACCCGACAAATCACCACCCGTACCCGGCTCATCGTGCCCCCCCGTCCCTCATGGCTCGCGCCCTATCGGGCCTTATCGTTAGGGATAGCGTACCGCATTTCCACGCGCCGTGGTACCCCCATCGCCCCATCCCAGGACTTCTGCGCGCTAACGAATTATCGTAGGGGCCGTCTAACCATACGCCCCTACGCCACGCCGGGCGTTTTGAACCCACGGATAATGCACGAGCCCTAGCCCGTAGCTACGCGCAGTGGACGCTATAGCCGCTGACGGCGCCGTTCGTGTAGACCGGCGTATAGGTATAGAAGCCGCCTCCACACACGTTGGCGTGACTGCCCGGATTGTAGGGGACGGTGATGGATGAGCCCGGCGTGCCTGTCCCGGTCGTGCCCGGCGCCGGCGCGGCGCCGGGTGCGCCGCCAGTGACCCCGCCTGCGTTCTGCCCGACGTTCATGATCGCCGCGGGCGAGAGCGACACGTCACCTTGGAACGCCGCGTCGTAGGCGCCGCCGTCGACGCTGAACGATTGGCCGAGCACGCGGTACTCCGCCAGCGAATCTTCCGTGCCCGGATCGTAGGTGTGCGGGATCGCGCCGATCGGGAACACGTCGACGATGGGCCAGCGCGTATACTGGTCGGCCAGATACGGTAGATACGGCGTCGCCCCCGATGATCCCGACGATACCCTGACCAGCGCGATGCCCGGCGGGATCGTGAAGTTCTCGATCGGCAGGTTGAGGTCTTTCAAGGTCCACTCCATCGTTTCGTGCCAGATGGGGCCGGCGCCGGTGACGCCCTCGATCTGGTTCATCTTTGTGTTATCGGGGTTGCCGACCCAGGTGGCCGTGAGCAGGTTGGGCGTGAAGCCGATGGTCAGGTTGTCCCGGAAGTCCTGCGTGGTGCCCGTCTTGACGGCGGTGGGTACGTTGGTGGGGAACTGCGTGTCTGGCCCGAGTTGTAGCGCCGACCCGGTGTTGAAGGCGGCGACGCGCGCGGAGTTGTCCTTCATGACGCTCTCCATCATGTAGGCGTACTGCGGCGCCAGCACCCGCGCGCCCGGCGGCGTCTTGTACGTGTACAGGGTATTGCCGTTGGCGTCGGCGATGGCGAGCACCGAGTCCATGGGGCGGTAGACGCCGCCGTTGGCGATGGTGTTGTAGCCCTGCGCCATCTGCCACAGCGGGACCGCCTCGGAACCCAGCGTGAGCGAGAGCGGCGGGCGTCCATTCAGCACATCCGGGTTTTGCGCCAGGGATGTCACGCCCATGTCCTCCGCCGTCTTGACCACGTTGGCCGGGCCGACCGCGTCGATCGTCTTGACGGCGGGGACGTTGTACGAGTTGGACAGCGCCATGCGCACCGACACCGCGCCGTGGAACGACAGGTCGTAGTTCGATGGGGTGTACTGGTTGTTAGGGTTGGCCGTGGTCGGGTCGAGCCACGATTTTGGTTGGTCGAGGATCATCGAGGCCGGGGACCAGCCCTGCTTGAAGGCAGTCAGGTAGGTGTAGACCTTGAACGAGGAGCCCGGCTGGCGCGGGATCGCGGCCATGTTGAAGAACGAGCCCTGTTTGCTGTAGTTGACACCACCGACCATGTTGATGCACTGGGAGGTCTTGGGGTCGATCTGCACCACCGCGGCGTCCTGGACGTTGTTGCCGCCCAGGTTGACGAGCTGTTGCTGCATGACCTGCTGCGTGTGCTGGTACAGTTTGAGGTCGAGCGTCGTCGTGATGGTCAGGCCGGCGCTGAGGCCGCCGGCTTGGGCCACGATGGCGGCCAGCGCGGGATCGGTGTGAATGTCCTTATCATTGGAGCCGCCGTACGTCAGCAGCTTCGCGATCCAGTCCGTCCAGTAGGGGGCCACGCTGGTCGTCGCCGGGAGGTTCCACGGCGGCGCGTTGAAGGTGAAGGTTTTGGCCTCGGCGTAGGCGGCGTTCGCTTGCGTTTGAGAAATGTAGTTGTACTTCACGAGGTTGGGGAGGACGTGGCTGCGTAAGCGCCGCAGGGCGTCCGTCGGGCCGTTGGCGATGGGATCGTAGAGGCTGGGGGCCTGGACGAGGCCGGCCAGGAGGGCGCACTGCGCCAGATCGAGCTGCCAGATGTCTTTGCCGAAGTATACGCGCGCGGCGGCTTCGACGCCCGTGGCCTGGTGGCCGAAATAGACCGTATTGAGGTAGAGGTTCAGGATTTTGTCTTTGGTCCAGCCCGTGCCGGGTTGCGACATGGCGCGGGCGATGACGATCTCCTGAAACTTACGCTGTACATTGTAGCTGTTGTTGAGGACGAGGTTCTTGACAAGCTGCTGCGTGATCGTGCTGCCGCCGGAGGTGATGTGACCATGTAGAGCGCCCTGCAGCGCGCGGGCGATGCCATTGGGATCGACACCCTGGTTGGTGTAGAAGTTGTTGTCCTCGCTGGCGACGATGCTGTCTTTCATGTAGCGCGGCATCTTGCTCAACGGTTCATATTGGTACAGCCCGCGCGTGGGATCGTTGATTTCCAGCAGGAGTTGGCCATGGCGGTCGAGGATGCGCGTGGGCTGGATGTCTTGCGGCCGCGTAGTGTGCGAGAGCTTCTTGAGGCCCTCGGCTGACACGGTGTTATAGTAGCTCGTGACACCAGCGCCGCTCGCGGTCACGACGGCTCCGACGAGCACGAGTTGCAGTAGGAGGCCGAGCGCGGCGATAACCAGCACGATGGGCCAGAATTTACTCTTGCGCGGCGGCCGCCGCCGCGTGATTCGGTTAATACGCTGGGTCCGTTTCATGACACCTCAGATGGTACTGATATGTACGAGTGTAGGGCCGCCCGCGCGAACGCCACGGGCAGCTATCGCCCCATTGTACCACGGACGTCTTTTTGCCCCCGTTCATGGTCCCCAACTCTTGAAGATACCCTAGCCTAGATTATTCACCACGGAGACACGGAGAGCGCAAAAAAGGGGTCAACGTCCCTTATATGCCGCATATGCCGCCATGCAGGGCGCCAGGCTGTCCTAAAAAACCTCCGTGTCTCCGTGTCTCCGTGGTGCAACGGGTGTTCATGAATAGTGCAGGCTAAAGGAGCGCGGTTATTGCAGCGGTACGAGTTGGGCTGTAGCGACGTCGACCAACCCTCGGTCGGTCAGCTTGAGCGCGGGTATGACGGAGAGCGAGAGGAAGCTCAGGGTCATGAAGGGGTGCTCCAGCGTGCAGCCGAGCGCGGCCGCGGCCTCGTCCAGCGCCTCTAGTCGCGCCGCCAGCTCCTCGACCGGCAGCGGCGACACCAGCCCCGCGATGGGCAGCGCGACGGTCGCCAGCACGGCGCCGCCGGCCACGACCACGAAGCCGCCGCCCAACTCCCGCAGCGCCGCGATTGCCGCGCGGATATCCTCGTCGCTCGCGCCGGCCGCCACCAAGTTGTGCGCGTCGTGGGCCACCGACGACGCGATGGCGCCGCGGCGTAGCCCGAAGCCTTTGACCAGGCCCAGCCCCACGCGGCCGGTGTGGTTATGCCGCTCCACCACGGCCAGCTTGAGCAGGTCGCGCGCCGGCTCGGCCACGATGTAACCGTCGCGGGCCGTGACCTCTTCGACCAGGCGGCGCGTCGTCACCTGCCCGACGTCCACGCCGACCACCAGCGCCGGCCCCGCGTGTCCCGGCAGCCGTAGGTTTTCCAGGGTCACGGGCGCGCTGTGAATCGTCCCCGTCATGCCCTCCAACCCCTCCAGGCCATGCGAAACGTCGAATAACGGCCTGCCGTGTTCCGCGACGAGGCGGCCATCCTTGTAGACCGCGTCGATGGTGAAGGCGCGCAGGTCGCTCACCACCAGCAGGTCGGCGCGGTAGCCGGGCGCGATGGCGCCGCAATCGCGCAGCCCAAAGTACTGCGCGGCGTTGTAGGAGGCCAGGCGGATCACCTCGATCGGGTCAAGCCCGTGCTCCAGCGCCCGGCGTACCATGGCGTCGATATGCCCGCGCGTGGTGAGGTCGACGGGGTCGCGGTCATCGGTGACGAAGAGGGCGCGGGACGGACGTAGCTCGGCGAGCAGCGGCAGTAGAGTGTCGAGGTTGCGTGTGGTCGAGCCGTCGCGCACCATCAGCCACAGGCCCAGGCGCAGCTTCTCGCGCGCCTCGTCGACCGTGGTGTTTTCGTGGTCGGACCCGATGCCCGCCGCCACGTAGGCGTTGAGCGCGCGGCCATGCACGCCCGGCGCGTGGCCGTCCACGGCCAGCCCGCGCCGGCGCGTCGCCTCGATCTTGGCCAGCGCGTCGGGGTCGCCGCGCAGCACTCCCGGCACGTCCATCATCTCGGCCAGTCCCCGCACACCGGGGTGGTCGAGCAGCGGCAGCAAGTCACCGGCCTGTAACGGCTGGCGCGGACTCTCCAGGGGCGACGCCGGCACGCAGGACGACAGCATGACGTAGGCGTTGAGCGGGACACCGCGCGCGGCGTCGAGCACGTAGTGGATGCCGGCGAGACCCAGCACGTTGGCGAACTCGTGCGGGTCGAGCAGGACCGTCGTCGTCCCACGCGGCACGACGGCGCGCGCGAACTGGCCGAGCGTCAGCATGGTGCTCTCCAGGTGCATGTGCCCGTCGATCAGGCCGGGCGTGAGGTAGCGCCCGCCGAGGTCGCGCTCCTCTCTGGCTGCGTAGCCGCCGCCGAGCGCGACGACGCGGCCGTCAGCGATCATCACGTCGCTACGATAGATCTCGCCCGAGAGGACGTTGACGACCCGCGCGTCGCGCAGCGCGAGATCGGCCGGTTCCTCCCCACCGGCGATGCGCAGGAAACGAGGCGACGGCATCGTGGATATGGGCATCATCGCGCCACGACGTTTAACCGTCCGCGTCCGTCGATTGCCGGCTCAACGACGATAGACACGTTGTTGTCGAGCGTCGTGAGCAGCTTCAGGATGCGCGCGAGGGAAAAGCCACCCGTCCGCCCGTTAAGGAGGGCGGACACCTCCGGCTGATGCAGTCCGAGCACGCGTGCGGCGTTGGATTGCGTCAGGCCCCGCTCCTCGATGATGCCCTTGATGCGGATGGCTAGATCCGCCTTGGCTAGCTCTTCCTCGGGCTGATCGAAGCCGAGGTCGGCAAATACGTTGCCGCTGCTGGTTTCCACTGGACTATCGTTTAGACGCCCATCCATCACTTCTGCTCCTTCCGCGCCTTTGAGCCTTCCTCATTTGCGCCACGATTATAATAGAAATATTATAGCGCGTCAACAAGCAGGTACAAAGATGGCGCACTATCCCTGCGCCATTGTGAAGCTTTGTGAGAAACGCATCATGCGGAACCGCTATGCTACCACTATAATAGACGCGTCGTGAACCATCGCTCCCCAAGCGTTCAACCATCAAAGACATAGACAGACAGAGACTATACCAGCGTCCGTCGGGGCGTCCCCGCGCTACATGCTTAGTGTCGAAAAGAGAATGCCCATGTCGCCGGCCCTCACCCGCTTGCTCCCGTTCGCGCTGCTGCCCACGCTCGTCTTCTCCGCCGCTCGACCTGCGGCCAACCCGACGCTCGGGGCCAGCCCCAGCGGCGCTACGGTCTACGCCGCGCCGGTTACACGGCAACCCTCCGCTCCGCCGTCACCGTTGCCCTATGCGGGCGTGCGCGCCGTGCTGCCGCTCGTGGCGCGCGGCGTGACCCGTGTGCCGGTCTACCTACGCGCGTTGCCCGCCTTTGGCGCGCGGCGCATCGCCGTTTTACCGCGCGTCACGCCGCTCACGGTCGACGCTTGGGCCACCGACGCGGGCGGTGCGGCCTGGTATCATGCCACGACAACCACTACCACTATCTCTGCGGCCACGACGGCGGGGCTCGCCCCCGCCCCGGCCCTCGCTGGCTGGGTCTACGGCGACGCCATGACCTTCAACGCGGGCGCGCCCGTCAGCCTCACGGCCCTGCTGGCGCCGTTGCGCGGCAAGGGCATGTGGTTCACCTACCCCCTCTTACAAACCACGCCGGTCACGACCATCGTCGCCATGGCGCGGGGGGGCGGCCTCTCGCACCTCTACGTCGAAGTGGGACGCTCCAACAAGGGCTTCTACGGCGGACCCGGCCTCGACGCGCTGCTCCCGGCGGCGCACCGCGCCGGCATCCGCGTCATCGCCTGGGTCTACCCCTTCCTACGCGACGTGCCCGCCGACGTCGCCATGAGCGTCGCCGCCGCGCGCTACACCGCCCCCTCGGGCGACAGGCCGGACGGGCTGCTCACCGATGTCGAGGACAATATGGACGAAGGAGCCGTGCGCGCTTACGGTCAGGTGTTGCGCGCCACGCTCGGCCCCGACACGCTGATGGCCATTGCCACGTTCCCGCCGCAGTGGCTGGCCGGCCGTACTTACCCCTTCGCCAGCGCCGCGTTGAGTTGGAACGCCGTCGTGCCGATGGACTATTGGCATCTGCGCCGCCGCGCCTACACCGCTACCGAGGCCTATGATTTCGTGCGTGAGAGCGTGACGCTGATCCGCGCGCGCACGCGGCCGGACATGCCGGTGGAGGTGCTCGGCCAGATGTTCGACATCTACCAGAGCGGCGCCAACAGCCCCAGCGCCGCCGAGATTTTGGCCTGCGCCGCCGCCGCGCGCGACACCGGCGCCCTCGGCGTCAGCTTCTTCGAGTGGCGTCACGCTACGCCTGCGGAGTGGGGCGCCCTACAGGCGATCGGCAGTTGAGGGTGGCGCCTGTCAATCGACCTATTGATGAACAGCGCGCCGCGTTCGAGCGCTATGTGCTCACTAACCCGATAGTACGGGAGATCCTCCCGCGCGCCAAGACCCTGGACCTTGGTCAATGGTATCTGACGGCAGGCTGCCTCTTCCAGACGGTCTGGAACGTCCTGTCCGGGAACGAACCGACGCGGCACATCAGGGACTACGACCTCTTGTATTTCGATGATCGCGATCTATCGTGGGAGGCCGAGGATACGGTCATTCGGCAATGCGCGGAGGTCTTCGCCGATCTTCCCGCCGAGGTAGAGGTACGCAACGAGGCGCGCGTACACCTATGGTACGAGGGCCGCTTCGGCGTGCCCTGCCCGCCGTATACTTCGACGGAAGCGGCCATCAATTCCTTCGCCGCGACAACCTGTTGTGTCGGGATACGGCTCGACGCGACGGATCGGCTCATTGTTTACGCCCCTCATGGATTCAATGACCTCTTTGGGTTTGTCCTACGGCCCAACCCCGTCGTGGCGCCGGTGCATGTCTACGAGGCGAAGGCCGCGCGATGGAAGGAAAATTGGCCTGCCCTCACGGTTATGCCGTGGCCTGTGTAAACAATCTTTTGGAGGATCTTATGAAACTCTAGTTTCCGCTGCATCAGGCGGCTACGTCAAGCGGAGCAGCGGCTTCTGGGGTCGCATGCCGCCGCCGTTGGCCCCAGAAGCCGGTGGGTAGATGGTCGGTGCGGACCTTTTTTGTGCGAA
>JAABUZ0100003864.1_pt1 | contig 21463 bp, 20 predicted proteins | sample 5562091 | NCBI WGS metagenome assembly JAABUZ01 (sample SAMN12813069, study PRJNA571459) | rock metagenome | isolation source: Antarctica rocks | place: Antarctica: Victoria Land, Linnaeus Terrace sud | collected 2015-12-21
GCAAGGGCCTTCACGCTCATCGGCAAGGGCCTTCACGCTCATCGGCAAGGGCCTTCACGCTCATCGGCAAGGGCCTTCACGCTCATCGGCAAGGGCCTTCACGCTCATCGGCAAGGGCCTTCACGCTGATTGAATTGCTTGTCGTCATCGCAATTATCGCTATTTTAGCCGCGATTTTGTTTCCCGTGTTCCAGAAAGTCCGCGAGAATGCGCGGCGGACCCAGTGCCTTTCCAACGAAAAGCAAATGGGACTGGGGATGCTTCAGTATTTTCAGGATGCTGACGAGGCTCCGCCTCTGGTTCGAGACACGGCTGTGGCTGGTGGAGAAAATGAGCGCATCTGGAAGGATGAGATTTATCCTTACATGAAAAATGGCGGCCATGACTATCAGTTAGGGCCAAATAACCTTTATGCGGCTACGAGTGGCGGCGGTGTCTTTCTCTGCCCTGACAATGGAGCAGCTTGGTCAACGGCAGGTCATGGAGGACATACTGCCGGCGGCGCTCTGGCAACAGGGGATGAGTCAAGCCGGTTTCCCAAAAGTTACGGCATCAATGCGGATGCTGGGCTGAATGAGCTTGGCGGGCAGACATTTGGACATACATCTTTTTGGCCGGCGACAGGTTATATCAGCACGAGCGGGACGCTCGCAACAATTCAGAATCCTGCTGGTACGATCATGATCTGTGAGTCCCGCTCGGTCTATCCCGACTCTCACCCCAACAACATGGATGATCGGGTTGATGCTCAGGGCAATGGGAACGGGAACTCCTCGCTTTCAGCGGTTCTGGTTCATAGCGGCGGCCTCAGCAACTTTCTGTTCTTTGACGGTCATGCGAAAGCCATGCGTGCCGCCCAAACCCTTAACGATGATGATTGGGACTGCTTTGGCAGCAATGCAGATGGCAATGGAACAGGTTTTCCGGGGAAGCAGTGGATGCTTAACAACCTCGCTCCTGAATGGAGCAGCAACTAACATCTGACAGCGACTCGTCACAACCCTCCTGGACTCCTGCCCTCACTATGAGAGGCAGGAGGCTTTGTATGGTTCACGACAAAGGACAAAAAGAGAGACATTGAAGACACGATTTCTGAAGGCCATAGTATTAGCACTGTGCTTCGGGCTGCTGAATGGCAGTGCCAATGCCGATTACCGGCAGAAGGCGGAGTATGCTACTGACTACATACAAAGCCATTTCTACGACAGCGCCGCGCATCGCTATCGCCCGTCGTATCCGGCTGACCCAAAGGCGCTGCCCTACGAGCTGATGTGGGGCAACGGCGTTCAGTTCACTGTGCTGGCTGCCGCCGCTCACGCCGACCCGGCCAAGTACAAGCCCGTATTGGCGGATTTTGCCGACGGGCTTCAGGGGTACTGGGACCCTACGGCTCCGGTTCCGGCCTACAATGCTTATTGTTCGGGTCCGGGCGGAACCGACAAATACTATGACGACAACGAATGGATGGTGCTGGGGTTTACCGAAGCGTACCAGAACACCGGCGATGCGCGTTATCTTCAGCTGGCCCGCGACACGCAAAGGTTTGTTTTAAGCGGCTGGGACGATGCTTTAGGCGGCGGCATCTACTGGAAAGTGGATCGTAAAACGAAAAACACTTGTTCCAACGCGCCCGCCGCCGCTGCCGCGCTGCGTCTGGCGCAGGTCGGCGGCCCGGAAGATGCAGGGCAGGTCGCTTGGGCGGATAAAATCAAAGATTGGACCGACCGCACGCTTGAGGATAGTGACGGCCTGTATTGGGACAATATCAATCTGAGCGGCAAAATGTCATACACCAAGTACACTTATAACACGGCGTTGATGGTCCGTACCGATGTTCTGCTGTTTCAGCTTCGCCATGACCCCGCCGATCTAGCTGCAGCACGCCGCTCCGCCGATGCCGGGCTGGCGGCGTGGACTGACCCCGCGACCGGCTCCCTGCAAAAGACCGAAGGTTCTCCTCGCTTTACGCATTTGTTCTGCGAGGCTCTGCTGCGGCTTTATGATGCCACCCATGACGTGCGCTACCTCAACGCCGTTCGCCGGGAAGCTTCCTTCGCTTCGCGTTATGTCCGTGACCCCGCGGGCGGCTATCGTGACGACTGGACGACTGCGCCGCCTCAGCCGGGGGCGAGAAAGGCGCTGATTGAAAGCGCGTCCGCCGCCCGCCTTTTCTGGCTGCTCGCGCCGTATCCAGACGTTGATCAGCTTGACGCGGCAAGCGCTCAGGCGAAGAAGCAGGGACATCTTGCCCTAGCAAAGTCGCTGAGTCAGCAGGCGCTGGACAGCGAGGTCATTCTGCCCGCCGCAAGCCACTGAGATTCCTGGCCTCATCAGGGCTTGACGCTCTGCTTTGTCCGCAGTATAATGGCTGTGAGGAATTTCACAAGCGGTTCTCAGACAAGCGCTTCCTCGGAAAGAATTACTCCGTGAGCAGCAGCATTAACAGCAGCATTCCGAAAGTTCCCATTCCGACCCTGGAGCGGCTGGCGACCTACCTGCGCTACTTGATTGACCTGGAAGCCTCGCATGTCGAGACGATTTCTTCCACCGATGTCGAGACGCAGACGGGGATTAATGCCGCCCAGTTTCGCAAGGACCTGTCCTATTTTGGGGAGTTCGGCAAGCCGGGCGTGGGCTATAATGTCGTGGAGCTGCAAACCCGGATCGCGCACATTTTGAAGATTGACCAGATGCAGCCGATTATCGTCATCGGGGCCGGCAATTTAGGGAGCGCCTTAATTGGGTATCCTGGTCTGCGGGAGCATAAGTTCCATATCGCGGCGGCTTTTGACAACGACCCGGCGAAAATCGGATGTTCGCAGGGCAATCTCGTCATCCAGGATGGGACGCTGCTGCGTCAGGTCAATGCCCGAATCAGCGCCCGGATCGCGATTATCTGTGTCCCGGCGTCAGTCGCCCAATCGGTCGCGGAGACGGCAATCAGCGCCGGAGTGCGGGTTATTTTGAACTTCGCGCCGATCCTGCTGAAAGTCCCGGAGCGGGTGGTTGTTCGCAATGTTTCTTTTTTGCAGGAGCTAGCTGTGCTTTCTTATCATCTTTCCACCGAAACCCGCAAGTAACTAAAACAATTTATGACTACTACACGTTCTGAAAAAGACTCGATGGGCGAGTTTGAAGTTCCCGCCGACGCCTACTACGGCGCACAAACGGCGCGGGCCGTGGCAAACTTTCCCGTGTCCGGCATTCGGTTCCCACGTCCATTTATCCAGGCCCTCGGCGCGATCAAGCGGGCGGCGGCGGAAGTGAACGCCGAGATGGGTCTGCTTGACCCGGAAATCGCCGCCCTGATTTATGCCGCCGCCGATGAAGTCATTGCCGGGAAGCTCGACGGCCAGTTTGTCGTGGACATCTACCAAACCGGCTCCGGCACGTCCACGAACATGAACACGAACGAGGTGATTTCCAATCGCGCAATTGAGCTTTCGGGCGGTGTCATTGGTTCCAAAACGCCGGTGCATCCGAATGACCATGTCAACAAGAGCCAGTCATCGAACGATGTTATTCCAACTGCGCTGCATGTCGCGGCGGCGACGGAGCTTGACTTCAAGCTTTTGCCTGCCCTGCGAACATTGCGCGACGCGCTTTCCGCGAAAGCGAAAGAGTGGGACGACATTGTTAAAATTGGCCGAACGCATCTGATGGATGCCACGCCCATTCGGTTAGGCCAGGAAGCGTCCGGCTGGGCGAGGCAGGCAGCCCTCAGCATTGCCCGCCTGGAGTCAGCCCAGCCCCGGCTGCTGGAGCTTGCAATCGGCGGAACGGCGGTCGGCACGGGGATTAACTCGCCGGTCGGTTTTGGAAGCGCCGTCGCGGCGAAGCTTGCAGCGCGGTTTGATCTGCCGTTTGTTGAAGCCGAGAATCATTTCGAGGCGCAGGGCAGCCAGGACGCGGCCGTCGAGCTGGCAAACCAGCTTTCCACGGTGGCGACCTCGCTGCTGAAGATCGCAAACGACATTCGCTGGCTGTCGTCGGGGCCGCGCTGCGGGCTGGGCGAGCTGTCGCTGCCGGCGGTGCAGCCGGGATCGTCCATCATGCCCGGCAAAGTCAACCCGGTCATGTGCGAGCAATTGATGATGGTCTGCTCCCAGGTTATCGGCAACGCCGTCACTGTGACGGTCGCCAATACGCACGGCAACCTGGATTTGAACGTCATGCTGCCGGTGATGGCCCGCAACCTGCTGGAAAGCGTGACGTTCCTCGCAAGATCGGTTTCGGTGTTTACGGAAAAAGCCGTGCTGGGAGTGACCGCCAACAAAGAACGGGCGGAAAGCCTGGTCGAATGGTCCATGAGCATGGTGACAAGCCTCGCGCCGGTCATCGGTTATGACGCCGCCGCCAAGCTTGCCAAACGCGCGGTGGATGAAGGCCGGACAGTGCGCGACTTGTGCGTGTCCGAGAAAATCCTGCCGCTGGACCAGTTGGAAACTCTGCTGAATGCGCGTCAGATGACCGAACCCGGCGTCGGGGCCGGCGGCGAATAGTGAACCGAATACTGAACAAAAGGAACAATTATGCCAGATAATCCAGTGCGCGTCTTAGTCTGGGACGAAGCGCCGACTCATGCGCCCAAGTCTGTTTATCCCAGCTCAATCAACGGGGCGATTGCCGAAGGCTTGAACGCGCTCGGCGGCGGCGCAATTGCTGCGACAACCGCGAACTTGGACGGCCCTGAGCAAGGCATTACGGAAGAAGCGCTGGCGGGCGCGGATGTTCTGGTCTGGTGGGGCCATGCGCGGCATGACGAGCTTGCCGACGAAAAAGCCGATCTGATCAAAGCGGCGGTTCATCGCGGGCTGGGCTTTATCGCGCTGCATTCGGCGCACTACTCTAAGCCGTTTCGACGAATTTTGGACTGCACCGGCCATTTGTACGGCGGGTGGCGCGAAACCGAAAACCCGGCAGACAGCGAAGAAATTACGGTCTGCGCTCCCAAGCATCCGATTGCTCAGGGCGTGAGCGGCTTTGTGCTGCCGGCGGAAGAGATGTACGGTGCGCCGTTTGGTGTGCCGCCGCCCCAGGCGATCATTTTCCAGTCCTATTTCCCGCTGGGAGGCGAGTATTTCCCAAGTTTCGTCACAACCGTAGGGGAAGGCATTGACCCAAACTTTACTTCCGGCGGCGGCAAGGGCGCAAACCGGGGCGAGGGGGCAGGGCGGGTCTTTTACTTCCGGCCCGGCCACGAGATTTACCCGACCTATTTCAATGCCAGCGTCAAGCAAATTCTTCATAACGGCGTCCTCTGGGCCGCGAGGCGCACTTCCTAATGACAACCTGGAAACGCGCAATTATTATAGGTGCTTCTTCGGGCATGGGCGAAGCGCTGGCCCGCGCTTTAGCCCAAGACGGCAGCCGGGTTGCGCTGGTGGCCCGGCGCGAGGAAAAGCTGCGCGTCCTGGCCGGTGAGCTGGACACCCGGTTTTATGTCCATGACGTGACGGACTACCGAAGTGTACCGACGCTTTTTGCCCAGATTACGCAGGACTTGGGCGGCCTGGATTTGATCATTTATGCGGCTGGCATTATGCCGCCGGTCGGGCCGGAAGAATACGACACGGCAAAAGATGCCGGGACGATTGCGGCGAACTTTACCGGCGCGGTCGCCTGGCTGAACGAAGCCGCGCCTCGGTTTGAGACCGCCAAAACCGGCACGATTGTCGGCATTTCCAGTGTGGCCGGAGACCGGGGACGGCGCGGCAACCCTGTCTACGGCGCGACAAAAGCGGCGTTTAATGCGTATTTGGAATCGCTGCGGAACCGGATTGAGCGCAAAGGGGCGTTTGTGGTCACGGTCAAGCCTGGCCCGGTGCGAACACCGATGACGGAAGGCGTGAAGATGCCCGGAATGATTGAAGCGGATCAAGCCGCCGCTGAAATCTTGGCGGCCGCGAAAGACAAAGTGCGCGTGGCTTATGTTCCCGCGAAATGGAAGCCGATTATGGGCGTTATCCGGGCAATTCCGGCTCCGATCTTTAAGTACCTTAATATCTAAACACTCGATAGAAGCGAAAATTAGAAGCGAAAACAATGACCAGCAAGACAATGGAGCGTGTTGAAGGGTGGGGGATGGCCTCATCGTCTCTCAGTTATGTCTCGCGTCCCGTGAACACCGACGAGATTTGCGCGGTGTTTGACCAGGCGCGGCGCACCGGACGCTCGGTGGGAATGCGCGGAGCAGGCCGCTCGTATGGGGACGCTTCGCTGAACTCGGAGAACATGCTGCTGGATCTGACCCGGATGCGGCGCATTCTGAGCTGGGACCCGCAGACGGGTGTGATTGTTGTCGAGCCGGGTGTGACCATTCAGCAGCTCTGGCAGTATACGATTGAAGACGGCTGGTGGCCCAGCGTCGTTTCGGGAACGATGTTTCCGACGCTTGGCGGCGCGGCGGCGATGAACATCCACGGCAAGAACAACTTTAAAGTCGGGCCGATTGGCGACAGCATTTTGGAGTTTGACTTGATGACGCCGTCGGGAGGCACGCTGCTTTGCTCGCGCAGCCAGAACTCGGAGCTGTTCTACGCGGCCATCGGCGGCTTTGGAATGCTGGGCGTGATTAGCCGGCTGACATTGCAGCTGAAGAAAGTCTATTCCGGGCTTCTCAATGTCACGCCAATCGGCATTCAGAACTTTGACCACCTGTTTCAGGTTTTCGAGCAGCGCCTGCCGCAGTCGGATTATCTTGTCGGCTGGATTGACTGTTTTGCGTCGGGCGACGCGCTTGGGCGTGGACAGGTGCATCAAGCGAACTACTTGAAGCCGGGGGAGGACCCGAACCCGACGCAGACGCTTCGGGTGGAAAATCAGGAGCTGCCGGACAGCATTCTCGGCGTGTTCCCAAAGTCTATGATGTGGCGCTTTATGAAGCCGTTTGTGAACGATCCGGGAGTGCGGCTAACCAACACGGCCAAGTATTTGGCTTCTATAAAGTTGGGTGACGGCCATGTCCACCAGCAGTCTCACGCCGGCTTTGCGTTTCTTTTAGATTACGTGCCGAACTGGAAGAAAGCGTACCAGCCCGGCGGCCTGATTCAGTACCAGAGCTTCGTGCCGAAAGAGCACGCGCAGGCGGTTTTCTCGCGGCAGCTTACGCTGGCGCAAGAGTATGGCCTGGTTCCGTATTTGGGCGTTTTCAAGCGGCATCGCCCGGACGATTTTTTGATGACTCACGCGGTTGACGGCTATTCGCTGGCGCTGGATTTTGCGGTCCGGCCGGAGAAGCGCGGCGGTCTGCTCAGTTTGGCCGCCGAAATGGACCGCATCGTCTTGGAGGCGGGAGGGCGCTTCTATTTTGCCAAAGACAGTGCGCTGCATCAACTGTCGGCGGCAGAAGCGGTGGGCGCAGAGCGGGCGGCACGGTTCTTTGCGCTCAAGCAGCAGACCGACCCGGAAAACCTGCTGCAAACCAATTTGTCGCGCCGCTTGTTCGGTTCTTAGTTTTCGCTTAGTCCCTGCCGGGCGGCAGGAAGTCCGGCAGCGGGGCCATCATCTCCGCGCCATCCTCTTCTGTGTGTTCTGGCAGCGGACTGTCTAAGATGCTCGAAAATACCTCGACAATGCTCGGATCGAACTGGCTGCCGGCACACCGGACCAGTTCCGCGCGGGCGTAATCTTCTCCATACGTTTCTTTGTAAGAGCGGCGCGTAATCATTGCGCCATACGAATCCACCACACAGACAATGCGCGAGGCGATAGGAATTTGATTCCCTTGCAGTCCGTCCGGGTAGCCGCTGCCGTCGAACCATTCATGGTGGTGCAGAACGGCGTCTGCGACTAAAGACAATGCGGGGACGTGGCGGATCAGGTCGTGGCCGACGCGCACATGGGAGCGAACGACATCACGCTCCTCTGGGAGCAGCGCAGTCGGTTTGTTGAGAATACCGTCACTGACGCCAATTTTGCCGATGTCGTGCAGCAGGGCGGCGTATCCGACAATGCTCCGCTCTCGTGCCGAGAGTTCCAGGCGGCGGGCGATGAGCCGTGCGAACCGGGAAACCATTTCGCAGTGCCCGCGTGTATACGGGTCTTTCGCTTCCATGGCATCGGCGAGAACGCTCACTGTGGCGAGATAAGCACTTTGCAGCTTTTGACGCAGCTCGGCGTTCTCGACGGCAACGCCTGCCTGGCTGCCGATGTGGATCAAAGTTTGAACGTCGTCATCCTCAAAATCGCCATCGGCTTTGTCGGCGGCGATAATGACGCCGCTCAGGCCGCGAAGCAGGACGACCGGGGCAGCGATAAAGTTGCGGAAGTCATTCCCTGACTCTGCTGAAGAAAAATCAGCGGCATCGCCGGGGTGGTTAAAGACGATAGTTTGCCCTTCCTGCGCGGCTTGTTCGCAGAGATGTGCCAGGAACGGCGAAACTTCGCTGTCGGAGTGGTCATCGTTCCCGATTGAAGCGCGGACATGCGGCCGATCTGAGTCGCCTTCCAGTGTCAAATAAAGCCCGCGTGTGGCTTTGGTGAGATTGAGGCACGTTTCTAAAATCAGGGTATAAGTATCACCGCTAAACAGGCCGCGATGGATGTTCTGCATGACCTCCTGGAGGTGCAGCGCCCGCAGGCGCTGTTTTTCCGCTTCCTCGTGTTCTTTTTCCGCAGTACGATGGAGTTGGGTGACAACGCTGTGATACTGTTCTTCGGCCCCGCGCAGGGCTGCGATAACGGGGTCATCCGGGGAGGACATAGGAGTAAACTCGTTTCTGCCTGTTGGGCTTGTGTTCTTTTCGGCTTGTGTTCTTCAGGATTTTTGACGGAACAAGATTTCGATGGGCGTCAAATCTTTTTCGTCACTTTGCCTCTGCGGCGGGGATTGAAGCTGCATCATGTTTTCGACGACGGCATCTTCCATTTGACGGTAGCGCAGGATTTCCAGCTCGTTCTGCGCGTTTTTTGTTTCCGCCATCTTCAGCTCTTGGCTCAGGGCGGCAATAAACCGCTGCAGCTGAGTCAGCGCTTCCTGAACTTCTGCGGGGGCATAGCCGCCGGAGACCGGCTGCGAGAATGTCAGAGTGCGAATATAGTTTTCCGCCGTCTCCGGGGACGCGCCTAAAACCGCGCCGGAAAGGCTGCCGTCGGCAGGCGCATCATCAAGGCGCACCGCCAGCATACCGCCGGCGATATGACCGGGGGTTTGACTGAGCAGAAAGCGGAGCGTTTCACGCGCGGCACTGCGCCTGCCGGCGGCCAGATAAGCATGGGCGAGGTTCATCAAAAGATCGTCCGGCGGCGCTGCCGACGGCGAGAATTGGATTGCCTGCTCGAAAGCCGCTAACGCTTCCACCGGCAGGCCCAGGGTATACAAAGCCGCCCCAAGATAGGCGCACGTTTCATACCGGACGTGCTGCGAGACGGCAAACTCGTTTTCGCTCTGCGCGGCTTGCAGCCGGTCCGCGGCTTCCCGCATCCGTCCTTCATGGAAGGCCTGCACTCCAAGCTGCCAGTCAGTCATAGCTTAATTTACTCGGTAGGGCTTGAGTTATTCTGCGCGTGTTTCCGCAAGAGGGACACTTCCTAAACGCCGGGTGGTTGCCTTGATGCGCTTAACGCGGGAAGGGTTTGTTGTTTCGTCGCCTAAATCCGCAAGCTGGCTTTCCATTTCTTGAGCCAGCTCGGTTTCGCCGAGTTTGTGCAGCTGGCGCGTCGCCGCTCCGAGTTTTTCTCGCGCGGTCTCCAAATCGCCTTTGTCCTGGGCACGCTGGGCTTCGCGCTCATATTTGTAAACGGCATAGCGGTCTACCAAGTCCTGCACTTCGGCGTTTGCCTGGGCGAGAGCGCTGGGGTCATCGGTGAACTCCGCTGTAATCAATGAGCGGTCGTTGCCGGGAACGGCAGTGTCCGAACTATCAAGGCTGTTCCAGGTCAGCAGCGTCTCGACGATGGCCCGCTCACCCGCAGGCAAGAGCGGAGGGGCGATTTGGATCATCACCCCGACCGGGGCGGCGCTGGAAACATCACCGACTTTTGCCCGCAGCCAGCCGTCCTCGGTATGGATTTCGTCAAACATCATCATCGCGGGCCGGACAAGAAAAATGTCCTGCACGACAGCGCCGTCCAAGCCCCGCACGGCGATATACAAATCCGTGATCGTGGTCGTCTCCAGGGTGGTCATTTCCTGCGAGAGCCGCTGCGTGATTTCCGTGATGTCGGCGGCATAATAGTATTCGCCGCGTGATTTGTCGGCGACGCGCGTCAAAAACTCTTCGTCAAATTCGTCGCTGACCCCAATCGTCGTAATCGCATAGCCCTGCGCTTCGATCTGCGTAATCGAATTCAAAGTCGCATTCTGGTCCTGAACAATGCCATCGGAAATGACGATAAGGCGGTTGATGCCATGCGAAAGCGAGCTCTGGCTGATAAACTGAAGCGCCTGGGTCAACGCTTCCGCCATGCAGGTTCCGGTGCCGATGTCTACCGGCAGGCGTCGCTCCTGAAGCATATCCATCTGCTGGAGGCAGCCATCGGGAAAGTTCGCCCAATCCTGCTGGTTGAAGACCGTATGTATCCGATCTGCAAAAGCGATGACCGCAACCTGGTCTGTCGGACGCAGGGTAATCAGCAGGTTTTTGATGGCTTCCGTGACCTGGGCCATTGGCGTGTTGGCGAGGGTGTGCATCTCGGAAAGGGTCTGCCCAGTCCAGTACATTGCTTCGGAGTCGTCTGCTTCGCCGCGTTCCAGCTCATCGCGCGAGATGGCGACGCCCATCCAGTATTCTCGTTCTTCATCGTTGAGTTGAAAATGGTGCATACTGGCGGAAGCATCTACGGCAAGAACCAGGTTCAGCGGTGGGCGCGAACCTGAGTTCAGGGTGGCTTCGGGCTGGATTTCCAGCAGGGCATGGAGCGAATCCTCCAGGTAGCGGCTGGATGGGATTGCGGGATGGCTGAGCGTTGTGCGTATCTTGAGGCTGCCATTCACAGGGAGCATCTCCTTAAACGGGACATAAGTGTTGAACACTGTCGATATTGAGTTTATTCGGCATCAACACCAAAATTCCTTCTTTTATGCTATAATTGGTTTGTGACAACTCCAGCTGATAGAATCAAAGATTAAATCAGCGGGCTTCTACGCTCACTAGTGAGCGACGCATTGTTGTCCCAATGCGTTTATTTGTCCCAATGCGTTTATTTGTCCCAATGCGTTTATTTGTCCCAATGCGTTTATTTGTCCCAATGCGTTTATTTGTCCCAATGCGTTTATGTTGACGGCGGCGTTGGTGTCTCGGTCTAGCCGAAAGCCGCACATCGGACAGTGATGCCATCGCTCAGACAGTTTCTTTTTGGCACGACCTTCCAACCCATCGGGGCGGTAGCCGCAAGCGGAACAGTCCTGGGAAGTGTACGCAGGGTTGACAGCAATTACCAAACGACCGGCACTTTCAGCCTTCATCGTCAGAGAGTTGCGGAACTGCGTCCACGAAGCATCGGAAATTGACTTGTTGAGTCCAGCCTTCGCGCTGGCTCCATTAGGAAGAAACCGTCCTGAACTGTTAGAGTCTGGCTTTGCCTTCGGGCGGCGCGTCATGTTTTCGACGCTGAGTTTTTCGACTGAAATTACGCCAAACCGATTGATAAGTTTACGGGACTGTTGATGCACGAAGTTATGGCGACGGTTCTTGACCCGTTCGTGAACGCGCCGCACTGCCTTTTTTGCCTGTTTCCGTGCTTTAGAACCGTACTCGTCTTTGACTTTATCGAACCTGCGCTGGGCTTTGGCGAGGGCCGCTTCCTCTTTGCGAAAGAAGCGCGGGTTCTCGATGAACTCGCCATTGGACAGGGCCGCGAAGGTCTTTAGCCCAACATCAATGCCGACAGACTCCTCGCAAGGAGGAAGCGGCACGGCTTCATATTCACAAGACAGGCAGACGTACCATTTCTCGCCATCCTTGCGGACAGTGCAGGTTTTGATTGTGCCAGGACAGACGCGGTGTATCTTGGCCTTGACCTGCCCGATTTTGGAGAGTGTGACACTGCTTTCCCCGGTGGCGTATCCTGTTTGCGGGTAGGTGATGCTATCATACTGACCGCTGCCTTTCAGCCTGGGGTAGCCTGGTTCTTTGCCATCCCTTACCCTGCGGAAGAAGGCTTGAAAGGCGAGTTCAACGCGGACGGCGACGTTCTGCAAGACCTGTGAATGAACAGTAGTTAATTCCTCGTGGGACTTCTTCCACTGCGTCATTTCCTTTTGCTGGTCACGCATGGAAGGCGACTTGCCCTGCACTTGGTAGCAGACGGTTCGCTCATGCACCATGCTGTTATAGACCTGTCGGCAGACAGCCAGCGTCTCATTGAGCGTTCGCTGTTGCGCGTGATTGGGGTACAATCTATACTTTACATTGAGCCTGTTCACGATTACCTTATACCCCAACACAAAGTAAAAATGAACAAGCGAGACATCAACATAGAGAAGGAGATTTATCGTCTTCGGAACCCCAATAAAACCTTACCCCAATAAAACCTCAAGACGATGCGCTATTTCCCCCGCTACGGAGGCCCTGCGACTAGGGGTCCATCCCGCCCATAAATGGACGGGCCTTCCGCGCTTTTCGGTAAAAAAGATTTGTAAAAAACGCGGTTAGCCGCAAATGAGGTTGGTGTGACTGGCGTTTATAGGGAAAACCCGGAGGAATCATCAACCTGGAAAAGCCGTTCGCCTGGGCACCCCGACACATGAGTGGTGGGGCTGTCCAGGCGTTTTTCGTTTGAATAGTAATGTTTGAAGAGTATCGAGTTGCCACGAAAGGATAAAGAAAATGGTTCCCATCAAACGGGCGCTTTTGAGCGTTTCCGACAAAACAGGTCTTGTCGAGTTTGCCCGCGGCTTGAACGACCTCGGCATTGAGCTGGTTTCTACCGGCGGCACGGCGAAGAGTCTTACGGAAGCCGGCCTGCCGATCCTGAACGTCTCCGAGATTACGCACTTCCCGGAGATGCTGGACGGGCGTGTGAAAACCCTGCACCCGGCGGTACACGGCGCACTGCTGGCGGATCGGTCCAAGCCCGAACACATGGAAACAATTGCAGCGCACGGCATCATCCCGATTGACCTGGTTGTCGTAAACCTCTATCCATTTGCCGAGACAATCGCTCGCCCCGGTGTGACGCGGGAAGAAGCGGTGGAAAACATAGACATCGGCGGGCCTTCCATGATCCGTTCTGCCGCCAAGAACCATGCATCAGTTGCAGTTGTCGTGTCTCCCGGCGACTATCCTGTCATCCTGAGCGAACTTCAGCGGCGCGACAGCAGCCTTTCGCAAGCGACGCGCTCCCGACTGGCCGTGCAGGCTTACGCGCATACGGCGGCGTATGATGCGACAATCACCCATTATCTTGCCGCGCATCTGCCATCAGAACATGTGCCGTCAGAAAGCGAGGCCGCAGAGGTAGGGCAGGGGTTCCCGGACCTGCTGACTCTCTCGTTCACCAAAGTGCAGGACTTGCGCTACGGCGAGAATCCGCATCAGCGGGCGGCATTCTACCGCGAACCGGCGGCTACCGGTGGGCTTGCTTCCGCCAAGAAACTTCATGGCAAAGAGTTATCGTTTAACAACATTTATGACTTGAACGCCGCCTACAATCTTGTTCAGGAGTTCACCGACCAATCCGTGCCTGCCGCCGCCATCATCAAGCACACGAACCCTTGCGGCGCGGCAATGGCAGGAACTCTCGCAGAGGCGTTTCAGAAAGCGCGTGCAGGCGACCCGATTTCAGCCTTCGGCGGCATTTTGGCGGTTAATCAGCCGATAGACGCGGAAACGGCCAACTTGATTACCGGCAAGAACACCTTCTTTGAGGCGATTATCGCGCCGGGGTATGAAGCGGAAGCGTTTACGATCTTGACGACCAAAAAGCAGTGGGGCCAAAACTTAATTCTTTTGGAGCTGCCTGAGATGACAGCGCCGTCAGCGCAGGAATACGATTACAAGCGCGTCAGCGGCGGGCTGCTGGTCCAGACGCAGGATACAGCTATGATGAAGCCGGGCGACACGGAAACCGCGTCCGAGAGGCAAGCGACCTCCGAAGAAATGTCGGATTTGATGCTGGCCTGGAAACTCGTCAAGCACGTCAAATCCAATGCGATTGTGCTGGTCAAAGACAAGCAGCTTGTGGGGGTAGGAGCAGGGCAGATGAACCGCGTTCAGAGTGTCCGCCTTGCAGTCGCGCAGGCCGGCGAAAAAGCCAAAGGTGCGGTGCTGGCGTCCGATGCGTTCTTCCCGTTCCCCGACGGCCCGGAAGCGGCTTTGCAGGCCGGCGTAACGGCCATTATCCAGCCAGGCGGCTCAAAGAAAGATGATGAGTCCATTGCGATAGCCGATCAATACGGGGCCGCGATGGTGCTGACCGGGCGGCGTCACTTCCGGCATTAGGAAAATTCAAAAGAGCCTAGCGCATCATTCGCTGGGCCTTTTTTATGCCATTATAGCTTTTGAGCATTAAGATTTTTGTTAATTTTTACTACATAAACAGTTTAGCATTGTGTGGTAGTATATCTGTATTGGTAAAAGTAACGCAGCTACTTAACGTAGGATTTATCAGACCCTAAGAGGATACGTCTAACAGCCAAGAATTGAAAAGGAGAACCTTATGCCAAAGTCTCTACAAGCCACTTTAATTGCTCTTATACTTTTATCAATATGTATCGTCACGGCATTGTTCAGCCGGAGTGCCCGGAGCCAGAGTTCTACTGCGCCTACAGCCCAACCGCTACAGGTTGGCACATATCAGATCGCCACGTCTCAAAACGTGGTTTTTGTTTTAGACACCCGGACAGCCCATGTCTGGGGGAAAAACATCGCCGATCTGGGGGAAAAACATCGCCGACAGCAACTGGACGGCAGAACTATCTCTGCCGCGTCACAGTGCAAAATAACTTGTAATATGGCGTAACGTCTAACGGGACATGCCACTCGACACTGCTTAATATCTATTATCGGAACCAAATATGGCGGTACTAAGAAGAGCCTGCAACAAACTGTTGCAGGCTCTTCTTACATTTGCAATTGGAGGCTAAACTTGCCGATTCGGAAGGCGCTGTAAATCGGCTTCCAGCTGGCTCATGCGGGTTTGACAAGACTTCAAAATGTCGTTGACATCCGTCAACGCCTGCCGCGCTGCCTGATGGCGCGAAAGCCATGCCGCGTAGCTGCCAGTCGCAAGCGTCGCGGCCGCACAGGTAATGCTCAGGGCAAGAAACACAACAAACGTCTTTTGCACCCGAACTGTTTCGTCCACAAAAACCTGACTTTCGGCTTGAGGCTTGTAGGGATAGTATGATGCTGCATCGTCGGCATCATCCTGGTTATTCTCATCCCGGTTATTCTCATTCTGGCTGCCGTTGATTAAAGTCAGCTTGTTAAAGTGTATACCGTTTCTCATCAGCGATTCCATCTTCCATAGAGAAAATGCGCTTTACAAAAGCAATCAATTCCATCGGGTTAAACGGCTTGGTCAGATAACACTCGACGCCGGACTGCCAGCCGCGCAGAACGTCGGAGTCCTGGGCGCGGGCCGTCAGCATAATGACCGGAATGTTCTCCGTTTCCGGGTCCTTCTTGAGTATGTCCAGCACCTCGAAGCCAGTCATTTCCGGCATCATCACATCTAAAACGATTAAATCAGGACGGTCTTCTTTGACCTTCTCCAAGCACTCGGCCCCGTTAAACGCCGTAATGACTTCGTATCCCTGCCGCTCCAGGTTCACTTGGATCAAGCGAACAATATGCTTTTCATCGTCGCAGGTGAGTATTTTGCGTGCCATGGCGAACATTCCTCGCTCTCTTCACAGTCTATCTATTATACCGTGAATACTGTCTGGTCTAAGCATTTTCGCAGCCGAGCAAGAAAAAAGGCATAATCCGTCAGGAGCGCAAGCGAAAGCGACATCTGCTGCAAAAGCGCATTTCCTTCCCGGCGCTGGGCGCTTCCAGCCAGTTTTGTTCCGGTAGTACCGTCAATAAGATCGCAGGAGGCCGCCAGTTCAAAGCAGTTGACAACATTTTTCTGGCTTCGGATCGGGCAGCCGCCGTAACAGACGCTGAGGCCAGTCGCTTCTAAGGCTGTTTTGACCGCGCTCATAATGATCTGATGGGAGGCCAGCACCGACCGATGCTCTGCCGGCAGGCATTCCAGCCGAAGCGCAACGGTCATTGTCAGGTCGTCCCCATGCAGAACCGCGCGTCCTCCGGTTGGCCGCCGGACAATCGGCAGGTCTGGATAAAGCTCCCGCACAGACGCCTCGTTTTGCAGGCGTCCGATACTGACGGCCTTTTGGGACCAGGTATAAACGCGAACCGTCGGCAGCCCCGCACCGCTTTCACAAAGAGCGGCGAGCAGGGCCGCGTCAAGAGCCATGTTCTGCTCCGGGTCTCCAGGCTGTGCATCCACCTGCCAGTTCCAGCGCATTTACTCCGCCGGTCCTGTCCAGCAGAGGCATGGCTGACGGGCGGCTGTGGCTTCGTCGAGCCTCCGAACCGGAGTGAAATGCGGCGCAGACTTGACAATCTCCGGGTCTTCTTCAATATCCCGCGCGATTTGGCGCATGGCTTCAATGAATTGATCCAGGGTTTCCTTGCTTTCGGTTTCTGTCGGCTCAATCATCAGCGCTTCGGGGACAATCAGCGGGAAGTAAATCGTCGGCGGGTGATAGCCGAAGTCCATCAGGCGCTTCGCAATTTCCAGCGCGTTGACGCCGTGGGATTTCTTTTGCCGCTTTGCCGTGAAGACGCACTCGTGCATGCAGATTTCGCTGAACGCGACATCAAATGAGTCTTGAAGCTGAACCCGGATATAGTTCGCGTTCAGAACTGCGTTCTCGGCGACCTGTGCCAGCCGTTCGCGGCCATAGTACATGATATAAGCGTAGGAGCGCAGGATGCACAAGAACGAGCCGTAATAGCCATGTATCTTGCCGATGGACTTGGGCCGGTCATAGTCCATCCGGTAGCCGTCTTCGGTTTGAATGACCTGCGGAACCGGCAGGTACGGCTCCAAAATGTTTTTGATGCCGACCGGGCCGGACCCCGGTCCCCCACCCCCATGCGGCGACGAAAACGTCTTGTGCAGGTTGAAGTGCATCACGTCAAAGCCCATGTCGCCGGGCCGGGCGCGTCCGACGAGAGCGTTCATGTTCGCGCCGTCGCAGTAGACTAACCCGCCGGTTTTGTGGATCAGATCGCAGATTTCTGCAATATCGTCTTCAAATAACCCCAGCGTGTTCGGATTGGTCAGCATCAGGCCGGCGACATGATCGCCCAGCAAAGTCTTCAAATGAGCCAAATCTACCCGGCCCCGGTCGTCAGACTTGACCGTGACTGTCTTGTAGCCGCAGCGGGCCGCCGACGCCGGGTTAGTCCCGTGCGCGGCTTCCGGCACGAGAATGGTGTCTCGGCGGCCCTGTCCGTGGTCGTCATGGTAGGCTTTAATCAGCATCAGCCCCAGCAGCTCGCCGTGAGCGCCGGCGGCAGGCTGAAGGCTGACGGTGTCCATGCCGCCGATTTCGGCAAGAATGCCCTGCATCGCATAAAGCACTTCCAGCGTCCCTTGCACCGCCGTATCGGGAAGCTCAGGATGAACGCGGGCAAACCCCGGCAGCCGGGCGATTTCCTCGTTCAGCTTCGGGTTATACTTCATCGTACACGACCCCAAGGGGTAGAACCCGGAGTCGGTCGAGTAGTTGCGCTGAGACAAGTGTGTAAAGTGCCGAATGACTTCCGGTTCCGAGAGTTCCGGCAGCGGCAAATCACCGCGCCGGGCGGCAACTGGAATGAGTGCTTCGAGGGTCTGTGCCGGGACATCGCAGTCAGGCAGCTCGACGCCCAGCCGTCCAGGGCGGCTCAGCTCAAACAGCAAGGGTTCGGGAGTGTTGATCATAATTCGCGTTCCGATAGGCTTCCTAACGCTGAGACCAGCGTGTCAATTTCTTCTTTGGTGCGCTGCTCGGTCACGCACAGCAGCATGGCGTCGCCCAGTTCAGGATACAAGTCGTTCAGCGCGAGACCGCCGATGATCCCCTGCTCCAGCAATTCATGGTTAATCTCGGCGGTGTTTCGAGGCGTCTTGACGACGAACTCCTTGAAGAACGGCTGGTCCGGAAACGCCAGCGCATAGCCGGGCAGCTTGGCGATTTCCGACGCGGCATAATGCGCTTTCTGAATGCAAAGCTCCGCGACCTGCGCCAAGCCCTTCCGTCCCATTGTCGCAAGATAAACCGAGGCGGCGAGCGCATACAGCGCTTCATTAGTGCAGATATTGCTGGTGGCACGCTCGCGCCGAATGTCCTGCTCGCGGGTTCGGAGCGTCATCACAAACGCTCGCTTGCCGTCACCGTCGGTTGTCTGGCCGACAATGCGGCCCGGCAGACGCCGCATGAACTTGGTTTTGCAGGCAAAGAAGCCGAGCAATGGGCCGCCGTAGCCCATCGGACAGCCAAGCGCCTGGCCTTCGCCGACTACGATGTCGGCGTCATACTCGCCGGGCGGCGTCAAGAGGCCAAGCGAGATAGGGTCAACGCAGGCAACGAGCAGTGCACCTTTGATATGGGCCGCTTCGCCCAGCCGCTCCATGTCTTCCAGCGTACCAAAGAAGTTCGGATGCTGCACAACAATAGCCGCCGTTTCGTCGGTCGCTTCCAGCGTCTCGGCATCAGTCACCACATCAATCGCAATGCCGACGTGCCGCAAATACGTTTCCACTACCTGCCGGTACGACGGATGCACGGAGTTCAGCACCGTGACGCGCTTGCGGCCTGTCAGCTCGGCGGCCATGATTGCCGCTTCCGCCAGCGCCGTCGCGCCGTCGTACATGGACGCATTGGCAACGTCCATTGCCAGAAGCTGACACAAGAGTGTTTGAAACTCAAAGATGCTTTGCAGCATTCCCTGGCTGACTTCGGGCTGATACGGCGTATAGGACGTGTAAAACTCCGAGCGTCCCGTGATCGCGGCAACCGTCGGCGGCACATAATGGTCGTAGATGCCTGCGCCGAGAAAGCAGGGATAGACTTCGGCATGGACATTCTTCGCGGCTAGCCGGTTCAGATGCTTCGCCAGTGTAATCTGGTCCATCCGCGCCGGGATTTCGAGTTCTTGATTGTATTGCAGATGCTTCGGGATCGGCGTGAACAGATCGTCAAGCGACTCAACGCCAATGACGGACAGCATTTCGGCCCGGTCGGCGTCTGTGTTCGGAATATAGGACATGCAATCTTTCCTGAACTAAAGTAAAGTTTCGTAATAACTAAAGTAAAGTTTCGTAATCGGTGCTATCCAGCAGCAAATCGGCGTCGGCGGGCTGGCTCATCTTGATTTTCAGCATCCAGCCGTCGCCGTAAGGCGCATCGTTGACTTTTTCCGGCGCTTCCGTCAGCGTTTCATTCACAGCCGTCACTTCGCCGCTAATCGGCGCATAGAGGTCAGAGACCGCTTTGATGCTCTCGATTTCGCCAAACTTCTCGCCGCGCTGGACCATCCGCCCGACTTCCGGCAGCAGGACAAGCGCCACGTCTCCCAGTTCTTCCTGAGCGTGCTGGCTGATGCCGACCGTGGCAAACTCGCCTTCTAAACGAACCCATTCATGGGTTTTCGCGTACTTCAAATTTGTCGGCTCAGGCATAAGTAACCTCTTCTCTTAAACGCCGTTGCGATAAAACGGCAGCTTCGTAATTGTCGCCGGGACTTGACGGCCCCGGATGTCTACAAGCACCGGCGTACCGGGTGCGGCGGCGTTCGAAGAAACCCGCGCCATTGCGATGCCTGCTTTGACGGTCGGCGACCAAGTGCCGCTCGTGGTTTCGCCGATAACTTGGCCTGCGGCATCAGACACTTTGTAATGCTCACGCGGAATGGCCCGCTCGTTCATTTGCAGGCCGACAAGCTGCTGCGCCTGCACTTTGCCCTCAAGCGCAGCGCGGCCTGTAAAGTCGCCTTTACCCATTTTGACGGCCCATCCGGTTCCTGAAGCGTTCGGACTGTTTTCCGCGTCTAGCTCATGGCCGTACAACGGGTAGGCCGCTTCCAGGCGCAGCACGTCACGCGCTCCAAGACCGCATGGAACCGCGCCGGCTTCAGTGAAGAGTTGCCAAAGCACTGGTGCGACATCCCAATCACAGACTACTTCGAAGCCATCTTCACCGGTATAGCCAGTACGAGAGATTAAGAGAGGCGTTCCAGATAGACTTTTGCCTGCAAAACTAAAGCGGCGCATAGTTTCTAGATTGACGCCTGAATAAGCGTAACGGGTGTTGTGTCCGCCGCTGCTCGCATGTTTGTTAATCACTGCCGAGGCGAGGTTGACTGCGCTTGGTCCCTGCACAGCGATTAATGCTTTCTCGTCACTGAGGTCAGTCAGCACGACCTCTGGCCTACCTTCGGCTTGGGCTTGGAGCCAGGCCCAATCTTTGTCTTTGCATCCTGCATTGAGGATAATTAGATAAACATCATAGCCTAAATTGTAGACGATAATATCATCAATGACGCCGCCACTTTCGTTCAGCAGCAACGAGTATTGTGCTCTAGCAGGTGCTAATTTAGAGACATCATTAGTCGTCACAGACTGGACGAAGTCAAACGCCCCGGTCCCCTTCACGGTCACTTCGCCCATGTGGGACACATCGAAAATGCCTGCCGATGTGCGGGTGGCGGCGACTTCGGCAACGGTTCCGGCGTAGGAGACAGGCATCTCCCAGCCTGCAAACGGAACCAGGGTCGCACCGGCGGCTTTATGCGTTTCGTATAATGATGTTCGTTTCATCGTCTAATCAAGGCGCGTGGAACTGAAGTTCTACGCTATGGGGCGCGGACGCCTAGCATCCGCCTTCGCGGACGAAGAATAAGACACTGGACATGCATACTCTGCTCTTTCTCGACGAAGGTCGAGATTAGGCGCTTCGCCCCATAGCGTAGGATTTCAATCCCACGCCTTTCTACTCCCCTAAATACGCCTTCTTAACGTCGTCATTTGCCAGCAGCGCTTTGGCGTCGTCGGCCATGACAATGCTGCCGGTTTCCAGAACATAGCCCCGGTGGGCGACGCCGAGCGCCATGTGCGCGTTCTGCTCGACCAGCAGCACGGTCGTTCCCTGCGCGTTGATGTCGCGGATAATCTGAAAGATGTCGCGCACCAGAAACGGGGCTAAACCCAGTGACGGCTCATCTAAAAGCAGCAGTTTCGGGCGGGCCATGAGGGCGCGGCCCATTGCCAGCATCTGCTGCTCGCCGCCGGACAGCGTTCCGGCGTTCTGGCCGATGCGCTCCTGAAGGCGCGGGAACAGAGACAGCGCCCGGTCGAAATCCTGCTTGATGCCGGCGCGGTCGGAGCGCGTGTACGCGCCGAGTTCCAGGTTTTCGCGGACAGTCATGTTGGCAAAGACCCGCCTGCCTTCCGGCGAATGGCCGATGCCGAGCTTGACAATTTTGTCGGCGGGCAGCAGCGTGATGTCTTTGCCTTCCAT
>JAABUZ0100003865.1_pt1 | contig 21462 bp, 18 predicted proteins | sample 5562091 | NCBI WGS metagenome assembly JAABUZ01 (sample SAMN12813069, study PRJNA571459) | rock metagenome | isolation source: Antarctica rocks | place: Antarctica: Victoria Land, Linnaeus Terrace sud | collected 2015-12-21
GGGGAGAAAGAGGTGGTAAGAGCTTTCCAGAATAGCTATCTTATGCATTTTTAAAGTCGAGATGGTGCAGGTGATGCTTAAAGCTAGAAGCCGTCTTGTAACACTAGTCGATCATATTCCTGAAGTCAGGAATATGATAAAGACGGGAAAAGGCGCAAAAAGAGAGAGGGAGAATATGAGAATCTTTACTACTTCACTTCTGTACTCCTCTAAAAAAGAATAAAACCTAATTGAATTAAATTGAGAGTTAGAAAGAAAAATCATCCTAAACCGCCTTCGGCAGCATTTGGAGCATTTTATATACTGAAAAGAGGGGAAGTGATTTACTAGGAAGTGGTGGTAGAGCTCCAATATAGGGGAAAGAGCTCCAAAAATGGCGTGAGAGTGATTTCGTAGTAGCAACCCTTCCTCGTCGCCAAAGCTTTGCCACCCTGATGAAAGGAAAGTGTCATTTGGGAGATTGGGATGATTTAACGAAAATACTCATCCGTGCATATCCACAAGATCTGGTGTCCCTGATGTTTCGGGATACCCACTACATAGAAAATATCACGAATGAGCTCAAGGTACGCTCAATAGAGGCCGATTTTATGTGTAAGGTGGAGCGAAACGACGAAGAATTTATTCTCCATGTTGAATTCCAGAAAAGCAGCGATGCAACTATGGGAGAACGAACATGGGAATATAACTGCTCGACCACCATGATAGAAAAACTGCCGGTCTATTCGTTTGTGATCTACCTGACGAAAGGTGGAGTGATAGACGAGCCACCATTTAGGAAGGGATTAAAAGGAGGAGAGCCGATTCACACCTTCCACTACCAAAATATCTTCCTATGGGAAATGCCACCGGAGGTATTGAAGCAAGAGGGCCTGGAAGGTCTGCTGCCCCTGTTGCCTCTAACGAAGGGAGCGGAATCTGCACGTGATACAACGGTACGTGATATGATTAAAGGGCTGAGGGATGCAGGCAAAGACGACATGTTAGCACTCGGCTACACGGTCGCCGGTCGGATCTATAAGACGGAGGACGATAAACAAGCGATAAGGAGGATAATGACCATGTTCGAAGACACATTAGAGAGTTCCTGGTATTATCAAGAGGTCATTGAGAAAGGTATCAATATTGGGCAACAAAAGGGTGTTGAGGAAGGAAAGCAGCGGGGCATTGAGGAAGGTGAAGTGAAGGCGATGCGCTCAATGTTGATTCGGGTCGTGCAAACACACTTTCCAGAGCTGCTTCCCCTGGCGCGCCAGGAAGTGGAGCGCAGTGCGACTGTTGCAACATTGAATGCAAAGGTAGACAAGCTCTTGCTCGCAAAGACAGCAGACGAGGCTCGCCAGGCACTACAGGAGGGCTAAACAGCTTCCTTCGTCTCGTGTCGCGACCATCCCGCGCACTCAATGCTGTTTAGATAAAAATACTATATGCTTATCGCTCTGACGATTCATTGCTTGATGATGTAGATATTATCTTCAATATCAAGGGGCAAACAAGAGGCTATATTCATCACACCTCTTGTTTTGCCTCTTGCTGTATCTTCGTCGTCGCGTGCTTCAATAGAAAGAATAAGATTAGCGGCTATCCTGCAAGCTGATGAGGAGGAAGGACAAGAGGGGAGATTGATAGGAGTGTATTGGGAGGCATGTAGATTTTATAGCGCATTCAGCCCCTTTGGGAAATTTCTTCTTCGATCTCGTTCAGCCAACCAACGATGGAGCTCTTTAGACGATCCCGAATCTTTCACTCAAGGTGTCGAACATGAGGAGTGGTAGCTAAGATTAGCGACGCTTTACCTGACGATTTGTAGATGGGAGCAATCTATGGGAAAAAATAGAATGCCACTTGAAGCTTGACGAAATAGCAGAGAATGTTCGTCAAGCCTCGTCGTGACCCAAAAGTGGGATGTGGAGCGCTTCAAGGGTACCGATCAGCCCTTCTCCAGCTCAAGCCGGTCTGTGCGCGATGAATCGGCACCTCTGCTTCGCAGAGAGTCCGAATTTACAACGTTTTCCTTTTTTTGTACATCAAAACCGCTCAACACCAGAAATGCTACGGCAAAAGCGGTGTGATGGCGTCGATGGCCTGTAACTCCTCCGGGCTGAAGGTGAGGTTGTTGAGGGCGGCAACGTTCTCTTCGATCTGCTCCACTTTGGAGGCACCGATGAGGACGCTGGTGACGGCGGGCAGGCGGAGATTCCAGGCCAGAGCCATCTGGGCCAGCGACTGCCCACGCTTCTGCGCAATAGCGTTGAGGCGGCGGATCTGCTCCAGCTTGTTGGGCGTGATAATACTTCCCTGCTGCTCTTTGCTCCACCACTCAGCCGCCCGCGAATCTTGGGGCACATTATCGCCCAGGTACTTGTCGGAGAGCAGACCTTGCGCTAATGGGCTGAAGGTAATCACGCCAACACCATTCCGAGTGGTATGATCGAACAGATCATGCTCAGGACGCCGGTCGAGCAGGTTGTAGCGCGGCTGATGGATGGTAATGGGAGTCAGGCCCATGCGCTGCGCTATCTGTACCGCCTGCTCAAAGTGCGCGCCTGGGAAGTTGCTCACTCCGACGTAGAGCGCCTTGCCCTGCTTCACAATCAGGTCCAGCGCCGCCATCGTCTCTTCCAGCGGCGTCTCCGGATCGGGCCGGTGTGCGTAGAAGATATCGACATAATCCAATCCTAGACGCTTGAGCGATTGGTCCAGGCTGGCGACGAGATACTTTTTGGAGAGCCACTCGCCGTAGGGGCCGGGCCACATAAGATAACCCGCTTTGGTCGAAATAATCAGCTCGTCGCGTGGCATATCCCGCAGGATCTTGCCCACGATCGTCTCCGCATTCCCCGGCGGGCGGCCATAGTTATTTGCCAGATCAAAATGCGTGATGCCCAGATCGAAGGCGCGATAGAGGCACGCCCGCGCCACCTCCTCCCCACGATAGCCCCCAAAGGTCTCCCACGCCCCCAACGAGATCGCCGGCAACTTCAAGCCAGAGCGACCACAGCGCCGGTACTGCATCGTATCATAGCGATTTTCTGCAAACGTATGGAAAGCTGAATCACTCATCAAATACATCCTTACCGCCTCTACCAAACAGCATAACAACGTCACCAGAGGTGCCGCATTCATCGCGCGCAGACCGGCTTGAGCCAGAGAAGTACTGATCAGTACCCCCGAAGCTCTCCGTGATCTTACATTCGAGTAACGTCACCGGAGACGCTTTACAAAGCAGAGGTGCTGTATTCATCGAGCACAGACCAGCTTCCCTCGAAGCCCTCAATGTCTCCATTTTTTGAGTCGTCATCAAGTTTGGTAAAGCATTATCTAATAAATTATCTATCCCATTGTAACACAACGAGAGACCATACAAGCATTGATTAAATGCGTCAAAGAGCTTGAAAGAGCGATGAAGATATCATTATGATCATCTTCCCAAGATGAAGCCCGTGAACGCCATAGTGTGAAAAGGTTCACACCAAAAAATGTGTGTTTCCGGGTATATAAGTATAGAAGACTGAAGGACCACGGACCATCTTGAATGCTTTGGAGCAAAGAAGATAATTGCTTACCCCGTGCGATAGTGTAAGAAAGCTGTAAAAAGGAAAAAAGAATATGAACATACTAGAATTTTCAAAAGTTCTGACAACAATGACCAGCCATATATTATTCTGGATAGGTATAAGTGCCTTTGCCGGTGTTTTTTGCTCATATACACATGGAGGCGGAGCCGCTGTATATACGTGCATTGAGCATTGTTGAGCGACGGCTTGGTCAAGAACATCCCAGCACATTGTTAGTACGGAGAAATTATGCTGTACTGCTGCAAGTGTTGGGGCGAAATGAGGAGGCGGCTATGCTTGAGATTAGTGAGCTGCCTTCTTGAGGAAGTGATGCTTGTTGTACTTTTCCTGCCCACTGAAGCAATTTATTGCTGTGTGGTTTGGTAGGGACTCCGCTGTGCAGCGTCCGGAATACTCGCCTGCCTCCCCACTCTCCAGGCAAAACGAACTGTTCACTCACTGTAGTCGTCCTCCCCCCGCACCATACGCCCGCGTAGCGACAAACCCTTGCGGGTGTCGGGGTGGGTGTAAGAGGCTGGCTACCACGACAACCGCAAGGGTTTGTCGCTACGCGGGACCCGTAAGACGAGCTGTGCCAGAGCAGTAGTCCCCTTCCCCAAATCGCATCAACACAAGAGGCTATCAGTACCCGAATTTTAATGCAAGAGAAACACAACAGATTTTTCCGGTCCGTATACTCTCTTGCACTAAAGGGCAGGCTCAAAAGCGGAATGCAATGAGATTTAACAGAACAGTGCATTCGCCTTTGCTGGGAAGATGGTGGCTTTGGGGGAAGCTGGTCATAGGTCTCCGGCTGATGAACTTTTCTTATTAAATCTGGTATACAACGTGCTGCTTTTTTACCAGATTTAATAAATGAACATCATAAGCCGGCCTGCGCGCGATGAATGCGGTGCCTCTGAATTTTATTGGCAGCAACGCAACACGGCCTATGTATTCCATTGGCTCTTGTATCCTTCCCCTTATTTCCGGTACAGTAAAATAAATCGCAGCCTTATGGTGCTTTATAAAGGAGAAGTTTAGTATGCATGATGGAACTCGTGTCGTTCGAGCGGGCCTCCCCGGCGTAGCCCAGGGCGAGCCGTTTCTGCCGGGGCCGACCTTCGCCGCCCCCTATCACTTCAGCGGCGACCCCTCCACATCCGCCTACACCTATGGTCGCTATCACAATCCTACCTGGACGCAGTTCGAGCAGGCCCTCAGCGAACTAGAGGGCGGGCCCGCTATCGTCTTCGCCTCCGGCATGGCCGCCGTCACCGCCGTCTTCGGCACCATCCTCCAACCCAACGATACTCTCGTCCTACCCTCCGACGCTTACTACACCGCCCGCCTGCTCGCCGGCAGCTATCTCACAGCACACGGAATTCAGGTTCGCCAAGCACCCACCAAAGAAAACGGCCAGGGCCAACTCCTGGCCGGGGCAAAGCTACTGTGGCTAGAGACGCCCAGCAACCCGGGCCTGGATGTCTGTGATCTCGCCGAACTCGTAGCCGCCGCCCATCAACAAGGTGTCCTCGTCGCCGTAGACAACACCACCGCGACCGTCCTGGGCCAGCGTCCACTCGAACTCGGAGCCGACTTCTCCGTCTCTAGCGATACTAAAGCCCTGACCGGTCATAGCGATCTTATTCTGGGCCATGTCGCCGTTCGCGAGCCCGCATGGCTAGAGCGCCTGCACACATTCCGAACGCAGCAAGGAGCGGTGCCAGGTCCGATGGAAGTCTGGCTCGCCCACCGCTCGCTCGCTACCCTCGATGTGCGGCTGGAGCGGCAGTGCAAGAGTGCGTTAGAGATCGCCCAATTCCTCTCCTCTCATCCCTCGATGCAGCTTGTGAGATACCCTGGCCTGCCGCAAGATCCTGCCTATCCGATAGCGTCCCGGCAGATGAAGAGGTATGGTCCGGTGGTTAGCTTTGTCCTTGCGGGGCAAGAACGGGCTGAACAGTTCTTGCATGCCTGCTCCCTCGTCTTGGAGGCCACCAGCTTTGGCGGCGTGCACACCACTGCCGAACGGCGAGCGCGCTGGGGCGGCGATGCCATTCCAGACGGCTTCATCCGCCTTAGTGTGGGCTGCGAGGATACGCAAGATCTACTTGATGATATCTCACAGGCTCTAAATGCAATAATGTGATGTACTCAGCGATGCTCCGTCATCGGCAGCTTGTCGTGTGTGCGCACGTTGGTGCCCCAGGCGGTGAGCATGTGCCAGGTCGCGGTGAAGTCTGGCTTGTGCATATCAACCTGTGCTTGCTGACAAAGTGTTTGGTAGTTATCGGGCACACGCATCCATCTTTGTAAAAAGGGTACCATGTTCTTGAAGGTGAGCGTAGTATCTTCAATAAAGTCTTCTAGATTTTCAGATTCAGCATTAGTGTGTAGCTGAAAAGGCCGCGTCTGTACATTATAAATGCCGTGTTGATGCATGAGCTGAGGAAGTGTGCTCCTCACGCTGTCGCGCTCTAGAGAGAAAGAGTGTCCAGCCTTGTAAAAGGCTTCACGTGCTAATTTATGAAGTTCAGATAATGCAGGACTATTTGTTTCTCCGAAGATATCACTCTCGCTGATCCGAATCACGCCTCCTCTGTAAGCCATGCGCTGATACTCGGCGAGCAGTTTAGGCCAATCCCAGGTGCGCAGATAGCTCCAGCCCAGGCGATGATTGACCAAGTCAAAATAGCCCTGGGGGAACTCGATCATGCGTAGCGCATCCATCACGTAAAACTTCACCCGATCGCTGACTCCTTGCTCAGTAGCCAGCGCGCGTGCAAACTCCACCATACGAATGCTAATGTCGGCCCCGGCTAGTGTGGTCATCCCTGGATATGTCTTCGCAGCCTCAATTAGCCATCCGCCCGTGCCACATCCGACATCGAGCACGCGATGAAAGCTATTCGGGTCAGCCTGCTCAGGCAGCACGCCCCCCATACTCTGTGTGACCATTGTATCCTGAAGAGTAATGCGCCTGCGCTCCGCTTCGTTGCTGCGGTCCTGTACAAAATATGTGCTGGGATGTTCCCGCCGCTTGCCCGATTCTGATGACATTGCCTATTGTCTCTCTTTCTTCTACCAAATATTTCCTGGCTCTATTGTAGCGCATATATGCGCGAAAGGACAGCTTTGCTACCGCTCAGTTCCTCTTGAAATTCGCACTGGGCGCTTCTTTTACGACCGACAACAATTTTATTGGAGCTAATGCCACAAGGGATTATTGCTCCGCGGATGGCAAAGGTTGGTTCAGAAACGACGTTTGAATCGCCCTGAATGTACTCCAAAAAGAGTTGACAAATGGAATAAAAGTCGGTATGATTGTCATACAATAGGTACGATCATCATACCAATGGGACTGAGATGGAGAAAGTATTGTATAAACCAATACAGTCGAGCAAAGTCTTTGAACGTATTGCGGAGCAGATAGAGCAGCGCATCTTGAGTGGAGAGCTTCGTCGCGGTGATCGTCTACCGACCGAACGTGAATTGGGCGAGCAGTTTCAAGCGAGCCGCACGGCTGTACGCGAGGCCATGAAAACTCTTGCGCAGAAAGGGTTAGTGAATATGCGTCCAGGTCGCGGGACGATCGTAATTGATGCAACCTCGGAGGCGATGCAGCACTCGCTGGGATTGATGATGAAGGTCGGGAAAGAGCAGAGTCTCGGAAATCTCAGTGAAGTACGCCAGATTCTCGAACCGGAACTTGCCGCGCTTGCCGCGAAAAGAGCAACGGACAAAGAAATTGCTGCCATGCAAGAGGCGATAAACATCATGGATGCTAACCTGAAAAATGCTGATGGGTATATCGCCGCCGACAACGATTTTCATCGTGCTCTAGCGAAGGCGACGCAGAACACGCTCATTTTAGCCCTGCTAGATTCTATCGTCAACCTGTTGAGCGAACAACGTAAACTCATATTTGCTGTCGATGGTGGCCCTGAGCGAGGGCAAACGCATCATAAACGGATACTTGATACCATTATTTCTCGGAACCCAGAAGCCGCTCACAAAGCGATGCTTGCTCACCTGCAACAGGTTCGTGAAGATACGGGAGCAGGAGCGTAAAGCCTTATCGTGTTGTATTTTTATCTCTGCATACATTGTTGTATGTAGTGTCAGACACCAGGAGGTTCTTATGGCTAATCTTGGTTTTATTGGTCTAGGTGCAATGGGGAGTCGCGTGACGAAGCGACTTCTCGATGCAGGACATACTGTTATAGGATATAATCGTACAAAGTCTAAAGCTCAGTGGCTGCTCGACGCTGGCATGCAGTGGGCCGAAACGCCACGCGAAGTGACCGAAACGGCCGATATTATTTTTAGTATGGTCACAAATACGCAAGCTATGCAAGATGTAATCAGCGGGCACGATGGTGTTCTTGCGGCTTTAGAGCCCGGCAAGATTTACATTGACATGAGCACGATTAGCCCCGCAGTCACTAGAGAGGTTGCTGACCAGGTTACCGCGAAGGGAGCACAGATGCTCGATGCACCTGTCTCTGGCAGCGTGATTACCTTAGAGCAGGGCAATCTTTCGGTCATGGTCGGTGGCGATCAGGCAACGTTTGAGAAGGTCAAGCCGATCTTACAGGACATAGGCCCAAAGGTGAACTATGTTGGGACAAACGGTCAGGCTGTCCTGATGAAGATCGCTATTAATCTCAGCCTGCAAATTCAGTTTCTTGGCTTTTGCGAAGGCTTGCTTCTCGCCGAAAAGGGCGGTATTCCCCGTGAAACCGCTATCGAAACGATGCTCAACAGCGTCATCGCCTCCCCCTCATTGAAGTATCGCGTACCCTTTATCTCGAATATGCCAGAAGAAGCCTGGTTTAATGTGAATATGATGCAGAAAGATATGCTGCTCGCATTAGAGATGGGCAGGAACCTGAATGTTCCACTGCCGCTTGTCGCCACCTCCAACGAACCACTCACCTCAGCCCGCGCACTAGGACTCGACAAAAAAGACTTTGCCATTGTTTATGAAGTCCTGGCACGGATGGCTGGCTTGTCTCAGTAGCAATACACGATATGAATCATTGCTTGCGTATGACCGGCCCCGCGTAGCGACAAACCCTTGCGGTTGTCGTGGTGGGCGTGTAAGACGAGCTGTGTCAGAGCAGTACCTTTACAACGTTTGGTATCTATCATCAGGTAAGGACAAAGGAAAGTAATGTTATATCCTGAAATGTCTGATTCTAAAGTCACAAGAATGTCTTCTGAGGAGAAAGGAACAATACCTGTCGATCGAGAACAGTGGTTGCATATGTACGAACAGATGCTCAAAATTCGTGTCTTTGAAGAGCACGTCAACATGTTGTATACCACAGCCAAAATGCCTGGTCTTGCTCATCTCTATATTGGTGAGGAGGCTATCGCGGTTGGCGTCTGTTCAGCGCTCCGGCGTGATGACTACATCACAAGCACACATCGAGGGCATGGACACTGTCTTGCCAAAGGTGCTTCGGTTGATCTCATGTTCGCCGAGCTGCTGGGCAAAGAGTCCGGCTATTGTAAGGGCAAGGGCGGCTCCATGCACATCGCCGACCAGAGCACAGGCAATCTGGGCGCGAATGCTATTGTGGCTGGCAGTACAGGCATTGCCACTGGAGCCGCTTTTTCGAGCAAGATGCGCGGCACCGATCAAGTGACCGCTTGTTTCTTTGGGGACGGCGCACTTGGTCAGGGTCTGCTGTACGAAGTGATGAACATGGCATCATTATGGAAACTGCCAGTAATTTACGTATGCGAGAACAACCTCTACAACGAATACACGCATTATTCCGAGACGACAGCAGGCGATATGAGTGCTAGAGCCAAAGCATTCGGCATCCTGACGGAAGAGGTTGATGGTCAGGATATCCGGAAGGTCTACGCGACGGCTCAGAGTATGGTTGCGCGTGCTCGTCGGGGTGAGGGACCAGCATTTCTTTTATGCAACACCTACCGCTATCACGGCCATCACGTCGGCGACATTCAGCGCTCGTACTACCGCTCAAAAGAGGAGGAGGAGCAGTGGAGAACGGAGCGCGATCCCCTGAAGCTGCTGGTGGAGTGGCTAACCGAGCAGCAACTGATCGATGCTCCCACGCTTGAGCAGATAGAGCAGCGCGTACGCACGGAGATTGAGGTCGGTGTCGAATTTGGATTAAATGCGCCGTATCCAGAGCGAAACGAGGTGGATCAAGATGTCTATGCCTAGTACAGTCGTCAATCAGAATACAGGTAAGGGTGTACGCGAGCTGACGCTGGGTCAGGCTATTCGTGAAGCCCTTGCCGAAGAGATGCGGCGCGACCAGTATGTCTTTATCATGGGTGAAGACGTAGCCGAGGCCGGAACACCGTTCAAGGTGCTCTCTGGACTGGTCGAAGAATTCGGCACGAGTCGAGTGATTGACTCACCCATCTCGGAGGCTGGTATTACCGGCATCGGAGTAGGCGGGGCGATGACGGGTGTGCGCCCGATCATTGATATTATGTTTGGAGACTTTCTGGGCATCGCAATGGACCAGCTCTTTAACCAGGCCGCTAAGGTTCACTATATGTCGGGCGGCAAACTCAAAGTTCCGATGGTCTTGCGTACTACACTGGGGGCGACGCGCCGCACAGCCGCACAGCACAGTCAGAGCTTGCATGCATGGGTGAGCCACATTCCTGGTTTAAAGGTCGTTCTGCCTTCAACTCCCTATGATGCGAAGGGTTTGCTCAAGACGGCTATTCGTGATGATAATCCGGTGGTCTTCTTTGAAGATAAGATGATGTACCAACTCAAGGGACCCGTGCCAGAGGAAGACTACACGATTCCCTTTGGTGTCGCCGACATCAAGCGCGAGGGGACTGATGTGACGCTTGTGGCAACGAGTAGTATGGTGCAGATTGCGCTGGCCGCTGCAGAAATCTTAGAAAAAATCGGTATCAGCGCGGAGATCATAGATCCGCGGACTACTGTGCCCCTCGATACGGCTGCGCTGATCGAGTCCGCGAAGAAGACGAGTCGCGCTATCGTTGTGGACGAAGGATACGAGCAATACGGAGTGACGGCCGAAATTGCTTCCGTGATTGCCGATGGTGCCTTCTATTATTTAGATGCGCCCGTCAAGCGGATGGGCGCGATGAACGTCCCTGTTCCATTCTCTCCTGTGCTGGAAGATATGACCGTTCCCACTGCCGCTACGGTGGTAGAGGTAGCCAAAACGCTTTGTGGGCGAGTGTAAGTGTGTCGCTACGCGGTATCTGCGAAATGGACTGTGCTATATAAAGGAGTAAATCGATGGCGATCAAAACATATGGTCTGATGGGAGTGGACTGGGAGGAGCGCACCAACTTTGAACGTCTGCGCACCGAGCGCTTAACCCGGATTAAGCGGCTGCTTAAAGAATCGAACATGGGTGCACTGCTGTGCTTCGATATGAACAACATCCGTTATATCACCGCAACCCATATTGGAACCTGGGCTATGGACAAGCTCACGCGCTTTAGTCTGCTCGCGCAGGATGCGGAACCGATTTTGTGGGATTTTGGTTCGGCTGCGCGCCATCATCAAATCTATTGTCCGTGGCTGGGCGAGCGTTCTCGCGCAGGCATCTCTACACAGCGAGGCGCGATGTCGCCTGAATCCGGTCGAGCAGAGGATGTGGCACGCAAGATTCGCATCGAATTGGAAGAGCGTGGGCTAATGAATGAGCCTGTGGGAGTGGACGTTGTAGAACTACCCGTGCTCTTCGCCCTACAAGCTGAGGGCATCAAGGTTGTGGACGGCCAGCAATTGATGCAGTTGGCCCGCTTGATTAAGACACAGGATGAGATCACCCTGCTGAACACAGCATGTATGATGGTCGATGCAGCCTATGACGAACTGTATCGCGCAATGAAGCCGGGGATACGTGAGAACGAGTGTGTGGGTTTGGTCAGCAAAGTGCTCTACGATATGGGCTCTGAGCACGTAGAGGGTGTCAACGCGATCTCTGGCGAGCGCTGTAGTCCTCATCCACATGTCTATACCGACCGCTCTCTGCGCCCTGGCGATCCTGCCTACTTTGATATTTTGCATAGCTATAACGGCTACCGTACTTGTTACTACCGCACCTTCGCGATCGGTAGCGCCTCCCCTGCAATTGTCGATGCCTACAAGCGCTGCCGCGACATCTTAGATCGTGCCATCGATGCGATTAAGCCAGGCGTGACGACTGCCGATGTCGTGAAGCTGTGGCCGAAGGCAGAGGAATTTGGTTTCCCGAACGAAGAAGCTGCCTTTGCACTTCAGTATGGTCACGGCGTAGGGCTCTCTATCTGGGAAAAGCCCATCTTTAGCCGCCTAGTCTCGCTCGATCACCCCGAAGTCATCGAAGAGGGCATGGTCTTCGCACTTGAAACCTTCTGGCCTTCGTCCGATGGTTGGTCTGCCGCGCGTATCGAAGAGCAGTTGGTCGTCACCAAAGACGGCTGTGAAGTCATCACACGCTTCCCGGCCGAGAAATTGTTGATCGCGGGCGTGCGCTACTATACCGCGACAGGTCCGTTACCCACAATTCGCGAGGCTCAATCAAATCTCAATGCTACTCTCAATGGAAACGATGCCCAGTCATCTACAAATGGAGCAGCAGGAACAACAGGTATAATAGCGTCCTGATCCACTTCAATCAATCCTATCGCGTAACGACGACCCTTGTATGTCAACCGCGATCAAGCGGTTTGGAGTCTCTCTCCCCGATACAAAAAAGGGGGAAAGTGGAGAGCCTGCTGATTGGATTTGGCTGATCCAATCAGCAGGCTCTCCAACGTGAACCCTTCTGTCGGGGAGAGAGGGTTTGGAGTGGTTGCCTGCGAAGACGGTGGCTCCTCGGCAAATGGGCCACCGACGACAACGGCAAGGGTCGTCGCTACGCGGAGGCGAAGACATGGAAGAGCAGTGACATCAGCGTTCTTCCATGAGAGGAGACTGATAATGGCGACAAATGTAATACTTCCTGTGCTGGGAATGGCACAGGACACAGGCAAGGTCGTACAATGGCTGAAGGCTGAAGGCGAGCAGGTCACAAAGGGGCAACCTATCGTTGAGGTCGAGACCGACAAAGCGACCGTTGAGCTTGAGGCACCAGCCGATGGCATGCTCAGCGGTGTAGTCGCCAGGGAGGGCGACGATGTTCCAGTTGGGCAAATCATTGCGACCATTCTTGCGCCCGGCGAGATAGCTCAGGGCAATGAGAAGACTCTGCCCGTACAAACGCATGAAACGCAGAGCATACCTGTAGCAGCAGAGGATTCAGCTACAAACAGGTCTGCAATGCCTCCCAGCCGACTCGCCTCGCGTATTGCTGACGAACATAGCGTAGATTTGAATCTGGTAACACCAACGGGCAAGCGCATTCAGAAAGCGGATGTCCTGGCATATCTACAAAATCAGCAAGCGGTCGTTGCATCACCCGAAAAACCTCTTGCCTCGCCGAAAGCGCGTCGATTAGCGGCTGAGCAAGGGAAAGATATTGCCAGGATCAAGGGAACTGGTCCTGACAATGCGGTGCTTGCCGCCGATGTACTGGCGGCGGTGGCGACTCTGTCTCCTATGGCAAGCGAGCCATTAGAGATTGTTGCACCAGTAGAAGAGGCTCTTGCAAGCTCTAATGGGTCATCAGAGAGCTTGACATTGAGTACGACCTGGCGCATCATGGCTGAGCGCACAACGCAAAGCTGGACAAGTGTGCCGCACTTCTTCCTGGTGCGCGAAGTAAGGGCGAATCGCCTGATTGCATGGCGTGAGCAGGTTCTGAAGCGTGCCGGCGAGAAGGTCACGTATACGGATCTGCTCGTAAAAATCGTCGCGGCAGCACTGCGTGCGCATCCACGTCTCAATGCCACATGGAGCGGCGGCACGATTGTCTTACAAGAAGAGGTCAACGTTGGACTTGCCGCCGCCGTTGAGGACGGGCTGGTGGTTCCAGTCATTCATCGAGCTGACGAGCTCAACCTGAACGGCATCGCGAAGCAGCGCAAAGACCTGGTAAGCCGCGCGCAGGCGGGGAAGCTTCGTCCCCAGGATCTGCAAGGTGGCACCTTCACAATTAGCAATCTAGGCATGTATGGCGTCGATACCTTTAACGCCATCATTAATGCACCTCAAGCCGCCATTCTCGCTGTGGGACGCATGGCAGAGAAAGTCATTCCCGTGAATGGACAACCTGCCGTACAACCTGTGATGATGCTAGCACTCTCTTGCGACCACCGCGTTGTAGATGGAGCACGAGGAGCACAATTCCTGGCTATGGTAGCCGAGCTCATAGAGGAACCATTAGGAATCGTAGGATAACCAGCTCCGCGTAGCGACAATCCCTTGCGGTTGTCGCTACGCGGGGCTAGTCCATTAGTTTAACTCGAATATAGAAGGGAAAAAGGTATGCTACGACATTACGTCGCACCATTTGGAAAGACTCTAAGCTTTATTAGCACAATGACCCTCGTACTTATGATATTTGTCGCATGTGGAGGTCAAGCAGCAAGTAACCAACCAAATACACCGATCAAAATAGGTGTATCTGTCTCTCTATCGGGAGACTTTTCTGCCGATGGAAAGACGGTCCAGCAAGGCTACGAGCTGTGGAGAGATGCAATCAATAAGAAGGGTGGCCTGCTAGGTCGTCAGGTTCAACTCAACGTCGTCTCGGATGCCAGCAGCACGCAGCAGGTTGTTACGAACTATCAAAAACTTATTACCGTCGATAAGGTTGATCTTGTCTTTGGTCCATATTCCACCCTGCTCACAAAGCCAGCCTCACAGATCGCGAACCGCTATAACTATGCCATGCTTGAGGGCGCAGGCGGTGGTCCATCGGTCTTCGACAGAGGATTGCACAACGTCTTTGATGTATCGCTTCCGGTTGCCAACAATTTAGTAAGCTTTGCAAACTATATTCTTGCGCTCCCCGCGTCACAGAGACCGAAAACGGCGGCTTATGCAACGCAGGACGACCCGTTTACGCAGCCACAGATAGACCTGGCGAGACAGATGCTGGAGAAAGGCGGCGTCCACACTGCCTCCTATCAAGTGTACCCTGCGGAAACGACCGACTACACTCCGATCGCTGCCAAAGTCATTGGCTCCGGTGCACAACTCGCCGTATTTGGAACGTTCCTTCCCGACATCACCGCATTCATTCAGGCTTTTAAGCGACAACACTACAATCCCCAGGCTCTCGTTGCCACATCTGGACCTGATCAGGGCGATCAGTTCATCAAAGCGGTTGGCAGCGGAGCAAGCAATGGTGTGTTTGTGCCAAATGGATGGTATCCACAATCTAACAATCCAGGCAATGCCGATATGGTCAAAGCCTACCTTGCTAAATACGGCGGTACACCTGAATCGATCAGTGCGAATGTCGCTGAGGGCTATTCAGTGGGACAGGTATTGGAGCAAGTCGTCAACAAGATTCATAGCCTTGATAATGCCGCGATTATCAAAGAACTCCATTCGGGCGATACCTTTGATAGTGTTCAGGGTCCGGTGAAGTTTGACGAGAAGGGTCAAAACGTCTCGGCACAGGCGTACCTGTTCCAGTGGCAGAAGGGGGCGCTGCTCCCAGTCTATCCAACTGATGCGGCGAAGGCAAGTCCGATGTATCCAAAACCTCAGTGGTCTTGAGGAAAGCAGATGGTAGAGGAGAATTTTCTCCTCTACCAGAGGAACGTGCGATGTGCTGCACGAGGAAGGAAGTGTTTTGATGGGGGGCATCTTTGAAGCAGTTATCACCGGGTTGTTAACGGGAGCGATCTATGCTCTGATGGCTGCGGGACTGACCTTGATCTTTGGTGTGATGGATATCATCAACGTCGGGCAGGGTGCCCTGGTCATCCTGGGAGCCTATCTTAGCTATGCCTTGTCACAGTACCTTCACATCGATCCGTTTATCGGACTATTGATTACCATGCCCGTGATGTTCGGCCTCGGTGTCCTGATTGAATGGGCTTTCATTCGTCCACTCAAGGTTGACCGCACGATGCTCTCGATTCTGGTAACATTTGCAATCGCCCTGATCATTGAGGGCGTGTTGAGCCAGATATTCAGCACAAACGTGGTCCAACTCCACGCCTGGTATGTGGATTCATCACTGCGCATTGGAAACTTCTATCTCGGATATGTCTATGTGTTTGGCTTCTTACTCAGCCTTGTGCTGTTAGCTGGACTCTACCTGCTGCTGTATCGCACAAAGTTTGGGCAGAGTGTGCGCGCCTCTATGCAGAATCGTATGGCGGCTGAACTGATCGGCATTCGTGTCAATCGAGTCTCTGCGATTACCTTTGGTATCGGTACAGCGCTCACGGCTGCGGGAGGAGTCGCCTTTGGGGCTACGACTGCCTTCAATCCGGGAACGCACTACGACCTGATCTCGCGTTTGTTGGCCATTATCATCTTAGGTGGCATGGGCAGCTTGAGGGGTGCGCTCATTGCTTCTTTGGGCATGCTCGTGATCGAGGACGTGACCGCCTTTGTCTGGTCGCCGGTCTGGGCGAGCACGGTCTTCTTTGTCGCACTGGTGATCGTTTTGTTAGTTCGGCCTCAAGGTCTCTTTGGACAGCTCGAAGGGAGAAAGCAATGAAGCAGTACAGAAGACCAGGAATCCTTGCGGCACTCCTTCTTGTCTTTAGCGCATTCCCGCTAGTATTTTCCAATCCGGCAGTCACAGCCATTGCCATCTTTGCGCTAGTGTTCGCCGTGGCTGCGACGGGCTGGAACATCTTTTCAGGCTATACAGGCTATATCGCGTTGGGGCATGCGGCGTACTTCGGTGTTGGTGCCTACACTATAACGATACTGAGCATAGATTGGAAATTGCCCGGAGGCTATGCGCCATTTCTCCTGCTGCCGCTGGCGGGACTGGTGGCCGCAATATTCGCCGTACCACTCGGCTGGATTGCATTGCGTACTCGTCGCCACACCTTCGTGGTCATCACGGTTGCGACCTTCTTTATTCTTCAATTGATGGCCTACAACCTGAAGGGTCTTACGAATGGGTCAACTGGATTAAGTTTGCCCGTTCCCGATTGGAGCGGTGACTTCTTTAACCTGCCTTTTTATTATGTCTCACTCCTTATGCTGCTCGTTGCCCTGGGTGTCTCCTGGTGGATACGTAACTCAAAGTATGGCCTGGGCCTGCTCGCAATTCGCGATGATGAGGATAGAGCGTTGGGATTAGGCATAAAAACTGAGCCGTTTAAGCTCGTGGCATTTGTGATCTCCGCCTTCTTTGTGGGTATGGCGGGAGCGATGTACGTCTACTTCATTGGATCGGTCTATCCGCCCACAGCCTTTGATGCACTCTTTGATCTTGCGATTGCTTTGATGGCGTTTCTGGGTGGTCTTGGTACATTGGCCGGTCCAATTCTTGGGGCGCTCGTACTGGAATCAGCCCAACAATACTTCACGCTCCAGTTTGGGGCAAGCGGATACTACTTGATCATTTATGGAGTCCTGTTCCTGGTGATTATCCTCTTGATGCCAGAAGGTATTATCCCGACGTTGCGCAAGAAATGGCCGCAATGGACCGCCTCGCGCGGCACTGGCGGCAAGGATGCAACGTTAACTGTTCCCAAAAGTCAACCGGAGGATGCACTTGCTATAGAGGGGACGACCACCTTTCCGACTGACTGAACGAAGTTAGAACGGTAGTTCGTTGTCAGTCGGAATAAGAAGGAGGGTAACACTATGAGCATCCTGGAAACGACGAATGTCTCTAAGGCTTTTGGAGGTATTCAAGCTCTCAATGCCTGTTCGATCAATGTGGAGCAGGGCGAGATTATGGGCTTGATCGGTCCCAACGGTTCTGGCAAAACGACGCTCTTTAACGTTATCACTGGCTATCTTCCTTTAGATCAAGGAGAAGTACGTTTCAACGGCGCGTCGATCACCAACGCTCGACCAGATAGAGTCTTTAATCTTGGTCTTGGTCGCACCTTTCAGTTGACACGCATCTTCTCGCGACTCACCGTCCTTGAGAACATGCATGTTGCAGCCCAAAGGCAAGGATCACGCGAGCTACTGAGCCGCTGGAGCTCTTCGCATGAGCAGCGGCAAGCACTTGAACTGCTCGACTTCGTGGGCATCACACAGCTCAAGGATGCGCTGGCGGGTAGCCTCTCTTATGGACAGAAAAAGCTGCTTGAGTTTGCATTCATCCTCATCGCTGATCCAAAAGTGATTCTCCTGGATGAACCTGCGGGCGGCATCAACCCGACCCTGCTCAACCACCTCTCCGAGCGTATTCGGGACCTGAACAAACGAGGTGTGACCTTTCTACTGGTCGAGCATAATATGGAATTTGTAATGGGCCTGTGTGACCGAATCACAGTCTTGCATCGTGGAACAAAGATCGCGGAGGGCAAGCCCGAAGAGGTGCGTAAGAATCCTGAAGTGCTTGAAGCCTATCTAGGAGCATAAAATCATGTTATTGCAGATGCAAAATGTTTTCGCCGGTTATGGCGGAGGTGATATCCTTAAAGGCGTGGATCTCTCTGTAGAACAAGAGTCGATTACCTGTATCGTGGGACCCAACGGCGCTGGCAAATCGACGGTAATGCGTGCGGTAAGCGGCCTTTTAAAACCCCGTCTTGGCAAAATTCTCTTTAAAGAGCGCCAGATTGCGGGTATGAGTCCGCATCAAGTACTGTCTTTTGGCATCGTACAGGTGCCACAGAATCATAGCCTGTTCACCGACATGACGGTCAAGGAAAATGTCAGGTTAGGAGCATTCCTGCTGAACGACACAGCACTGGTAAACCGCCGCCTGCGCGAAGTTGAGGAACTCTTCCCAATTGTAAAAACGCGCGCCAATGACAAAGCTGGCAGCCTTTCAGGTGGTCAGCAGCGCCTGGTTGAATTCGCTCGCAGCCTGATGCTTGATCCTACACTGATCCTGCTCGACGAGCCTTCCGTAGGATTGGACCCACAGACGCTCAAACAAGTATTTGACACCATCTCGTTAATGCACCGCACCGGCAGAACTATTCTAATGATCGAGCAAAATGTCCGCGCTGGCCTCGGCATAGCAACGCATGGAATTGTAATGGAGAGTGGGCGCGTGCGTCTAACAGGAACGCACCAGGAAATTCTCGACAATCCCGAAATCGGTCACCTCTACCTGGGAGGAACGCTATCCACCAAATAAGTAACCAACCGCGTAGCGACAATCCCTTGCGGTTGTCGTGGTTGCAGCCGCCTCAGAGGCCCACGTAGCGACAATCCCTTGCGGTTGTCGTGGTTGCAGCGCCAGCATAATAAGGAGAGCATTACTGTGAGCATTCAAACCATCAATCCAGCGACCGAAGAGATCGTCGAAACATTTGAGCCATACACTACCACACAGATAGATGAAGCAATCAATCAAGCCCATCAGGCATTCGAGCAGTGGCGCGAAACCTCATTCGACGAACGCCGTGCGCATCTGCATCATGTCGCCCGTCATCTGCGCGAGCAGAAAGCCCGCTATGCCCAGACCATCACACAAGAAATGGGCAAGCCGATCACGGAGGCAGAGGCTGAAATTGAGAAGTGCGCCTGGAACTGCGAATATTATGCTGATAACGCCGAACGTATTCTTGCAGACGAATCGGTACATACAAATGCAAGCGAGAGCTATGTATCCTATCTGCCACTTGGCGTCGTCCTGGCCGTAATGCCCTGGAACTACCCCTTCTGGCAAGTGTTTCGCTTTGCCGCCCCCGCACTCATGGCAGGCAATACGGCTGTACTAAAACATGCCTCGAACGTCTCGCGCGCCGCCTTAGAGATCGAGCAGGTCTTTCAGGAGAGCGGCCTGCCTCAGGGCGTCTTTCGGACCGTCCTGGTTCCAGGCGCGGAAACGAAGCATCTTATTGCCGATCCACGAATTGCAGCCGTAACCCTCACTGGAAGCGATCCAGCCGGTGTGGCTGTAGCCTCGGCGAGTGGGCAGGCGCTGAAAAAAAATGTCCTTGAACTGGGCGGTTCAGATGCCTTTATCATTCTGGAAGACGCCGACCTTGATGCCGCCGCGCAAACAGCCGTGCGCGCTCGCTTCCAGAATACTGGTCAGAGTTGCATCGCGGCCAAGCGCTTCATCGTCGTTGAGTCGGTTGCCGATGCCTTTGAGCAGAAGTTTGTGGCGGCGGCGGCGAAACTGCGTGTTGGCGATCCCCTTAATCGAGAGACACAGGTTGGACCGATAGCTCGCGGCGACCTGCGCGCAGACCTGGATGCGCAGGTGCGGGCATCGGTCGAGATGGGGGCAAAGATAGCGCTGGGAGGCAAACCGCTCGAAGGAAAAGGCTACTTCTACGCTCCAACAATCGTAACGAACGTCACTACAGAGATGCCCGTCTTCCGAGAAGAGACCTTTGGCCCCGTCGCCGCCATTATTCGAGCACGCGATGCACAGCACGCAATCACATTAGCAAATGATTCTCCATTTGGACTAAGTGGAAATCTGTGGACCGGCGATATCGAACGTGGACGGAAACTGGCACGACGTATAGAGTCAGGAGGTGTTTTCATCAATGGGATGACTGCCAGCGACCCACGTCTGCCTTTTGGCGGCGTGAAGCGCAGCGGCTACGGACGCGAACTCTCCTCATTCGGTATTCGCGAATTCGTCAACGTCCAAACAATCTGGATTGGGCCAGCCGTTGCCGCTCAAGTGACAAGCGAGTAGAAATTTTAGGATCATAGCTCGCACTATGCATTGTGGGGGGACAGGAATGAGCGTTGTCTTGTGTGAAGGGCACCAGTGCGGTATACTCAGCGAGAACAATAAAGAAGTACAGAACAGAAAGGAGTCGGCGCTTCCTCTCTCTTGCAACCATGCAGAGAGTTTCCGTGCCGCACACACTATGACACTCGTGACTCCACACTTGCTCGCAGAAATTCCCCTCTTCTCCTCCATGAACGATGAGGAGCGTGAGGCGCTTCATGCGCTTATGACAGAGCGCGTCTTTCAGCCGGGCGAGCTCATCATGAAACCCGATGAGGTTGGAACGACCTTTCAGATCATTGAGCAAGGGGAGGTCGAGATCTGGCTGACGGATACGGACGGGGAAAAGGTGGCTCTGAACGTCCTGGGACCCGGCAAATTCTTCGGAGAGCTAGCGTTGATCTCTGGTGCCACCCGTTGTGCCAGCGCGACGATGGCAGAAAAGGTCGTGACGCTCGAACTGAGTCGCGAAGAGTTCTTTACATTTTTACGTTCGCGACCAGACGCGGCTATCGATGCATTGGTCGAGCTGGCGGATCAGCTCAAGCATACTGATGACATATTGCGTACGCGCGTGAGTCGCAATCCGAACGATGCAGAGGACCAAAATCTCTCCGTTGGACAAAAGGTCGCCGATGTCATCGCCACGTTCAGCGGCTCCATCCCCTTTCTGCTCATCAACCTGATCGTGTTTATGGTTTGGATTCTGCTGAACACGGTGGGACCAAAGGTGACGCGTTTCGACCCCTACCCGTTCCAATTTCTCACAATGGCCGTCTCGCTGGAAGCAATCTTCCTCTCCATTTTTGTCCTGGTAAGTCAAAACCGTCAATCGGCCAAAGACCGCATCAAGGCGGACATGGACTACCAGGTTGACGTAAAGTCGGAGGTGGAAATGGGTGTGATGGCCTCACGTATTCACGACATGGAACGCAAGCTGCACCAGATCCACATCGACCTCTTATCCTCTCGCCCCAATGAGGATGAGTAGACTTCATCTATCCATTAGAGTGTGTCGGAACTCCCATCGCCATCGCTCTCTGCTCTTTCCGGCCCATGTGCACGCCGAAGGCGTGCCCTTCTTGTTAAGGATAGTTTTACGTTTTTTACATTTTTTCTACTTTTTTGTGCAGAGCACAAAAAAGTAGAAAAAATGTAAAAAACGTAAAACTATCCTTAAGAACTTT
>JAABUZ0100003867.1_pt1 | contig 21458 bp, 23 predicted proteins | sample 5562091 | NCBI WGS metagenome assembly JAABUZ01 (sample SAMN12813069, study PRJNA571459) | rock metagenome | isolation source: Antarctica rocks | place: Antarctica: Victoria Land, Linnaeus Terrace sud | collected 2015-12-21
TCGCTCCATGCGCGGATCTTCCACCTGGGCAAAGAGGGTTTCCAGGTCTCGCACCCCTTTTTCTTCCATCTCTCTTTCTCCTGTTTTTGAGATGAATTCTATCACCTCCTGGCCCGCATTTTTCTCTGTTGAGCTTATTTAGATGCGATTGCCCTGAGGGTGGGTGGGATATGGCGCGTTGTCACACCATCCAGCGATTCATCAGAAACACAATACTTAATACTGCTAGAAGTGGAACCGAGAGAAGCAGTATGGTTTCGTGGATACGGAAATGTTTTTGGGCGACAAGAGCGAGAGTGATAAATCCTGGAAAGAGTTCCAGGACGATACGCTGATTCGAAACAAGGGGATCTCCTACAAGAGAACCATTGGCCAGGATAAGCAGCAGAACACCAGCACTCCATACGGTATAACTCAGAGGTAGATGACGCCACCCTACAATGGTCAAGCAGAGGAAGCCAAGCGTAGCAGCCAAATCTAGAAGCACGTGAACCTGGTAAAACGAGCCGAAGGGCTGTCCTCTCAGCACATAGAGTGACTGCCAGATGCCTTGCCATGGCCACATAGTATGACGATCCCAGTGTACCTGAACCTTCACAAACGTCAGGGGATCTCCTGTTGTGCGCCAACAATAGTAACTGTAGAGCAGTATACCGACAGGAATGAGGCAGATGGGTACAAGTTTAACAAGAAAACGTAGATAAAAGTTTCCTTTCTTGTGCTCCACCCTCGAAAACCACCACTCACACAGATAGGGAAGCACGAGCAGAATACCTGCTGAGCGTGTAGCAGTCGCTAACGCACCAATTGCTCCTGCTAATAACCATTGACGGCGGCGCATCGCGAGAATTGCTCCCATTGAAAAGAGAAGAAAGAATGATTCGTTGTAAGCGACAAAAAAGTAAAATGCAGTGGGGAAAACGCAAAGATAAAAGAGTGTACGCCGAGCAACATGCCCATTCGTAACGTCTCGTGCCAGTTGATATAAAATTACTAATGCCCCCAACAATGCGAGATTACTTAGCAGCATACCCACTAACACATAATTGGTGATCACATGGCTAACTAGCCATATACACAATGAAAAAAAGGGGAAAAATGCGTAATCGAAGATTTGTTGATATCCGTGGTGCGCAATACGCACATAAATTACTGCATCCCAATGATCCCACGCCGCCAAAAGGGTATGAAAATAGGTGGGTGTATGTGAATATTTAGGAACTGTGAGCAATACGACCCCAACATACGTTACAAGTATCAAGAAAATACGTGACACTGTAAAAAGCCAGAGTATATAGCCATATGGAAGCGCGGCACTTCGTCTTACACGAGTTGCAAGAGGCTCAGACAGTGAAGTATGTTCCGCGTTGTCAGCATCCTGCTGTACAGGTTTTGCCGAAGAAAGTTTTCTTAGCATAACAATGTTTTCTTCAAAAATGCGATCTTTTCACACGGGTAGTATCTCATGACAAGCTATGTTTGTCTAGTTTAGTATATTGTATATGCAGGGCTTTCTGGCTCGTTCGTTGTAACGCTGGCAATGGAATAATTGTGCGTGACGGTTCAGACGTAGAGATATTCTTCAACTTCACGGCTATTCCTGGACAAGGGTATTGCACTATCAAGGCTGGCACGTCGGTTCGATTCGAGATCGTGAAGAATACGTCTGGCCCAACGGCTCGTAATATTTAGCAGATCAAGTAGAGATGGCTTTCTCTGCTTTCAGTTTGCGATAGTGCTGTAACGATCTTGCGCGGTTCATACATTCGGCACTACACCAGTGTCGTGTTGCACTTCGTGTCGTATCATAGAAGAGGCCGATGCACCGCTCGTTACCGCACTCATGTAGCCTATCTCTTTCCATGTCGGTGATTAGATGCAAAGCGGATAGCGCGATGGGAAGAAGGACTGCTCCGCTTTCTGGTTCAGTTGTCTCATAGACAGCCATGAGTGTATCGGATGCATCAACGTTCAAAGCATGATATCCAAGAGCAAGCACATGATTCAGTTCAGCGAGATCGTGCGCGTCGATAGAACGCTGCTCGATGAGACATAGAAACAGGCCACGCAACGCTAGCCGTAAGCGTTTGAGGGCATTTAACAATTTGGTATTCCATCGTGTGGTCTCTGCTTCTCCTATCACCTGTGTTCGCGTGGAATAGTGCAGATTGACCTCACGCCACCAATGTTCAGCCTCGTCGGGTGATATGATAAAATCATGGCGTTTTCCTCGCAAAAGGATATCAGTATTTACCAGATCAAGAGCTAATACACTGCCTACAAAGGGAAACTGTGCGTTCTGAGATGTATCCAGTTGCCACACTAAATTTGTTCCTCTCACTTCATAAAACTTTTTCTATCTCATTGTCTATGCGTACTAAAAAAACTGTATGCTCTTTTCTTTCTGCATTCATTATACCATTCTATTTACGTTTTGACATGTATATTTTTGCATGTTATAGTATGTAAACAGATAATTTTATTAGACATGTATAACAATACCGCTAGCATAGGAATGGCAAAAAGCGTAACGGTAGGAGAACGCACATGTATCTGGAATCACACATGCGGGTCGTCTCGGTCAACGTCGGAGAGCCACGCGAGGTTGAATGGAAGGGACGTATTGTCTCAACTGGCATTTTTAAGAATCCGATTGCAGGTCGGGTAGCGGTACGTCACCTCAACCTGGATGGAGACCGTCAAGCCGACCTGACGGTTCACGGCGGTCCAGAAAAGGCTATCTATGTGTACCCAGCTGAGTATTATGCCTACTGGCGCAAAGAATTTCCCGAGATGGAACTTCCCTTTGGCATGTTTGGCGAGAATTTCACCGTCGAAGGACTGGACGAAATGGTCAACATTGGAGATCAGTTCAGCATAGGCACCACAAAAGTCATGGTGACACAACCGAGATTGCCATGTTACAAGCTTGGACTCAAGTTCAAGCGTGACGATATCCTGAAACGCTTCCTCAACAGTGGTCTAACAGGTTTTTATCTCTCTGTTCTGGAGGAGGGTGAGGTTGAAGCCGGAGACACCATCACACGTATCAAGCATGATGAGAACGGGATTACCGTAGAAGATATTACGCAGTTGTACGCTTTCGACAGACACAACATGACGATGTTGCAACGCATCGTCGCGGTAAAGGCGCTCCCCGAAAGTTGGCGCGAGTACTTCCAGGAACGCATAGAGCAACTTTCAAATCAACGTGTATAGTAGGAAAACGATAGGGCTGTATGGATACCGAAGCAATGCATACCTCGGTATCCATACAGCCCTATCGTTTCAGGAGTTCTTGACCTCGCTGGTCATAGATGCTGACTATCTCACCCGTGCTGTCTCCTTGCAGCAATTTGGCGATAAGACGTGCTGGTTGAGATGGATGCAGCAATTTGCCTTGCTCATGAAAGCCCTTGAAACGGTCATATATTTGTTGTCCAACTTGTGCGGCTGGCAAGCCACGAATGTGCGTCTGCATGGTGGTATCCACGGTACCAGGACGTACTGCGTTCACGGTCACACTCTTTCCCTGTAACTCAGCCGCGATGTTGAGCGTCAACATCTCAAGGCCAGCCTTGCTTGTCGAGTAGGCACTGCTGTTCTCCATCCCTGTTCCGGTAGCCGCTCCTGTTGAAATGTTGATAATACGTCCCCAACCGCGCTCAAGCATCGCTGGTAAACAAGCACGCATCCAGCGAAACGCTCCAATCAGGTTGATTTCAACGGCTTCAGCCCATTTGTCAGGATCAAGCGTTTGGATTTGTCCAATTGGCCCGACAACACCCGCATTGTTAATCAGGATGTCGATAGGACCAAGGGTATTCGTAATATCTGCGAAGGCGTGGTCGATGGCTTTCCCATCCGAGAGGTCGCTACTAATAGCGATGCTACGTCTCCCTGTTGCCTGTATTTCGGTGGCAACCTGCTCAATCTCTTTGTGTGTGCGCGCTAGTACAGCGACATCACAGCCCTCTTGCGCCAGCTCAAAAGCGATTGCGCGGCCTATACCACGCCCACCGCCAGTCACTAACACAACTTTTCCTTGCAATGCTAGCATTATTCAATCCTTTCAGGTACAACCCCGGTCGTAGGAGCCATAATTCATTACACACTTCATATATGCCTGAAGCGAGGACGTAATGAATTATAACTCCTACAAAAGTCGATTGCATACGTTATTTCACGTATTATAACAGGTATTTGATGAAATTGCTGACTATTTGCTACGCTCATATCTCACTCCTTCCGTATAGTTAGTTGACTAACTATATAAGTACAAAAAATAGGATTGCACTTCTTACTAAAGAGCACGAACTCATGTTTCCAGCCAGATTCACTGGTAGTTTCTCTCGCCAAAAGAGCCTCTGAGTGCGAAGCAACAAGAGCAAGGACACGGCTATGTCAAAGCAAGTATGAATGCTACAATACCGAAGAGCAGGAGAATACTTCCTGAAATTCTGTTAATCCACAGTAGCCATGTTTGTGTCAATTTGCCTCTCAAAAGGCTAACACCTCTTGTTAAGATGCACCACCAGAGCGATGAGCCGACAAAAACACCGAGCACGACTGATATCGCTGAGCCATAACTCTTACTTGCACCACCAACACCGATACCCACAAAAATTGCTGCGAACGAGAGAATCGTGAGAGGATTCGTCAACGTGAGCAAAAACGTAGTGGTATACGCACCAACCAAACCGTTGGTTTTAGTCTCCAACACATGTTCTGTAGGTCTATCAGGCCGTGTCAGAACAGTCTTGATGCCTAGATAAATCAGAAATAATCCTCCGACTGTGCGTATCCAAAATTGTTGACTCACCAAAAATTTTGAGATCAATGTCAAACCAAAAGCTGCGATACATCCATATATACCATCGGCTGTTGCAATACCTAATCCAGAGATTAATCCATAACGCTGACCTCTGTGAATAGTACGTTGAATACACAAAATACTCATTGGGCCAACGGTTGCTGCAATCGAGAGACCAATGAGCAGACCTCGTACAAAAAAGCTCTCATTCATCTTGTATTCCTTTTCAAAAACCGGGTAAAGTACACAAAAAAAGTCGCCAAACCTATTAAAAAGGTTTGGCGACTAGATACGTCTACTGCTATGTACTCAAACACACGTAAATAAAACCAAACCTCATATCAGGCTGGCTTTGCTGTTGATTTTCTATCACTATAAAAACGTGGTGTTCCACCGAATCCACTTATGTATACTCCTCAAGTAACGCATTATGAAGCTGAACATACAAAATATACCATACCTTGTGAGCAGAAACAATATTCTTTACTGCTTGCGATTCCCGTTCACTTTACGTTGAAACAGATTCTTTACCTCTTTCTCATGCAAAAATTGCCTCTCAAAAGGCTTGAGTATGACGTAACGTCATGCTTTATACTGCTCAATAGAAAGGAGGAACACTGTGGATCACCATTTTTATCATACCAGTGAGTTCGCTCGTAAAGCGTCTGTGTCCATACGCACATTGCGCTACTATGATAAGGTAGGCTTGCTTTCACCCTCGAAGAATACGGAGAACGGCTATCGGCTCTACTCCGATACAGATTTTCTTCGTCTCCAGCAAATCCTGGCGTTGAAGTTTCTTGGCTTTTCACTGCAAGAGATTCAGCAATGTATACGCATCGGACCGAACATCTTGCAAGATTCATTGGCACTGCAAAAGGCCATGATGGTAGAGAAAAGAGCGCAACTCGATACCATCATTCAGGCTATCACTAAGACAGAAGAGTTGCTACAAGCGAACACACAGGACTGGAAATCTATTGTGAGCGTGATCCAGGTGATTCAAATGACACAAACACATGATTGGCGTGAAAAGTACTTCACACCAGAGCAAATGCAGCAAATGGAAGCGATGAGTCGAAAACATTATACAGAAGAGCAGCGGCAGAAGTTAGCGGAATGGGGCAAAAATTGGAGCGAAGAAGACCAGCAAGCCATTGACCAAAAGTGGAGTGCTCTCTTCGCGGAATTAAAACGCCTGGTAGCAGAGGGACAAGACCCAGCTGGTCCGGCAGCACAAACGCTTGTTCACCAGTGGCGCGACCTGGTGAACCAGTTCACACATGGCGACACAGGTATACAAACGAGCCTGGGTAGTCTTATTGCTGAGGTACAAGCTAAACCCGTTAACGAAAGACCATATGTGTTGCCAATCACAAAGGAAGAAGGCGCGTTTCTACAAAAAGCGATGGAGGTTCAACAATAAGATAAAGATAAGAAGAGCGTTATGCGACAGACACAATGAATAGTCTGTCGCATAACGCTCTTCTTATCTATCTTGCATCACCAATTCAGCTACAATCTTGCCGGACAGCATTACAAGTGGTACACCGCCACCTGGATGTGTGCTTCCCCCAACAAAATAGAGGTTGTGTATCTTAGACTTATTGCCAGGACGTGTGAAGGGGGCCATACGCGCATTCGAGGATAGCCCATAGATTGAACCGGCATTCGCACCATATTTTTCTTGAAAATCTTCAGGTGTCAATATCGCTTCACAGACAATATGCTCGCGTAGATCGCTTAAGTCGATTTGTGTATAGCTTGCTAGAAGATTGAGAATGCGATCTCGATACATCGGTGCTTCCCGTTGCCAATCACTTTTTGTTGTGAGATAGGGTGCATTCACAAGCACAAACAGATTTTCATGTCCAGGGGGTGCCTGCGTAGGATCACTCCGACTCGTATTACATACATAAATGGTGGGATTAGCTATGGGTATATGACGCTTGAAAAGATCGTCGAACTCTGCATGATAGTCGTCAGAAAAAAAGATGTTGTGATGGGCAAGCTGTGGATACTGTTTGTCAACACCTAGTAGCAAGACAAAACCGGAACATGATGGCTCTAGCTGTTCCAAACGATGCACACTACTCTGCTTACTCACTGCTGGCGATAGAAGTTCTCGATGCGTTGTCACCACGTCGCTATTTGCGATCACAATATCGCTACGCAATACACGTCCGTCCGCAAGCACAACACCACGCGCCTCATTATGCTCTACCAGAATACGGCGTACTTCACAGTATGTCTCGATAACAACACCTAATTCGCGTGCCAATCTCTCTAACGCTTGAGCAACGGCATAGATACCACCACGCGGATACCAACCACCATCGGTAAGTTCGACATATGGAATGATGCTATAGACCGATGCCACTTGATAAGGCGAAGAACCATTATACGTTGCATAGCGATCAAACAATTGCCGCAGGTGTTCGTCCTCAAAAAAGTCCCGATTACTGCTATGTAATGTTTCTGGTGAGAGCGCGGCAAGTACAGCTTTTAGACGTGAGAGTAGCGTAGACGTGTTTTCACCTAGACCTTGTGCTTCAGAATGAGGATGACCACGTAGCACATAGCGTATAAAGGTTCGCAATACATCAAATGGATTGCCTAAACTGTGATACAAAAACGGATCTGCCGCCGCCTGATAAATATTTCTCGCATGGTCGAGAAAGCGGTAGAATGCCGCACCGTCATGAGCGTTGAGACGCGCAAACTCTTCAGCTAGACGGTCATGATCGCGCCATGCATTCAATAGCAAGCCATCGCGATAGAAATAGCGGCATGTTATGTCAAGTGGAACAAGATCAAGATAGTCCGTGGGTGTACGCTGTGCCGAGCGAAAAAGGTCTTCAAGCACATATGGCATTGTGATAAGGGATGGTCCAGTATCAAAGCTAAAGCCATTCATCTCAACACGGTTCATTTTTCCGCCGACCTGCGCCTGTCGCTCCAAAATGGTGACATGATGACCTTGCGCTGCTAAACGAATGGCGGTGGAAAGTCCACCAATGCCCGCTCCTACTATAAGAATCTGTTTGTGAGAGTGATTAAACACGTCGTTTATACCTCGTTGTTTTCGTTATCATATGGATGTTATTATAGATGGTAGATGGGTAGTACGAAAAGGATAATTACATTTCATGATACCTGCACGTAAATTTCCACTTGGCGAATATTTTGTCGAGGGGATGATAGATAATTCTTTCCGCAAATATTTTGACCGCATTCATTATCGTCAACACGCAGCGTATACGGACGAGCAGCGAGCATTGCCTCTCCTCATTTGCGCCAATCATTCAACATGGTGGGATGGTTATGTAGCATTGCTTGTCGCACGTCAGCTTGGTGTCGACCCCTATTTAATGATGGAAGAGGCCCAGTTACGGCGCTATTTCTTTTTTAGCTGGATTGGATGCTTCTCAGTGAATCGCCAAAACGCACGTTCCGCGATGCAATCACTACAATATGCTGCCAATATCCTAAAAGAGAAGCGGGACCGCTTAGTCTGGCTCTTTCCGCAAGGCGAGATTTTACCGAATGATCGACGCCCGCTTGAGTTCTTTACCGGTGCGGCTCATCTCGCACGTTTGACCGCGCCAAGCCTTGTCTATCCTCTTGCGATACGCATTGAACATCTCGCAGAACAGAGACCCGACCTATTTATCAGTCTCGGCAAGCCACTACATGTTGATACGGAAATGGCCCACACTCCTGGCTTCCTCAAAAGCTGTACGCATCAGCTCGAGGCAATGGTGACAGCCGAACTTGACCAATTGCGTAACGACCTCTCCGCAAGTGCCTATTCTTCCTTCAAAGTATTGATGAACGGCAGGGCATCGACAAATAGAATTTTTGACACACTCCTATTCAGAAAACAGATTGGCAGGCAATAGGAATGCTAGAAAGTGATGCTGGTCTCGTTCTCCTCACATGTATAATCATCATTCTCAGTATCATGTTTGTTATTCTCATCATCAATTTAGTTACATTTCACCGTTTACAGCCGCATACAGAGCCGCAAGAAGTGGGTCAAGATGCAACAGAACCACTTGTCTCCGTTCTTGTTCCAGCACGCAATGAAGCACAGTCTATTGAGCGATGCGTACGGTCATTAGTAGCACAAACATACGAGCGGTTAGAGGTGCTTGTGCTGGATGATCATAGTAGCGATGCAACGGCAACCATTGTGCAACACATCATCAACGACCTCCCTGTACACTCAAGAGGGCGGCTACGACTTTTACAGGGGGCAGCATTACCAGAAGGATGGGGAGGCAAAAATTTTGCTTGTCATCAGCTTGCCCAGTATGCCGAAGGCGATTACCTCTTTTTCACAGATGCAGATACCATTCATGAACCTAAAACGGTATCATCTGTTCTTGACTATATCCAAAACAAGGAAGTTTCTCTCCTCACAGCACAACCAACATATGAACTTGAAAGCCTGGGCGAACGACTTGTAGTACCCCTACTCACCTTCACAATTCTGACCCTGCTTCCCATTGCACTCATTCCATTACGGCCTGAGCCAAGTCTTGCTACTGGCAATGGACAATTGCTCTGTTTCGAGCGAAATGCATATATGCGTATCGGTGGACATGAGGTGGTGAAAAATCGTATTTTGGAAGATGTTCTGCTTGCACGCGCAATCAAGGCTGCTGGCCTGCGTATGACCTTTGTCGATGCACAAGACCTTGTGTACTGCCGTATGTATCACTCTTTCACGGAAGTCTGGTCGGGCTTCTCAAAAAACCTTTTCGCCTTCTATAACTACGCCCTTCCCTTTGCACTTCTCGCGTTACTACTAAACATTCTGCTCTTTGTAGTACCTCCACTGCTCATTATCGTAGCACCGTTCGTACATCTGTCCGCACGCATGTTCTTTCTAGCAATAAGTGCATACCTGCTTGTCATGTTAATGCGGATAGTATTGACACTGCGTTTCACACATGTTCAGCGTGGTAGAATGCTCTTGCTCTGTCTATTTCATCCTATTTCAATTGCGCTTGAGTGCCTGATTCTGCTCAACTCGATACGTTGGCACTACCGTAAGAGTGGAACAGTCTGGAAGGGTCGCCAGTACATGACCTCTCAAAAATGAATTGTAACGAGAGAATAACGCTTTATTTTTCCTTGCTCGTACACCATAAGGCCCACCAGATGAAGACAGCTTGAAACGGCAAACGTCCCCATTGGTAGATGCGCGAGTTCATGAAGCCACCTAGCTGGATATTTTTCACAGCCTGATATACGTTAGCAGGGAAAATGACGATTAGGAGAGCAACAAGTCCCCATGCGGACGCACGACGAACCTTCTCGTTAGGAACAAAAAGGCCAAGTCCACCAAGAAACTCGAATACTCCTGTGATGTAGAGAGCCTCGTGACGCAAGGGGAGAAAGGTAGGAATGAGCTTTAATTCTACTTCACTTGCAGTAAAATGTAGGCTGGCTGCTAGCATAAACACAATACCCATTGTGATACGTGCGATAGTTTTCCACATGTTGCGAGAAGATAGGTTAGTTGCTTGCATATATTTTTCCCCTTTCGGTAAAAGACACGCCCCACACTAGCAGCCCTGCAAGTATACCTAGTAGCGTAGCACCATAATAGCCGTGTGTCACATCGACGAGGCCAAACATAAAGAGGCTTGTCCCAAAGAGGAGACGTGGTGTCAATACAATAAGTTTTGATAGAGCTATAGAGAATGTATGAGAATTACGAGAATTATAAGGCTCATGAGATACATAGGTATGAAAAAACACGCTATCAACCAGTAGTAACAGCAAGAAGGCAACTATGAACCAGGCCGCAAAATTTGTCAGTGGCACGTTATAATAATTGATACGTCCAGGGGCTAGCCATTCCCAATAGTGTTCCAGATGCGCGGCGACTGGCTCGATCTCTAAGTCCAGAAGCGTTGCAAGGCTAGCTCCCAATAACGCGCTAAATACGCCAATACGCCGCTTCTCCGAACGCACCCAGCCATAGACGCTAAACACGATCAATACCCATGCAAACATTACCGCCATTGGCACATCCCCTGGTAATTTAGGGAAAAGTACATTTGTGTAGCGATACACTCCAAAAGGAAATCCTGTTCCTACTCCTAACGCCTCTATGCCATATGAGAGCGTAATCACAACAAGGCCCGCACAAAAGCCACGTAACCAGCCATAGTGTACAATTGCCGCCACAATTAGAAGCATTCCTTCGAGAAAGAGCAGCGCACTAGCCGCCCATGCTAATGAAAAGGGCGGATGCACATCGAATGCAACACCAGTTACGGCTATAGGATAGGCACAACAAAAGATGCCAAAAAGAGCAAGAAAAACTCTTTGCCCCCACACGCTAACACGCTGCGCCAACGTCATACACTACCACCCTGTACAACCGCAAGGACACGCGCATATGTTTTTGTTTGCGTGATAGTTGCAACAGCTCCATTAGTAGTATCAAGTGCGTACAGTGTGCCATCCGAGTAAAAGGTCAAAACCGAATTGTTCATCCATGTCCCCAGTTCAACAAATCGATCTGTCGAATTTGCCAGAAGATGAGGCTTCCCTACAGTAAGTTGCAACGCAGAACCACTACTATGCACTATATACACAGCATTATGCCGATCAAAGGGTGTTTGCGCATCACTTGAAAACTCCACATAGACGAGTGTGTGACCATCAGGTGAGAACGATGGTGTTGTAATCCAATGATAATCCGCGCTGTTGCTCAAATCGTGCTGTTCTGGCACTACTATATGTTGGCTATTCATATCAGCATCGGGATCATTATTGCTAGCAACCGAAGGGATACTAATACTCGCCATGTCGAGGCTATTGGCATAGTTCAGTGCGGCAATATCTGCGGGCACACTTTGATCGTCTGTAGCGGGAACATCGCCCTGGTTGGTCGAGTACAGGAGAGTATTCTCAGAAGGGGACAGGGCCAGCGGTCCCTGCTGTGTATCGCCTTCTAGCAGCATCTGTGGGTCTTCAAGAGGTGTATTGGCTAAATTGAGGCTCCATAGAGCGTATTGTACTGCGTGATGATCGCCGCGATCATCAGTGAGCAATAACATTGAATTCGCCTTTGTTCCTGTTCCATGTAAGAAAGAGAAGACGCGATAGCAAGGGCAATTATTCGCATCATGCTGATAGACTGGCACCGATTTTTCTAAGGGGCCAGCATAGATTGTAATATCTCCAACGCCATTAGCGGGTTCAGTACTCCATGCAATCGTTGTACCATCACTACTCAACGCCATAGAGGTAATGACTTGACCAGTAGGCAGAGTGGCAATCTGTTTAAACGTACCACTAACAATATCGGTTAACCATAATCCTTCTCCACTATAGAGCAGTTGACCAGATGGTGTCAAAAGTGGAGGAACTGCGAGATTGTAAATATAGTCAGGAGTTGGTAACGCTGTAGGGATACCACCAGCAATGGGAGCTATAGAAATATTCTTTTGCTGTTCATATACCACGTATTTTCCTTGGGGAAGCGTTAGTTGGGGCGCAGTCGCCTGACCTGGTGGAAGTAGAGGTCCAACATCTTTATTCTCGCTAATAGCGTGCGTTGGGTGTGCCAGAGGACTAACTTTATGTGCTACTGTTCGAGATATATCCCAAACCAACTGGCCCGTCATAAGGAGTAAAAGCAATATGACAAGCACAAATAGAGCAAACATGCCTTTTTTAGAGAATTGCCTTGGTTGCTGCGGCAACGTTTGCGTGACCTGCTCAGGCGGAGTTGGTGGACTACTTACTCGTTGTGTCACTATAGCTTCGCTTTCTTTTTTCTCTCAGACAGCCCGGTCTTTTCGGCTCGATTGCTGTAGCTTTTGAATATGTTGTTGCACAAACGCAATCGTCTTCGCAAAGACCTCTTCCCGGTCATGATCTTTCATAATCACATGATAAGAACGATGCAACGTCACCAAATGTTTCTCTTTTGACCCGAGAAGGCGATAAATTTCGCGTCCATCGCGTGCCGGAACGACATGGTCATGAACTGAGGTCATTACTAAGGCAGGTGCGGTGATTTGTGCCAGTTCGGTTCGCAGTTGTGGTAAAAAGCGCAGCATACTTTCGACAGGTGCCATCGGTGTCCAGCGATACACATCACGGGTATAGTGGCGGCGTGCTTCTGGGTCGCGCACATCCTCACGAATAGTAGGCAGAAGTGGAGTAACACGTTTTGCAAGTCGAATCATCGGCATCATCCATGGACGCATCGTAATGGGCGCACACATCGTTACAATACCAGCAACCTCTTCGTGCGCAGCGGTATGCAAGCATAGGGCACCTCCAAGCGAATGTCCAATGAGAAAAACAATGTCGCAACGCTGTTTCAGCGCATGCAATTCAACACGCACCGCCTCCGCCCATTCGGGCCAACCCAATGGAAGCATATCACGTACATGACTACCATGCCCTGGCAGCAAAATGTTTTCTGTCACCATACCCTGTGCATAAAAAAGATCGCTTAGCTCTTGCATATCATGCTTACTACCATTAAGACCATGCACAAGCATCACCCCCACTTTTAGTTTTGGCTTCCGTGTAGGAGATTGATTCTCGCGTGGCAATGGAGAAGTGTTACTCATGGTCGTGTTCCCTTGTCTCTGGCATGCCTACACTCCCTTATACTTGACAGCATACCATATCATGCACTTGGCTTACCCACAGTTCCCCTCCTAATCAGAGTATAGTCCGACTGAAACATACAAGGAATAATTGTATACATCTTTTTCGTTTTCATACTATGAACAAGAGTCCTTATTTGTTGTACTTTTTAAGGCACAATGCTATATTCTTTTCATCTTGATACAGGAGTTCTTTACTATGAAATTTTCGACAAGAGCTATTCACGCGGGGCAGGAACCGGACTCATCAACAGGCGCTATCATGACCCCCATTTATCAGACATCAACCTATGCACAAACGGGTATGGGGGAACATAAAGGGTTTGAATATGCACGTACAGGCAACCCAACACGCAGCGCACTTGAAGCATGTATCGCATCGCTTGAAGAAGGTACATATGGTCTTGCCTTCGCAAGTGGCATGGCAGCGGAAAGTGCCATCTTGAGCTTATTGAGTGCGGGAGATCACATCGTTTCCTGTGACGATCTCTATGGTGGATCATACCGTATCTTTGAACGCATCATGAGCCGCTATAATGTTGAGACCAGTTATGTTACCGCTGGCAATATTGCCGAATACGAAAAAGCCATTCGCCCCAATACAAAACTCATCTGGTTAGAGACTCCTACGAATCCACTTCTGCGTCTGATCGATATTCAAGCCGTGGCTGAGGTTGCACATCGTCATAACCTCTTGCTCGTTGTGGATAATACATTTTCAAGCCCTTACTTTCAGCAGCCTCTCAACCTTGGTGCGGATATTGTTATGCACAGTACAACAAAATACATCAATGGGCATAGTGATGTGATTGGTGGCGCCGTGGTCACAAGCAATGAAGAGGTCTATCAAGCACTCAAGTTTCATCAAAACGCGGCAGGTGCTGTTCCTGGTCCTTTCGATGTGTGGTTGACAATGCGCGGCATTAAGACACTTGCCGTACGCATGCGTCAACATGAGGCCAATGCACGTTCTGTCGCCCGTTTCCTCACGGAGCATCAGCGTGTAGAGAAAGTGTACTATCCAGGTCTGCCTTTTCATCCCGATCACGAACTAGCAAAGCGTCAGATGAGCGGCTTTGGTGGCATGGTCTCCTTTCAATTTAAGGGCACTTTCGCTGATGTGGAGCAGGTAGTACGCCGCTTTAAGGTCTTTACCTTTGCGGAGAGTCTTGGCGGTGTCGAGTCACTGGCTTGCCATCCTGCGAGCATGACGCACGGCTCTATTCCAAAAGAGATACGCGAGGCACGAGGTTTAACTGATACGCTCTTGCGCCTCTCCGTAGGTATCGAGGACATTGAGGATATTCTAGGCGATCTTGAACAAGCTCTCGCTTAAGTAGACACGTACATCTTTTATACTTTGTTAAGTTGCGATACAATCGCGGTATAACAAGACTATATCGCAACTTAGCACATCTTTATTGCAGGTTGTTACTTTCATAAGCGTTGAGCGATGTATATTATGAGAAAGCAATACCTTCTCTATATATTATACTTTTTAAGTATTATGCTTTTTTATTTCTGATCATCTATCCCATACGGGAGGCACCTTTTATAATGACCTATTTTACCTTCCCTTCCAAAAAGGGCACACGCAAATGGTCGTTCATCGTGACCATTGCACTACTGCTAGTACTGCTCTTAAGTGCGTGTGGTGGCAGTACCCAAGTGCAACAACAGGCGAGCACAAACAAGGCCGCACTTGCTACCGCACTTGCTAAGGCGAAAAGCATTGGCATCCCAAATACTATATTGCAACCAATTCTGCAACAAGAGTCGCAGTTAGAAGCAACCAACGCACCAATCACCATATTTAGTGATGAACCTGCAACAAAGTACTATACGAACATTGCGCAGCGTTATCATATGCTTACCATTCAGACAAACGGCTTGATGACACAGACGACGCAACAGTACGACTATCAGTCAACGCTTGACTTGCAAGCATTTGAAAGTGCTCTCGCACAACGACAAGGTCAAGGGTTTTTCGAAGCAAAAGTGTTTGCCGACCAACTTACGCAAGACCAGAAGTTATTGACAAAGGCTCAGTATCCCAAAGATTATCTCGCAATTAGTACCGATGCAAAGCGTGCGACAGAGGCACTACACCTAATGGGACCTGCCTTTGAAAAGTTGACGTTGTTGCAGAGTACAATCAAGCAACTGCAATCCTCGCACCTCGATGTCACCGCTCTCAACCAGGAAAACTTGCTTGACATTCAGCAATTTCGTAGCGCGACCAGCCCCGAAGGATACACGCAGTTCATTGATCAACTCAATGCTCAACTGCAAGAGACATCGACCTTCTCAACACAGGCTATTCCTTACGTTGGTGCTGCAAAGCTTAAACAGTTCAGTGACAGTATTGACCAGATGAATCAATACGGACAAGACACGAGCAACTATCAGAAGATGCTAAGTACTGATCAGACAGCACTTAGCAATGCAAAATTGTTAAGCGACTACCTGAAAATTTCAGCTCAAATTGATACAGACGTTGCCTCTATTCAGCTTCCACTCATTCAAGGTCAAGCCAATTTCCTGCTTAAACAGTTTCACAAGAGGTTACAACATGGGGCAATGCTCACTTGTATCACAACGCATTTGATGGTAAAAATTACACACAGGATTATGAGTATGATCAGCAAGAAGGCTTTGGCTCTGACGCTGATACCGCAGTTCAGTCAGCTCAAACAGTTGATGATTACCAGGCAGCCATCGACCTCATTAACAATGACATGTTACACCTCAAAGCTATGGAAGCAGACTTCGCTGACACTACTCCTTGGAGTCTGCCACACGCTGCTGATGCTCAACTGATGCAACACTATAATGTGACTACAGGTCAAACTGTTGTGATATCACTTGTTGAGCAGACATTGCGTTTTTATCAAGATGGCCAGCTTATCAAAGCATACCAGATTACTGCAGGACAGTTTGACAAGCCATCACCTCCTGGCTTTTGGCATATATTCGATCGTGAGTCTCCTACGGTCTTCAAATCTAGTGAGCCGAAAGGGTCGGCATTCTGGTATCCAAACACGAATATCAACTTTGCAATGGAATACCGCGATGGTGGCTACTTCTTGCACGATAGCTGGTGGCGCGTGAACTACGGTGTTGGCACCAACTACCCACACTACGATATCGGTGGTGACGAGTCGTTTGCTGGTACTGGTAGTCATGGCTGCATCAATATGCAAGAGAATCAAATAGCCTGGCTCTACGCACATACAGGCTATGGTATGGCCGTTATTATCTATTAACAAGAAGAGAATTGTGTTATTGGAACTCACGCGAGACATATGTGTTCCAGTAACACAATTCTCTTTTGTCGTGCAGGACTGTTGTAGAGTCGTTGAAACAACACTATTTTTGCCTATTCATCGTTTGACATATGAAGCGCGTTTCTGCTATAATCGGTTGGCACTCAGGACCGACATCTCGTCGGCATTTTTATACATAAAAGCCCATGGCAAGGGCCGATGTTTCGGGGAGGTTCAATACTACATGCCCAATAATGCAGCCGCTGAAAAGCGCATGCGTCAGGAACATACACGCCGCGCACATAATCGCAGCGTCAAAACAATTGTAAAGACACAGATCACCAAGGCACGCACCGCGATTGCAACTAAAACAGTCAATGCGGAAGATGCCGAGGCGGTTGTACGTGCTGCGGTAAGCGAACTTGATCGCGCCGCCAAAAAAGGTGTTATTCACAAAAACAATGCTGCTCGCCGCAAATCGCGCTTGATGAAGCAGCTCAACGCAAAATAGGTTCTCGCGTCCATTGCTCTCCGGCATATCGTTCGTTCGCCGAGCACTGAGCGCATTAGGAGGTTTTTAGGGATGGCTGATAAAGCTGACAAGAAGGTTATCACAAAGCCAGCAGGTCATGCATTGATTGCTGCTGTCGAAAGTGCTCAGTTACGCAAAGATGTTCCAGAGCTTCGTTCCGGTGATACAGTACGTCTGCAAATCAAGGTTGTTGAGGGTACGCGTGAGCGACTCCAGCCGTTTGAGGGCGTAGTTATGCGTCTGCGTGGTGGCGGCATGGGAGAAAATTTCACTGTACGCCGCATTACTAATGGCGTGGGAGTTGAACGTACATTTCTCCTGAACTCTCCCCGTATCGAGAAGATCGAAGTCGTGCGTCATGCACGCGTGCGCCGCCAACAACTGTACTACCTACGTGGTTTGACTGGTAAGGCCGCTCGCTTGAAGGAACTTCGTCCATTGACAAGCAAGCAGGTCGCAGCGAAAGAAGCTGCAAGAACTGCTAAAGCTTCTGCAGTTGTGACACCAATAGTACCAGCACCCGCTAGCACAACAACAACAACGAATGAAGGCGAATAAAAAATACTCGCCAACATTAGAAGAAGAAATGGCCCTGTGTGAACAGGGCTATTCTTGTATTGCAGGACTCGATGAAGCTGGACGTGGATGTTTGGCAGGTCCCGTAGTAGCTGCCGCTGTCATCTTACCGATTAAGGATGATACATTCACACGTTTTGCTGGTGTCAATGACTCAAAACAGTTGACGATGACTATGCGCAAACGGCTTTACGATGTAATTTACCAGCATGCACTTGCTGTTGGTGTAGGCTTCGGCTCGGTCGAACTCATCGACGAACACAACATTTTACAAGCAACAAAGCAAGCAATGCGCAACGCCCTCACGCAACTCAGTCTCCCCCCACAAGCATTGTTGCTCGATGCACTACTGCTGAAAGATATTGCACTGCCGCAACGCTCGTTAATTAAAGGTGATGCACGCAGCCTCTCAATAGCTGCCGCCTCAATCATTGCCAAAGTCACCCGTGACCGTCTAATGCTACAACTTCATGAGCAGTACCCCGTCTATGGTTTCGCTCAGCACAAAGGTTATGGTACTGAACTCCATCTCGCAGCACTTCACGAATACGGCGTTACGCCTCATCACCGTAGGAGTTTTGCCCCTGTTCGTGAACAGATACAATTGCTTGCTTCAAAAAATGGAGAGATCGCAGTTTATAGTGCTGAGAAACAAAAAAATGGTTTGCGCCAGGCGCAACTTGACTTGTTTTAGTAACTATGAAATCACAAGACGAGGTAAAAATAAACAGGACTTTTTAATGTTTTTGTGGTATGGTATCAAGTAGAGCTATGCTAATATTCATTTTTGTAACACTACTCACAATACTTGTTCTCCTAACCGTATTTATGGTCGCAAGCATTTGCTATCAGATCATAGGCTCAGTTAGTGATCGTCGGCGTTACCCTCCACATGGCAAACTTGTCGATGTGGGTGGATATCGTCTTCATATCTCTGTTTCGGGTGAAGGCGAACCCACTGTCATTCTGGATACAGGGCTAGGGCATACATCACAAATATGGGGGCTTGTACAATCAGAAGTTGCATCATTCACGCGCGTGTGTAGCTATGATCGAGCTGGTTATGGATGGAGCGACCCCCGCTCATCACCACGTACAAGTATACAGATTGTAGAGGAACTTCATAAACTGCTAAAGAACGCAGGTTTACCCGGTCCCTATGTGCTCGTTGGTCATTCCTTTGGTGGCCTCAATATGTACCTCTATGCCTTACGTTATCCCAACGAGGTTGCAGGACTCGTGTTGGTCGATGCTGTTTCATATGATACACTAACGCTCAGCATGTCGGAACTCCAACAATTCGCAGCTGTCAATCGCATTCGCTTTCATGCCTTATCTTTTGCGAACCGCCTTGGATTATTTCGCCTTTTCGCTCGTGTGCGCGGAATGGACGCTGTAATGGATTTTATCAAGCATCTCCCTATTGATTCGCAACAGGCAACACTCAGTAGTTTTATGCGTAAGACATTTGCTGCTGCGGCATCTGAGAGTACACATATGGAAGAGAGTGTACGTTTCGTTCATGCTCTGCATATAGCGTATCCAACTCCACTTACCATTCCACTTGCCGTCGTCACTCATGGCACCCCTGATATGTTCACACGCCACCTCTCAGCACAAGATGCATTGCAAGCCGAGGAACGCTGGCAAAGACTACAGACCGAGCTAGCTAAGAGTTCAACACAAGGCACTTTGATCGTTGCACAGCAAAGCGGTCACAAAATACATATTGAAGAGCCAGAGGTCGTTGTCAATGCTATCCAGAAGGTCGTTCAGGCGATACAATATAAAGAAAAAGAGTAAATGGAGGAACAAGCATGTCTGACACGATACAAGGCGAATACTTCTTTCTACCACAAGAGCATGTCGTGTTTGGAGCTGGAAGCCTCAATTCTCTACCTGACGAGGTAAAGCGTGTCAGAGGACAACGGACTCTGCTCATCACAGGCAGTTCGCTCGCAACGCAAAGTGATGTTGTAGCGCGGGTAGAGCAAGCACTTGGCTCACTGCATGTCGGCACATTTTCAGGTATTCGCCAGCACTCGCCAAAGAGTGATGTAGCACAAGCAGAAGAACAAGCTCGCACGCTCAAAGCCGATGTGCTTATCAGCGTGGGCGGTGGTAGCCCGATTGACGCAACCAAAGCTGTGGCAATGGCTCTTTCTCAAGAAAGCGGTAACTTCTTACCACATATTGCTATTCCAACGACGCTTTCCGCTGCCGAATTTTCGCATCTCGTTGGTGTCACCGATGAAGAGGCAAAAATGAAAAGCGGTTTTGCACATAACCGCCTGGCACCCCGTGGTGTTATCCTCGACGCCACATTGACACTCACAACCCCTATGCAACTCTGGCTATCTACAGGTATTCGCTCACTCGACCATGCAGTTGAGTCACTATATGCTCCCGGCACACATCCAATCAACGATATTCTTGCGTTAGAGGCTATCCGCAAACTCTTCGCGTATTTACCACGGACAAAAGCGCACCCTGATGACCTCAACGCACGGACCGAACTCCAACTTGCATCATGGATGAGCTTCTTTGGTGAAGTTAACACAGCGATGGGCCTGAGTCACAATCTTGGTCGACGCATCGGTGCCAGTTATAATGTTCCACACGGTATTACATCCTGTATTATTCTACCGCACGTCATGCGTGCCTTCGCTCCTGTATATACAGACCAACTCGGACGCATTGCACAAGTTCTAGGGCTACTTCACGAAGAGTCAGACGCAGTACAGGCAGCACAAACTGCCGCCGATGCTGTTAGTAGTCTGATTGGACAACTCGGCTTGCCACAACACCTGCACGATGTAGGAATCGACGCGTCCGAACTCTCTAAAATAGCTGCAACAACACGTAATCGTGAGTTTAGCACAGAAGAGCTGGAAAAACTCCTACACGAAATGCTGTAAACAATTGAAGGCGAGGAATAATTGCGAATGGATGAAAAAGAGACTGGTCGTTTGGAAGCCTTTAGCGATGGAGTATTCGCTGTTGCTATTACCTTGCTCGTCTTAAATATTAGGATACCCGGAATAGATTTGTCTTCTAACAACTTACCTGATGATTCAAAATTGTGGCATGAGCTACTTGGTCAATGGTCGATGCTTGTTGCATAGGCAACAAGCTTTGCGACAGTAGGCATCATGTGGATAAATCATCATAGACTCTTCATTCATATCAAACGCAATAGCACTGCATTAATGCTGCTTAATCTTTTGCTCTTATCACTTATCGTCTTCATTCCGGTACCTACTGCCTTATTAGCTGAGTATCTCCCCCGCCCTGATCAACATGCTGCCGCTCTTCTGTATAGTGGAACAAATATTGCTATGGCTTGCTGCTTTAATCTACTCTGGCGCTATGCCTCTTATCGTGGTCGACTCTTAGGTAAAGACGTTGATTTACGCTCTATTACGGCAATCAGCCGACAATATTTATTTGGCCCACTTCTCTATGTCATTGCCTTTGTGTTAGCGTGGATTAATGGGCTCTGACGCAAAGTTGGTGGTAACCTCTTCAACATCCATACGTATAGAGAGTAGCCTCTCTTTTACGAAAAAGACGAAGCGAGGAGGAATTCATTACGCAACTCAATGTAGATTTTTTATTGC
>JAABUZ0100003869.1_pt1 | contig 21449 bp, 16 predicted proteins | sample 5562091 | NCBI WGS metagenome assembly JAABUZ01 (sample SAMN12813069, study PRJNA571459) | rock metagenome | isolation source: Antarctica rocks | place: Antarctica: Victoria Land, Linnaeus Terrace sud | collected 2015-12-21
TAATCTATAGAGGATTGCTCAGAGCTCTTTAGCGTCTTTACAGAGGAACAGAATAGGATCTATTAAGAATCTGTTCCACGCCTTGCAAACATTCATAACTCCTGCATTATACCTCCTTTGCAACCAATCGTCAAGCCCATCTTAGTGGAGAATGAGAACAGCATGCACGACTTGAAAAGTGAGTTCCTATGACTCCCGCGTAGCGACAATCCCTTGCGGTTGTCGTGGTACACTCATGGAAAAATGTGCTATCATCCACCAACGACAACCGCAAGGGATTGTCGCTACGCAGGGGAAATTTGATGTGAATTGGTTTGATAGAATAAGAGAAAGTTCAAAGTAAAGGAAATAGTTGTATGCTACGACGTATTCTCGCCAGCAGCCGCTACCTGGTTGTTATTGCCGTGATTGGATCATTCCTGGCTGCGCTTGTTGTGTTAGTTTATGGTGGTCTGACAGTACTCAGTATTGGACTTGATGCATTTAGTCATGGAGCATTTAACGTAAATGGAGCTAAGCATCTCTCGGTAGAGTTCATCGAAGTAATTGACCTTTTGCTGCTCGGCACCGTCCTCTATATCATTGCGCTTGGCCTCTATGAACTGTTCATTGACGAAATGCTGCCTACACCATCCTGGCTCGTGATCACAAGCCTTGATGATCTCAAAGTAAAGCTGACCGGCGTTATCATCGTCCTGCTGGCCGTCACCTTCCTGGCCGAAGTTGTGAACTGGGACGGCAGCTCAAACATTCTCTACCTGGGCGTCGCCGTTGGCCTTGTGCTGCTCGCGCTTGGCTATATTCTCAATCGAAGCGCGCTGACAAATCATGCAACGTCTTTTGATGAGGCTCGTGTGGAGCAAGCAGTAAAGCACGAGGCGGAAGAGTAACAAAAGATCATCGTCCAGTTTGCTCCACGCTCATAAATGCAGCACTAGCATGACGCGTCACAAGCCCGACCGTCTCGGCGCGTGTCAGTAGGGCATGTGTGAAGATCTGTGGACCATCGAGGTAGATGCTTAGCTGATTGCTCTGGCACTCAAGGCGCAAGGTATGCCAGCTCTGCGGGTTAAAGGCGGCAGGGAGGTCCAGGACGATATTGGTGCCGGGCAGGTCGTTGGTAAGTTCTACGATGAGCTTCCACTGGTCCGAGTGTTGCGAGAGCAAGATAAAGGTTTGTTCCGCCCTGCTATGCCAGAGAACACAGCCCAATCCTGCCTCTTCATGCTCAGCGCTCTGTTGTAGCCGTAAGGTACAACTAAATTCGTGCTGCTTATAGGAAGAGCCTTTGAGCAAGATATGCGTTCCCAGCTCCGAACTGGTTTGCTCCAGCATGCCATCTCGAACGCGCCAGTCTGCTAATGTATCCTTCTCAGCAGAAACTTCGGCCTGCTCGCCTCTACCAACCCTCCATCCTAACAGAGCAGGAGTATGATTATTATTCAGAAACTCGTCGCAGTAATGATCCGTCAGGCTAATGGCGCTGAATGCAGCCTGACAAGACTCAGTGAGCAATGAGAATGAGGCGATAGAATCTTCCAGCAGTACTTCGAGCAGAGAGAGACCGTCAAACTGAAGAACGAGGACCGAACCGGAGCAGGAAAGGATCAGTTGATGCCATGCTTGCATGTGAGTTCCTTCTGGTAAGGCCAGTGTGTGAAGCGGCTCATCATGGGAATTGGCAGACCCCACACGTAAGTGTGCGTCAGAGGTCAGCAAAACATCTACAGAGTTTTGATGCGTATTATGAAGCCTTATACCGTAAGCACCATTTCTAGTGCGAAGGCGTAGATTTACCTCTAGTAGCCAGTTCGTCTCCAAATTTTCTTGTCTGGATAGAATTGCTTGCACCAACGAAGCATCATTCTGTACTACCGCCTGGCTAGCAATCTGCCAGTCGCCGCCTTCTGGCTGCCAGAGCGATGAGAGATTGGCATCTTCAAAGAGTTCGCGTATACGTGGTAGCGTGGGAGCGGGCTGAGGTGTATGTGTCGGGGCTGGTGTCCAGAGGGCAGCGCCGTGCCAGAAGAGGCGATCGAGGCAGGGACGCCGCTCAAGCATGTCATTCTCAAATGCGTGGTAGGCCAGATACTGCTCGACGTTGTTTGGTCCCAGGACCAGCGAGTTGTGGCCGGGGCTGATGAGATGTTGGGCGTCGCCGTGAATAAGAAAAGGATCTCCCTCCGTCCCCTCCCAATCCTGCCACGAAGTATCGCGCATGCCATCCGGACCCATTGGCCGATCGGAGACCGCGTAACTCACAGCATAATTCTCGCCATAGTAGCGGCCACCAGAGAACATTTCGTAGTACCGCTTCCGGTGGCGTACAACGGTCGGTCCCTCCACCGTATACCAGTCCACGCCGCCCTTCTCCTGCCGCTGCGCCTCAAAGAGCTGCCAGGGAGCACTCGGAGCTGTCACACGAGTAATGTCGCCTTGCAATGTGAAGGGATCAAGCAGGCGGGCAACAGCATTGCCGCTGCCCGTAAAGCTCGTAATAGGATCGTTCCAATAATCGATGGTTATATAGAGGTACCATTGACCATCTTGATCGCGGAAGACGTGTGGATCGATGGCCCAGGGCAGATACGCGGCCGTAAGATCATGCCCACTATCAGTGAAGGGACCTGTGGGAGAATCGGCAACAGCTACCCGAATGCCGCCCTTAAACTCTTCTGTGTGAACGGCATAATAGAGGAAGAATTGACCGTTGTACACGGTTACCTCCGGTGCCCAATAGGAATGGTAGGGTGCACCAAACGCGGGGAGGGCTTTTCCGGCATCATTCCAGTGAACGAGATCGCTGCTGGTCAGAATAGGGAAGACCGGCGAGTGCTTGGATGGATGCGCCTCTGTTTCGGTTGCGTAGGCGTAGTAGCGTCCATGAAATTTCAGTACAAAGGGATCGGGAAACGCTTTTGGCCAGAAAGGGTTGTGAAGCATCAGCTGCGTATCCATTCAAGATCTCCTAAATAATATAAAGGTTGTCGTGCTGGCTCGTTTGGAAGCGAATCAACACGACAACCACGAGGGATTGTCGCTACGCGGGCCTATGAGGCGAGCGGAGGACTCCAAACCGCTTGATCGCGGTGACACACGAGGCGTTGTTGCGATGTCGCTTAGATGTGTGGCACTGGTTGAGGATCGGTGGTTGGCTGTATATGTGGCTTATCGTCCTGCCATGTCACGCGATCGAGACACATCACGCGGTTGCTGCCCTGCACTCCGTCGGGCGACACATCCCATTTATGATACGCCATCCACGTCTCGTTGCCAACCTGAAGTAGTGATTCTCCGCCTGGACCAATGATGAGCGGCTTTTTTGTCATCCGGCTGGCGAGAATGGGATTTTCGGCGGCTTGCTGACATGGTCCCGTAGGCGTCTGGCAGCTTGCATAGCCAACGGAGTAGGCATCGCCCGCATAGTTGTTGGCTGAGAAGAACAGATAATACTTCCCATTATGCTTGAACATATCGGGCGCCTCTGTAACTTTCCCCTCCCAGGGCTGATCGTTATGCATCAGTTGAGTCGGCTTGCCCTGCACATGCAACCCATCAGATGAGAGCGCTTGTGAGTAGAGATATGTTGGCTGTGAGCAGCAATTGCCATCGTTTTTAAAGTAGAGATAGAGTTTACCGTTGTCGCTGAAGGGGCGCGGATCGATCGTCCCGCCCTGATCCGACTGGCAGACGAGTGCGTGATCGTTTGGATCTTTGAACTTGCCTGTTGGCTTATCGCTGGTCGCCACTCCGACGCATTGTTTGTCTGATTGCTGATCGCGGGCGGTGAAATACAAAACGTAGGTGTTCCCGATCTGGATAGCCTGCGCGGCCCAGACGAAAGAGCCACCCGGCTGCGCCCATGCTGGAAATGTGGGCATCGCGTCGGGGAGCTGATCCCAATGGACAAGATCGCTGGATTGAGCAACCTGCACGTTTTTACCACTCGCATTCGTCGCGTAGGCGTAATACATGTTGCCAGCGTGCAGGAGCCGGGGATCTGGGAAGTCGCTGTTGATGACCGGATTCTGGAAGGTGTTGGATGCAGCTTTGGGAGCGGCAGGCGCGCTTTGTTGACCACAGCCAGCGAGCAGGATCAAAACGAAGGGTAGAAGAACCTGGAGGAGGCTTGCCCCCACCAGGTTTTTTTGCGCAGAAGCGATCTCTTTACTTTGAAACAGAGGTTGCATCTTATATCACCCCTTGAGTCCAGTGCTAGCGACACTTTGCACGATGAAGCGCTGTAAGGCTATATAGATGATCAGTACAGGGATTGCTACAACCACAGCACCCGCCATCATCAGCCCATACTCAGAAGTATACGCCCCCTGTAGCGTGCGCAGTCCCAGAGGAAGCGTCTGTAGATTTGTGCTCTGGAGAATCAGGAGCGGCCACAGGAAGTCGTTCCAGCTTGCCAGGAAGGTGATTACTGCCAGTGTGGCCAGGGCGGGTCTTGCCAGTGGGAGCACTACGCGGAAAAACGTCTGAAACGAGTTTGCACCATCGATAAGCGCAGCCTCTTCCAACTCGCGCGGCACAGACTCAAAGAACTGGCGCAGGAAGAAGACGCCAAAGATCCCCGCGAGATACGGCAAGATAACTCCTGCATAATTATTGAGGAGCTGTAGATTGAAGATGGTCACAAAGTTTGGAATAAGAAACATCAACCCCGGCATAAACAACGTTGCCAGCATTATACCATAGATGAACTTACGACCAGGAAACTCCATGCGCGCATACGCGTAGGCCGCCAGCGCATCGATAGCAAGCGTACACACGGTCGTGACAAGGGCGATACCAATACTATTGACAAACCATGTCAGCATGGGTGTACTGGGATCGTCGAGGAGATCGGTATAGTTCTTCCAGGTAAAGCGTTTTGGAATCCAGTAGATCTGGTCCAGGAACAACTGAGATTTGGGCTTGAAGGACGTTGAAAGCATCCAGGCGAGCGGGATGAGAATGATGAGCGCGATAAACACCAGGAGAACGTAGATGCCGATGTGTTCAACGATCTTGATCGTCTGCCGTCTCCGAACAGCCGTTTCAGCCTGATTCGCGCTCAGGTCGCGGGCTTGAGTATTGACAGTGGTAGCCATACGCCGACTCCTTTCGTTAATCGCGGTTTCTAAATATTCTAAAGTTGAGATATGAGAGAAGAATCATGATTGCCGCAACGATAAAGGACATCGCCGAGGCCGTCCCCATGAAATGCCGCTCAAAGGCATCGCGATAGATACGCAGCATGATTGGCTCAGTCGCGCCACCACCGTTTGGCAGCGTAGGATTGCCATTGGTCATGATAAACGCCTGACCAAACAGATTGAAGGAGGCGATAATCGAGAGCGTAATGATAAGGACCATAACTGGCCTGAGCAGCGGCAGTGTGACCTGGAAGAACCTCTGCCAACTATTTGCACCATCCACCGAGGCAGCCTCATGCAATTGGTCGGGTATATCCTGAAGGGCAGCGAGAATGATAATCATATTGAAGCCCATCGTCCACCAGATGGTTGCAACCACGATGGCGACCCAGGCCCAGGGCAACGTCGAAAGCCAGTCGGGCGTTGGAAGATGGAGCGAGGCAAGATAGTAGTTGAGGAGGCCACCCGCACTCTGGAAGATCCAGAACCAGAGCAATCCGACCACCGCGACTGAGAGAACCCAAGGCGCAAAGTAGATGGCGCGAAACGCATTACGACCAGGAATTTTCAGGTTCAGCAGCACGGCCAGACCCAGCGGAATGATAACCAGCAGTGGCACACTGTAGAATACAAACTGAATCGTATTCCAGAGTGCATTCCAAAATTCTTGAAATTCGACTGTACCGGGAGTAAAGATATGGATATAGTTTTGCAGTCCCACAAATACGTTGTTCGTTTGTAAGTAGTCATACTGGAACAGGCTAATATAGAGTCCACTAAAGAATGGATACGCGGCAAAGAGTGCGAAAAAGATCAAATGCGGCAAGATAAACAGATAAGGCGCAAAATTAATGCGGCGTTTCCTGCTCTTGCTCGCCCCGTCCAAAGGCACCGCTCGCTGCTGTATGGTTGTTGCCATGAGCATCCCCTTTCAAACCAGGATAATCGATGAACAGCTCTGTTAAAAATCAACTACCTCGCGTAGCGACAGAGGCTTGTTTCTGTCGTCTGGAGCTAGCCCATCCATGACAACCGCGAGGGATTGTCGCTACGCGGGTTAGCCGACAACCGCGAGGGATTGTCGCTACGCGGAGTGATTAAGGTTTGACAAGGCGTTAGGAATTAGTGGGTGCACTTCCATATTTCTGTTTGTTCTGAGCCAGAATTTGATCTGAACGATTTGCAGCGTTATCAAGCGCCTTCTTGATATCCGTCGTTGTGCCCGACATTACAGCTCCAATGCCATCTGACAATGGTGCAAAGGCATCAGAGATACCAGGAGTCGCTGGTGGGAAGACAGGATTTTCGACTGAGGCGGCCAATACGTTTTGAGGACTGAGCGACTTAATATCCGAGCCAGTGCGAACCTTCGTGTATGCAGGAACGTTGCCCGCTTTGGCCCACTGAGCCGAGTTGTCCAGCAGGTACTTGATAAAAGTGGCCGATGCCGCGTCTTTACACTTATCGACGCCCTTCTTATGAGCTGGCAGAGCAAGAGAGGCCATGCCCGCCCATGTGGCTGGGTTTGGACCGATCTGTGGGACGGCGGCTGCCTGTGCTTTGAAATCGACGCCTTCACCGGTGACATTGGTCGCCTGCCAGATACCATTCCAGATGATACCGGTTGTGCCAGCTTTGAATGTATTGAGATCAGCATCGACAGGTAGCTTGGGGGCCGAGTATTTGCTCTGCGCATCCTTCATCCATTGCAGAGCCTGTACACCCTGTGGACTGTTCCAGGTAGCTTTTGTCGAGTCGGCATTGAACTCAGTACCACCATACTGATGTAGCAATTGCTGGAAGATCTGCTGAACAGGAAAACCAGTGGTAATCTGGAAACCATGATTTTTGCCGGAAGTCAGGGCGGCGGCGGCTTTCGCAAAGTCATCGGCGGTCCGTGGAGCGCTCGAAATACCTGCTTTGCCGAGTAGATCCGCATTGTAGTACATCGTCATAGGCACAATACTCAGAGGAATAACGTATTGATGTCCACTGATACTGCTGATCTTCGACGCCGCAGCCGGAAAGTCGCTGCTGCTCACACCGACCTTTGTCACAACATCATCCATTGGGCGAATGATGTGGCGGAACGCCTCCGTCGCAATCTGATCCTCGTTGATAATTGCAACGTCGGGCAGCGTATCAGAGGCCGCCGCAGTATCAAGCTTTGTATTATACTCTGCCTGGGTCGTCATCGTAACTCTGGTGGTAGGATTAGCCGCATTGAAGCTAGTGACCAACTTGTTCATATAAGGACCATCCGGTCCAGTGAAGGGATTCCAATATGTTAATTGAACGCTGCTACAGTTTGATCCTGAGCTATTCGTAGCAGTTGTGCTACCTCCACCGCAGGCGGTAAGAAACACACCTAGTATGCTCAGCAGCATAAAAATACTGCCTACCTGCCTTGACCTGTAATGCATGTTCTGTCTCTCCTTTGAAGATAAACAATTCTCCCTGGCAACAAACATCCTGGTTACATATCCTTCATACAACAAAAAATAGTTTGCCGTTCGGATTCGTTGTGGAGATGGAAAAAGGGCGATAAATGTGTTACAATGGTTGAGGTAACAAAACGTAGAGTAGAAGAGAACGTCCTACAGTACATACTCTGTTCGTCGCCATTGACCATTTCATAAGCCGTTCCGCAAGCTCCTTGCAATTTTTACAACGTTGTATTATAACGTTGTAAAAACTGTAACATAGATAGTGAAGCCTTGTCAATACTCGTATTTCTGTTGAGGTTTGAGAAGCTTCGATACTATACTCATGAAGATTGACAGATTCTGTCAGTTTTGGGTATAGTTGTTGCAACATTGAAAGAAGAAGATGTGACTCAGAAAAATAGAAACATGTTGGCAACACTTAAAGATGTAGCTCTAAAGGCGGGTGTCTCGATTAAGACCGTCTCAAATGTTATTCATGGCAACGTACCGGTAAAAGAGGAGAAGCGTCAACGCGTGATGGCTGCGGTAGAAGAATTGCACTATCAGCCGAATCTGCCTGCGCGCTTTCTACGAAAGGGACGTGTGGATGTTATCGCCCTCGCCATCCCCGATCTTAGTAATTCATATTTCTCCGATATCGGTGATGCTGTCATTGATGCTGCATCTGCATCGTCGTATACTGTTTTGATTGATCACACAAGAGGAGAGCGTACAAACGAGTCGCTTGTGATTCACGGTCTACGTCCTCATCTCATCGACGGCGTTATTCTGAGTCCCGCCGCCCTTGAACTAGAAGACTTTCAGACGTTGCCGGTGAACATTCCGCTCGTACTTTTAGGTGAGCGCTTTTTAGATGTGCCCGACGTGCCCTATGACCACATTGGTATCGACAATGTGGCTGCGGCGCGTGTTGCAACGAGCCATCTCATCGAGATGGGCAGACGACGTATAGCTGCGATTGGCGCGCACGAGGTGCCGCCGGGCGAGATCTCACATCTGCGTCTGCGTGGCTATACTGAAGCCCTGGCCGCCGCCCACCTTCCTTTTGATCCGCAACTGGTTGTGCAGGCCAGATCCTACCATAGGGCGGATGGAGAGGGAGCGGCATGCCAGTTATTGAAACTAGAGCAGCTCCCAGACGCCATTTTCTGCTTTAACGACCTGCTCGCACTTGGCGTCTTGCGCGCGTTGCATGAAGCCGGTCTCCGCGTCCCCGAAGATGTCGCTGTCGTTGGCTTCGACGACATCGAGGACGGCCGCTACTCAATTCCCTCCCTCACCACCATCAGGCCAGACAAGAAACGTATCGGCGAATTGGCCGTAGCATTTCTGCTCAAACGCATTGATAGCACCTGCACCGATCCGGCTGAGCGCGTCGATGTCCCATTCCAACTGATCATCCGCGAAAGTACGTCGGGTCGAGGCAAGGTTTCTGAGTTCTAGCCAGATCTTCCGCCCAGCCTCCTCCTGCATTATAATGCTAATGCGATAGAGAAATACTTCAGATAAAGAAGGATATATAATGGCGAACAAAGTATGTACGATTGTGGGTGCTGGTCCAGGTTTGAGTCTAGCGGTTGCCCGGCGTTTTGCACGTGAGGGCTATTCTATTTCTTTACTTGCTCGGCGAGCTGAGGCGTTGGATGAGTATGCAGCGCAGTTGCGTCAGGCGGGGACGACAGTGGCGGGCTTTGCGGCTAACGTGGCGGATGATGAATCGTTGAAGATGGCATTGGCTAGCAGTAAGAGCCAGTTGGGGGCGACGGATGTGCTGGTCTATAATGCGGCGGTCATGCAGCCTTGCGAGCCTTCTGTACTCAGTTCAGCGACATTGTTGAACGATTTCAAGGTGAATGTCGCTGGCGCTTTACTGGCTGCTCAGGATGTTTTGACGGATATGCGTGCGGCCAAAAGTGGAACGATTCTCTTTACCGGCGGTGGACTGGCTCTCCATCCGTCCGCCGCGTATACCTCGCTTACTATCGGGAAATCGGCGGTGCGCAGCCTGGCTTATTGTCTGGGAGAAGAACTGGAGCCAGAAGGGATTCATGTTGCTACTGTGACGATTGCAGGCACTATCAAAGCAGGAGATCCTCGCTTCGATCCCGAACTGGTTGCGGAAAACTACTGGCAGCTTCATGTTCAGCCGCGAGACCAGTGGCAGCGAGAAATTGTCTACTAATTAGGGTCTCAAGGTTCAATACAAAAAAAGCCTTTCCATATCTTCCTTGAGGATATGGAAAGGCACAACATAATGATTTTTGGCTTTTGCATCCGGTCGGACATATGTCGTGCTGAAGCGCGGATTCGCTTGCTAAAGCGGCGGGCTCTCAGGGACGTGGTTCGGGCATTCTACTTGCCTGCCTTGATGCGTGCCAGAATAGCGAAGATTCCTCCTATGACGGGCCGTGCTTGAAAACCTGATTGAGTTGCGTTGGTTGTGTCGTACCAATCAGTGAAGGGAACACGTTGTGGTGTTGTATTTGCGAACTGGTAGAGCGCATCCACGATGTACTGACGTAATGCTGTATCGTCCGTAGATGCGGCGGTCCACATCTCCCAGTCGGCTTTGGTATAGGCATGGCGGTTGTCAAGTGGAATGCCATATGTATTCTCTTTTCCTTTATACCACGCCGCTTCCTCCTGTAATACCGTTGCAGGGATGAGTTGAAGCCCAAGCAACTGATCGGGGAAGGCGTTGTACTTGAGGCTCCAGGTACCATCCTGGTCATATGCTAACTTGAGATGTTGATTCGACGAGTCCTGCGATTTCGTTACCCACTGACCGCTATAATCGCTGGCCTTTCCTTGATAATAGGTAACATCCGCCGACTTACCTGCGAAACCCGCGATCTGCCCCATCGCACCGACAGCGAGAATGCCCTTGAGGGCCAGATTCGAACTGTGTGCGATAAAACCAGTAAAGTCATCAGTCTGATTCTGGTTGGCGGGATCAAGGGTGTTGTCAACAAGGTAGTCGCCCCACTTTTTGAGGATGGTATAGTGCGCGTTGGCATAGTCCGAGGCATCGCCCGCCGTGGCTGTATGCAGGTAAGCCGAGGTCATCAGTAACATATTCGCCGATTCTTCGATAGGCATATCCTCCTCATTGCCGTCATTGTGTCCATTAGCATTGGGGTAAGATGAGCCGAGATCGTGAACGGCGAAGGGCTTGGGCCAGCCTCCGGTCTCACAATAAGCGAAAATCGGCTAAAGCAGCAGGCGGACTAAGGACGGATTGGTGTAGAGAAAGACAGGAATCGAAGGATAGACCACATCAACCGTTGAGACGTTTCCATCGCTACTGATCTCTTTGAGGAAGAGCCAGGGTTTGCTACTGGTGCCTACGAGCTCCACGCCTCCAAACGCCTGCCTCAGCGCCAGTGCACATAGAGCGGCGTAGTGTGCTCCACCCGCGTTTGTTGCGTCAGTAGAGATGCTGCCATCTAGAGTATTAGCACGTTCTAGAGCCGCCGAGGCATCATCGTAGAACTCGCCCAACATCGCTTGCCAACTTGACCAGTAGGAGGTCCAGAGCGAGGACACGTTGGTGCCTAAATAGCTAACGGCTGGCTCACGTACATGTCCGATAGCAAAGGTCTGAGTTGCACTGGCCTGATTATTGACGGTGCCCAGGTCTACATTGAAGGCGAACACAGGCCATTGATCGTTGATGGCACGCGGCATATTTGTGTCCATCGTGTTGTCCAATTTACCCTGTGTCACTGCCAGTGAACGTATAGTAGCATCGGGACCGCTTTGAGTTGTCAGGTTGTTCTGTGAACTTGTAGCCCAGATTGCCGTACCCCACGATGGATAATCGTTTGTTTCTGCCAGGACAGTTGGGGCAGAGGGAGTCACTGAAAATGCGGTCAGGTTGCCGCCGGAATGAGAGACCTGCTCGCTATTCCATTTAACGGGTGTGGTATTGGTGCCGTGTGCCCACTCTGCGGAGATATCGAAGTACAGGCTTACTGCGTGATCCTTGCCATCGTTGCTCTGCACCTGCGCGAAAATATAGCCAAACGGTACAGATTGCTTTTTCAGATCATTGGCTTCAATAGGCGACAAAAAGTTCAGAGTAAGCGTCACACCGGCATCCTGGAAGGTATAACGCGACTGCGTGGACGTAACCTCTAATTTTGTCTGTGTCATCGGCTTCGTCGTCCCAATGTTCTGTGGACTGCCCAGGAAGACATACGAGGTGCCGTCGACCCGCGCCATACCTGTGATTGCTCTGACGCCGCCTTGCCAGAAAGTAGACCATGTACCAGGAAGAGTATCGCTTGTCTGCCACGTACTCACGTAAGGGCTGCGTACAATCAGTGGTACTGCTGGCGGTCGTATGGGCGTGATGGCTAGTGTGTCGCTGAAGATCCGCTTCTCGGCGAATGCCGTCCCTTGCGGAAAGAGCAACATCTCGATAGCGCTGGCCGAAAGACCGAGTGCACCAGCGAGCTTCAAAAGTTCACGTCGTCCAATTTTTCCCGTCATGGGAAGAGGCGATACCGGTTGCTGTTCTTGCATCATTGCTTTCCTTTACTTAGTTAAAGACAACCAAACTACATGTAGATAGTACAACCATACGACGAGTGGTTTACGAGCAGCTTTTCAACAAAATTATTCCGTCGACCGTATCAGTTAAAGCCTGTGTCCAATTCTCTCAAGATATGTACTTTCTCAAAAAGGGGCGCGTGTTCGATAGATAGAAGGGCATGAGTGGGGCGCTAGAACTGGGATGTCTAGCAAAATGACTGACGGGCCAAAAAGTTACTGCTTCCATGATGTACTCTCCTTGCTGAGCAATTCGCTTGCTCAATGAAATCTGCCATAGATATGTGCAAGATAGAGGAATAGGACGATAAACACAGCCGCGTTTATTTCGTAAACTTCCTAATCTATATGGTATTATCTAGCATAAATGATAATTTTATGCATGTCAAATGTCCCTTCTAAAGGTACCACCAATAAGTAATCCTCTTTCCTTCGGAGTCATAAGAAGGAAAGAGGATTGTTATCCTTTATATGCTAAATACTACAGAACAGGCCATCTTGGCTTGATGTCGATGCCAGCTCGCTTGTAGACTTGACCAGCGTGCAGGCGAGCTTGATTTTTGACCTCTTCCTCGTTCATGCTGAGCAGGCTACCGCCCTGGACGAGGACGCGGCCATCAACCATCACCGTATCGACCTCGCCGCCGGTGGCTGCGTAGACGAGGCTGGAGACCGGATTGGGCGATGGAGTCGTGTGCAGGCGGTCGAGATCGAGGACGACGAGATCGGCCTTCTTACCGACTTCGAGCGAGCCGATCTCGTGTGCCAGCCCTAGCGCCTGGGCTCCGTTGATCGTGGCCATCTCTAAGACGGTCTCGGCGGGGACAATAGTGGGATCGAGCGAGACGGCCTTGTGGAGGATGGCGGCGAGCTTCATTTCGCGGATCATGTCGTAGTCGTTGTTGCTAGGGCCGCCATCGCAGCCCAGAGCGACATTGACGCCGCGTTGTAGCATCTGTGGCACTTTGCAGACACCCGAAGCCAGCTTGCTATTCGAGGATGGATTGTGCGAGACGTTGGTCGCGGTCTCGGCCAGCTTGTTGATATCCGCGTCGTTGAGCCAGACCATGTGGACCAGGACGGTTTTGGCACCGAGCAGACCCACGCTCTCAGCATAGAGGACGGGCGAGAGGCCAAATTTCTCGTTGAGGTAGGTCTTGTCAGCCTCGACCTCGGCCAGGTGCATGGTGATGCCCATATCATATTTGTGGGCATAGTCGCTCATCTCGCGGTAGAGCTCGGAGGTCACGCCGCCGGGTGTGCGCGGGCCAAACCAGACATGGACGCGGCCGCGTGCTCCCCCCTCCCACTTGCTGTGCATATCGATCACGCCCATCAGGCTGGTCTCGCGGCTCTCGATCAGGCCGGGATGCATCGAATTTTCTTGCGTGGCATAGGTTCCGATATCCATCACAATGCCAGCCAGGCAGGCACGGATGCCGCTCTCCTCGACCGCCTGGGCGATGCCGTCGAAGCCGTAGCGGTGGGCGAGCATCGATTCCAGAAAGGTCGTGGTCCCTGATTTGAGCATCTCGGCGATACACAGGCGTGCACTGGTATAGCCATCATCGATGGTATAGTTACCTTGCAGAACCCAGACGCGCTGAGTAAGCCACTGGATTAACGACATATCGTCTGCGCAGCCACGAATCATTGCTTGCGCAAGATGAACGTGTGTATCGATCAGACCGGGGATGATGAGCTTGCCGCCTACATCCATAGTCTCTTGATCTGGATAGCGCTCTTTCAGCTCCTGTGCCTTGCCGATGGCGACGATGCGGTCATCGATCGTAGCAATTGCTCCATCGGTGATAATCTCGCGGCGCGCGTTCATTGTGATAATGGTTGCGTTTGTAAATAACATACTAATCCCTTACCCTCTCATAAATATCTCTGCGGGCTGCCTGGATAACTCGTTTCTTAACTGAAGAAATAAGGACCTGGCTACTTCTAGTATACGCATTTTTGTTCTCAGGATACACGTCTGTTTAGGTAGCGGTGGCGTAGCAAGTATGTCTAGCTGGTCAATTTGCATAGGAAGGCGCTTTTGTTGAGGTGAGGATTGGAGAGGGTATGCAGCGCTGAAGCGTGGATGTGGCCGATCGAATTAGTACATTTCCTCACGATATAGCTGAAATTGTTTAAAGATGGTGTAGAAGAGGCTATACATGAAAAGTAGATATGTGTATAGTGTACACTTGACAGTTGAGAATTACCTGGATATACTATCCACATTAGAAAAATTGCTTCATCAATAAAAAGCACGCCACAGCTTCTGTACATGTTGTGAGATCAAGCCAGTGCAGGCTTGCTAGATCAGAAGCTTTTTCACCGCTCTATTCGCTTTTGTCGTCGGTGCCGTCCATTTTGCTTGGATAGAAGGAAGGATGTATGGCGACAGGACCTCTAACGCTGCAAGAGATCAATGCGTTTGACCTGGATACGTTTGCCGAGAGGCTTGGGCCGCTGTTTGAGGGTCCACCCTGGGTTGTGATCGAGGCATGGCGCGATCACCCCTTTGTCTCTATAGATCATTTGTACAGTGCGCTGTGCGCGGTGATGTATAAAGCGCCGCGTGAGCAGCAGATTATGCTGCTGCAAGCACATCCCGATCTTGTGGGGCGCGCCGCCCTCGCTGGTACGCTCTCATCGGCCTCGACGGGTGAGCAGGCCGCCGCTGGCCTCGATCAGCTCTCGCCGGAGGAGATAGCGACCTTCACGCGCTATAATCAAGAGTATCGTGAGCGCTTCGGCTTTCCCTTTGTGATCTGCGCGCGCGAGAATAAGAAAGAGAGCATCCTGGCAGGCTTCGAGACTCGATTGCACAATACGCGCGAGCAGGAGATCGAGACGGCGCTGGACGAGGTAGCGAAGATCTGCTGGCTCCGCTTACGCGATCTGGTGGACGTACCTGAGCCTGGACGATAGGAATCACTGCATCCAATATTTCATGAGGAGACGAATGCTATGAGTGCTGAACCTTCTTTGACTATCAGCTATGGCAAACTGCGCGTTCCGGTCTATCGTGTCTATGCGAGTCCATTAACGGGAGTTGCGGCCATCCCTGAATCACAGTTTACGGGACGCGAGAATATCCTGTTTGCCTATGAGGTGGACGTAGAGGTGCTGGGCGACAATTTTCTGCCAGCGTATACGCATGGGGATAATTCGAACGTAGTGGCGACCGATAGTATGAAGAATTTCGTGCTGCGTCAGGCACTGGACTTTGAGGGTTCGACGTTAGAAGAGTACCTGAATATGTTGGGACGCAACTTCCTGACCATATATCCACAGATGCAGCGCTTACGCCTGGGTGGACGCGAAATTCCTTTTGCGGACGTGCCAGTGCCACAATCCAATGCATCCCATTTCGCGGCAAGCAATGTCCTCTTTAGCCATTCACACAGCGATTACACAACGGCGGTGCTGGAGTTCGAGCGGAAAGAGGGTTCAGGTGACCCTGTGCTTACGTCGCATACCTGTGGTCGCGTGAATATGGAACTATTTAAGGTGACTGGTAGCGCCTTCTCGCGCTTTGTGCGCGACGAATACACGACGCTACAAGAGCGTTTTGATCGACCTCTCTTTATCTACCTCGATGTCTACTGGAAATATGCTGATTCCCAGGCATTGCTCTCGCCCGACCACGCCAGCTATGTACCCGCCGAGCAGGTGCGCGATCTCATCCAGGTCGTCTTCTCCGAATTTGTCAGTGAATCAATTCAGCATTTAGTGCATGAGATGGGCAATCGACTGCTGGCGCGCTTTCCACAATTGGCTGAAATCTCGTTTGAGGCTCAGAATAGGACGCGCGACCTCGTCGTTGCCTCCCCTAGCGAAGAGAGGGTCAAGGTTTATAGTGATCCCTTCTCAGCATCTGGAAGTATTAAGCTGTTGATTTCCAGAAATGGCTAGAAAGGGAAAAGTATGGCTGGTCGCTTGACGACTCATGTACTGGATACGATGCATGGACGCCCGGCTGCCAATGTTCTTATTGAACTATGGCGACTGCACACTTCTGGCGAAGGGCGCGAGTTGCTGAAGACAGTGCGCACAAACGCAAACGGGCGTACTGAAGAACCATTGTTGATGGATATTGAGTTCGTCGTGGGTCGCTATGAGTTAGTTTTCGTCGTTGGTGCGTATTTTGCCGCGCTACATGTTCCGACCAGCACGCCGCCATTTCTGGACGAGGTGCCCGTCCGCTTTGGTCTGGCAGATTCTGAAGCGCACTATCACGTGCCGCTGCTTATCTCACCCTGGGCCTATAGTACCTATCGCGGGAGTTGAACTATGTCGCTCGATCTCTCTGCCCGCACCGTAATGGAGCGGTGCGAAATCTTATCTCATATCAGCGAGGAGGCTGATTGTCTGACCCGGCGCTTCGCAACGCCTGCGATGCGCGAGGTCAATGAAGTGGTTGCAACGTGGATGCGCATAGCGGGGATGACGGTTCAAATTGATGCTATCGGCAATATCATCGGTCGCTACGAAGCTTCCACGCCAGGGGCAAAAACGCTCTTGCTTGGATCTCATTTAGATACAGTGCGGGACGCTGGGAAGTATGATGGTCCACTCGGCGTGATGGTTGCGCTGGCCTGCGTTGAGCGTTTGCACCAGCGCGGGGAGCGGCTACCGTTTGCCATCGAAGTGCTGGGCTTTGCCGATGAAGAAGGAGTACGCTATCACACGGCGTATATCGGCAGCCGGGCGGTTGCGGGCATCTTTGATGTCTCAACATTAGAGCTGCGTGATGAGGATGGTATCTCGCTTGCGGATGCGATCCGTCAATTTGGTGGTAATCCTGATCCCGAGGTGCTGCGTACTCCTCGCTGGCAGCGAGAGAAACTGCTTGGCTACTGCGAGGTGCATATCGAGCAGGGTCCGGTTCTTGAGGAGCGTGATCTACCCGTCGGTTGGGTGCCGGCGATTTCGGGTCAGAATCGCTATGCACTAACCTTTGTTGGTAAGGCCGGTCACGCTGGCACAGTGCCAACGGAGCTGCGGCAAGACGCTCTGTGCGCCGCCTCCGAGTTTATTCTTGCAGTTGAATCGCTCGCCCGTACTACTTCTGGTCTAGTGGCAACGGTAGGCAAGATCGTGGTGCAATCGAGTGCTAGCAATGTCATACCTGGGCATGTTGTCATTAGTCTGGATGTACGACATAAGAGTGGTGCTGTGCTTGAGCAAGCGTGCAAAGAATTGCGTACAGAGGGCAATCAGATCAGTCAGAAGCGAGGTGTGACGCTCAACTGGCAAACGGTACAAACGGATCAGACGATCTATTGTGCTCCACACATGGCAAATCTGTTGGCGCAAGCAATTAAACAGGTTGGCTATCCTGCCTTTATACTACCCAGCGGTGCTGGTCACGATGGCGTCTCGCTCAGCGAAATCACTGATATCGCCATGCTCTTCGTACGCTGTAAAGGCGGCATCAGCCATCATCCTGATGAGTCTGTTACTGCTGAAGACGTGGAGGTGGCGCTTAACGTTATGGATCAGTTTCTGCGATCCTTCGAGAATGAACTAGAAGCAGGAGCAGACTATAATGTATGAAATATTTAGAGATGCTGATTTATCGCGCACAGGCCCCATTTATGGGGAGGGGACCACGAATGAAGCAAGAAACGCGATAAATCAGCACCTCTGGGGAACTTTGTCGAGTGGGAAAGGAAGGGTGGTATGAGCCTCTACGATCTTATCATTCGCAACGGGACGCTGGTTACTCCAACAAGTCTTCGACAGGCGGATCTTGCTATCGCCGACGAGCGCATTGTGGCTCTTGAGCCAGAAATTGCTGGGAGTAGCCGGGAGGAGATTGATGTGCGCGGACTGCATGTCTTTCCCGGCGTAATCGATGCACATGTGCATTTTAATGAGCCGGGTCGGACCGATTGGGAGGGCTTCAGTACGGGTTCGCGTGCTCTTGCAGCGGGCGGCACGACTGCCTTTTTTGATATGCCGCTCAATGCTCATCCGCCTACACTCGACGCGGAGAGCTTCAGGCTCAAGCACGAGGCAGCGTTAGCCTCATCATATGTCGATTTCGCGCTCTGGGGCGGGCTGGTGCCTGAAAATCTGGATCGACTGGAAGAGCTGGCGCAGTGTGGTGTGATTGGTTTCAAGGCTTTTATGAGTAATAGCGGCATCGACGACTTTTCGTCTGTGGATGACTACACGTTGTATGAAGGGATGCGCTGCATTGCCTCGTTCGGTGGGCTTGTCGCGGTCCACGCGGAGAATGATCAGATTACACATGCTCTGGCAAAGCTGGCCCTTGCGCAGGATAAGACAGGCATACGCGATTATTTGCGTTCGCGACCTGTCGTGGCTGAATTGGAGGCAATTGAGCGGGCAATCCTGTTCGCTCAGGAGACGGGCTGTTCGCTGCATATTGTGCATGTTAGTACCGGTCGTGGTGTGCGCTTAGTGGCTGAGGCGCAGGCACGCGGCGTGGATGTAAGTTGTGAGACTTGCCCACATTATCTCGTACTTACAGAAGAGGATGTCGAGGCACTGGGGGCGGTGGCGAAGTGTGCGCCACCATTGCGGCCAAAAGTTGAGCAGAATGAGCTTTGGGCGCATATCTTCGCGGGTGCCCTGCCAATGGTCGCGTCTGACCATTCGCCCGCCCCCGCCAGCATGAAGACCTCGACGAACTTCTTTAGCGTCTGGGGTGGTATCTCTGGCTGTCAGTCCCTGCTCTCGTTGTTGCTAACCGAAGGCTACGCTCAGCGAGACCTGACGCTGCCTGTCATCACCTCAATCACTGCTGGATACGTGGCGCGGCGGTTCAAACTATTTCCGCGTAAGGGAGTACTGGCCGTTGGTGCCGATGCTGATATAACGCTGGTGGATTTACAGCGGAGCGTCCGACTCGACGCTTCTGATCTTCTGTACCGGCATCAGCACAGTCCCTACATTGGAAGGACGATGAGCGCGACGATTCTGCGTACGCTTGTGCGCGGTATGACCGTGTATCAGGATGGCTCGATTATTGCAAAACCTGCGGGCCACCTGCTCATACCTCTTTCTTCATAGACAAACAGATGGAAAGCGAATGGCTATGTGGCAAACCTATAGACAACCGACAACGTTAGATGAGACGCTCAAACTGCTGAGCGAGTACGGAGGTCGGGCGCGGCTGGTGGCCGGCGGGACCGATGTATTGATCGAACTGCAGCGCGGCGTCAAGCTGACCAATATGCTGATCGATATCAGTGCCGTGCCCGATCTTAAGTACATTCGTCATGAGGACGGCTGGCTTTCGCTGGGCGCGCTCACCACGCACAACGACGTTGTGCGCTCGCCTGAGTGTAAGCAATTTGCTCTGCCGCTAGCTCAGGCTTGCTGGGAAGTTGGTGCGCCACAGATTCGCACGCGTGCCACTCTGATTGGCAACGTCGTGACAGCCTCGCCGGCGAACGATACTATCTCACCTCTGATGGCGCTGGGTGCCGAACTGGTTCTGAGCAGTAGTGAGGGCGAGCGCATCGTCCCGCTCAGCGACTTCTATCTCGGTGTACGCCGTACCGTCCTACAACCAACCCAACTGGTGCGCGAGATCCGCATTCCCGCACTCACTCCTGAGCAGCGTGGCCTCTTCCTCAAGCTTGGTCTGCGGCGCGCCCAGGCTATCTCTGTCATTAACGTCACACTCGTCCTGAGTTTTGCCGGCGAGACCATTCAATCCGCCAGCATTACTCTCGGCTCGCTCGCCCCCACCGTCATCCATGCCAGCACTGTCGAGAACTATCTTCAAGGTAAATCTCTCACTGATGCTGTTTGTGAAGAGGCTGGTCGCCTGGTAGAGCAAGACGCGCGCCCAATCAGCGATATTCGTGCTTCCGCTTCTTATAGACAAGAAACGCTGGGCGCGCTCGTCGCAAATGGCCTGCAACGCCTCTCTACAGGTTCTACCGACTTCATGGGCCAATCGGCGGATATGCTTATGCAGCAGCCTGTCTTACTCGAAACGGCTTATGCACAATCGAACCCGGCAGACTCCGCCAGCGCTACAACGTTTACAGATACCATAGAGACGACGATTAATGGGCAACCGTATCAACTCGTTGCTGCACAGCAGAAGACACTGCTGAATGCTCTGCGCGAGAATGCCGGGCTGACAGGAGCGAAGGAGGGCTGCGCAGAAGGTGAGTGTGGTGCCTGCACTGTCTGGATCAATGGCAAGGCCGTCATGTCCTGCCTCGTCCCAGCTCCCCAGGCGCATAACGCCTCGATCACCACTATAGAGGGACTGGCTTCCAACGAGCACAACAATAATAGTAACAGTGATAAAGGCGATGAAAAACTTCATCCGTTGCAGCAAGCTTTCATTGATTGTGCTGCTGTGCAGTGTGGCTTCTGTATTCCTGGAATGTTAATGGCAGGTGCCAAGCTGTTAGACGAGAGGCCACATCCCACGACTGAGCAGGTCCAGGTCGCCCTCAGTGGTAATATCTGCCGCTGCACTGGTTACCGTAAGATCATCGATGCCGTACTAAGCGCAGGAGAAAAGTCATGAGCGAACTAATAGGTGCATCTTTACCTCGTCCCGATGCCCTGGGGAAGGTGACTGGAGCTACGCGCTATCCGGCGGACCTGATACAGCCGGGCATGTTGCATTTACAGGTCGTGTTCGCCATGCATCCACACGCGCGCATCCTCTCTATCGAGACCGGCGCGGCCCTGGAACATCCCGGTGTGGTGGCTGTGCTGACGGCAAAGGATGTGCCCTACAATGCCTTTGGCCTGATTGAGGCGGATCAGCCTGTATTATGCGACGACAAAGTGCGTTTTGAGGGTGATAAAGTTGCACTGGTGGCTGCGGAGAGCAAGCAGGCGGCACTAGAGGGTGCGCGTCTGGTGGCTGTGAAGTATGAAGATCTGCCAGTCGTGACTGATCCATGTGCTGCGTTAGCTGAGGATGCGCCACTGGTGCATGAGCATCTGCGCACCAATCAGCTCTTGCATTTTCCGCTGCGGAGAGGTGATGTCAATCGGGCTCTCGCCGAAGCCGATGTCGTGCTGGAGGATACTTTTACTACCACCTGGCAGGAGCATGCATTTCTACAGCCAGAGGCCGGTATCGCATATATAGACGAGCAGGGACGCCTGGTGCTGGAGACCGCTGGCCAGTGGCTGCACGAGGACCGTCGCCAGATCGCTCAGATACTCAAGCTGCCGGAAGAGCAGGTCGTTGTACGCTATGCAGCCATCGGCGGTGCCTTTGGTGGACGCGAAGATCTCTCGATGCAGCACGTACTCGCGCTTGGTGCCTGGGTGCTCAAGCGTCCCGTCG
>JAABUZ0100003874.1_pt1 | contig 21428 bp, 24 predicted proteins | sample 5562091 | NCBI WGS metagenome assembly JAABUZ01 (sample SAMN12813069, study PRJNA571459) | rock metagenome | isolation source: Antarctica rocks | place: Antarctica: Victoria Land, Linnaeus Terrace sud | collected 2015-12-21
GGTGGCGTCGTCCGGGAACCAGGACCGGAACTCCTGGTAGGTCCTCGGATAATCCTGACCGCCCACCGGGCGCAACTTCTCCGTCACGCGGAAGAAGTTACTGCACTCAAGCAGAGATGCAGGACACACGGTCGAACGAGGGAGGTGGCGTCGATGGAGTGCTTGTCGGCGCCGTTACGCGCCTTGGCCGACGCGGTCGATCTGCTGGCGGCGCAGGTCGCGGTGGAGCTTCCCGCGGCGCAGGCGTTGGCCGAGACAGCGGTGTTGCTGCGCCTGGTGCAGCGGTTGCAGCTCGTGCAGCTGCAGCGCCTGGCTGATGTGGACACCCGCGGGTTGTTCGCCCTGGCCGAGGCCCCGTCGACCGGGTCGTGGCTGGCTGGCCAGCAGGTCGAGCTCGACCGGTCCCAGGTCGCGTTGGCCCGGGCTTTGCGGGACCTGCCGTTGGTCGCCGCACAGGTCGCCGACGCCAGCCTGCCAATGCGGTCCGCGAAGCTCATCAATACCGCCCTGGGCAAGGTCGGTCGCTTCCTGGACCGCCCGGACGGGCTGCTGGACGGCCAACCCCAGGAGCAGGTCCTGCAGGCGGTCCTGCTGCGTGGTGTGCCGGACCTGGTCGGCGAGGCCATGGGTGGGCTGGCCCAGGATGACCCGCGGCTGAGCGAGCTGACCGGCTGACCCGGATCTGCTTCGAACCCGTCACTGCCGTGGCCCGGCTGGAGGCGGCGTTGGTGGTGCTGGCCCTGCACCTGGAACCCGCGCAGCTCCGGCCGGCGCTGGCCCGGCTGGTCGACGCGCTGCTACCCGTCCGGCTGCAGGAACGCTCAGACCGGGCGCACACCGACCGTGGTCTCACCCTGCTGCGTGACCCCGACGGTTCCGGCTGGTTCCTGACCGACGCCGACCTCGACGACGAGTGCGGAGAGCTGCTGTGGACGGTGCTACAAGCCCAGCTGGCCACCGACCCGGACAACCCCACCGACACCACCGCCGCCCAAGGCCGGCACCACGAACCCACCGAACAGCTCTATGACGGCACCGGCCCACGCAGCTGGAAGCAACGCCGGCACGACACGCTGAAGCTGGGGCTCCGGCGGCTGCTGGACAGCGCCGCGCTGGGTGTGCGGGACAAGGCCGCCCCGCACCTGGCCGTCACCATCGGCCTGGACACCCTGCACGACCTACCCGGCGCGCTGCCCGCGATGGGAGCGTCCGGGCAGCGCCTGCCAGTCGGGCTGGTCCGCCGGTGGCTGTGTGACAGCGTGCTCACCCGCTACGTGCTCAGCCTGGGCCACCGGTTGGTGGAGAGCAGCCACACCGAACGGACCCTGAAACCCCACGAACGCCGGGCCAAACGGGTCCAGACCGGCGGGATCTGCCAAGCCGCCGGCTGCCCACCCCGACCCCGACCGACCCCTTGTACCCCACCACATCACGCCCTGGTCGCACAGCCACACCACCTCGATAGATGACACCGCGATGCTCTGTGAGCACTGCCACCGCGACCTCCATCTCGGCGGCACCCGCATACGACTGCGCGACGGCCGGCGTATCGACCATCGGGGCCGCAACGACACGTGAGCCGGCTCGTCACCTGCCCGACGTGCGGCTGGGTCCCTCGGCGAGAGGACTTCGCGCCGAAGCGCCACGAACGCCGCACTGTGGATGACGGGGTGTTGTGCGGGCTGACAAAACAGGCACGGAATGCAATGCTGCCGACGTGCTGTTCCTGTCAGTTCATGCAGTCAAGCAGGGCCAGCGGAGGGACATCACCCGCATGGAGGTTGCGCAAGCCCTCGCGCGGGCTGACACTACGTATGCGTCCAAGGAGTACCCCGCCGCGAGAACCGTCGTGCTAGGTACGACCGATCAGGGACGGCGTCTAAAGATCGTGGTCCTGACAGACGACGCTCAGTACGTAGTGACGGTTGCCGACCGTGATGGGGAGGAGTAGCCCATGATCGTGAGCTACGACCCCGAGGTTGGCGCGACGTACGTCGAGCTATTGGTGGAGCACGCCGTGGCGCGCACGGTGTCAGTCAGCGACCTCGTCATGGTCGACCTAGATGCTCACGGCGAACCAGTTGGTGTGGAGTTTGCCGTCGGTCCAAAGCAAATCACCGTTGAGATGCTGGACCGCCTGGCCGACCGGTTCCCGACGTTGAAGGACTTCCGCTACTCCCAGCAGTGGCTTCTGACGGAAGCTCGCTAGGCGTCTCGCTCGCTCCTTCCCCCTGCGCCGCCTGTGCTGCGTCCTCACGGGCTGAGGCCGCGTCCTCCGGACTGATCGCCAGCATGGCGCGCAGCAGTTCCAGCGGGTCAACGCCTCGTGCGTCGTCAAGGGTGGGGTCCTGCGGGTGCGTCACCAGCCGAGCGTAGCGCCGTTTCCTCGTCCCAGCGGGAGGGACACCGCGCCGGTGGGGTTACATCGGTGTAAGTTGCTCCCAACGTCGCCCGAAACGTTCTGGTAAGGTTCTGGGCATGACTCAGAACTCATCCATCGTTCAGCAGGCCGTGATGCTTCTGCGGACCCGTCTCGACGAGTTGGACTCTGAACGCACGGAGATCGTGACCGCCCTAGACGCCCTCACGCACTCTTCGAGTCGCGCCGCCGACGACCTCGTAACTACCAGCCCGAAGAGCGTCGCCTTGGTCGACGAGATCAAGCGCAACGCCACCGAGGGCACGGTTCGGCATGCCGTAGTGGACTTGTTCAACGCTGAGAACAAAATGCTCAGCAACGACGAGGTCGTGGCAGCAGTTGCGCCTCGCTTCCCTCAGCGACCTGCCGACAAGCTCCGAACCAACGTGCGGTCAACGCTGTTCCAACTGGTTGCGTCCGGCCACCTCGTCAAGCTCGGTCGCGGCCAGCACATCGCCAGCAAGTGGCGCCCTACAAACGCCGAGAGCCCCGCTGTCACCGCGGGGCTCTCGGACCTGTCGGACCAAACGCCCGAGGGAGGTGAGTACACCGATGGTCAAGGCAACCATCACGATCACCGTATCGACTTCGACGGACGGAACGGTGACCGTGACCATCTCGGTGCCCCCGTAGGGCAGTGATCACAGGTGGTCGCTTCGGTGGTGATGTTGACGCATCGCTGCCGGGGCGACCACCCCTAGCCCCCGTGGCGAAACAGGCACACGCACCGACTTTGGAAGTCGGTCCTACCAGGGATTGCGGGTTCGAGTCCCGCCGGGGGCACTGCTATGTAGTTGTCGAGCACGCTCAGGGTACCGCCTTGAGCGTGCTCGGTCACGCCTCGCCGGTCAGTGGCGCGTAGGTGAGCCGCCGACCGTCCACGTTGCCGAGCAGCAGCCGCATGCGGGTGCTGTCATCCATCCGGCAGTTGGAGTACAGCCAGTCGAATTGGACGAGGTAGCGGTGCAGGTGCTGACGGCTGACGTGGTGGTGCGTGCCGTCAAGGGACCGCTTGAGCTGTGAGAAGTAGCCCTCAAGCAGGTTTGTCCCGGCGCCGTTGCGGACGTACTGCCCGGCGCTGTGGTCGACGGTGTGGTGACTGTTGAACTGCTTGCCGACCGTCTTGTACGAGGGTGAGCCGTCGGTCCAGAGTTGTGACCGCTCCATCTCGACCTCATTGGCGATCACGCCAGACAGGCTGCTCGCGGTCACGTCCGCGATCACGCGGGACCGGACCTCGCGGGTCTCGTAGTCCACCAGAGCCATGACGGGTTGTTTGTCTGTCGTGCCAGGCCCGGTGCCGACAGTGCGCTTGTCGGCGTGCCGGTTGCTGTTGTCGCCGCCGATCCACGTCTCGTCCGCGACGACGGTTCCGCGCAGCAGGCCGGCGACTGGCTCGCGCTTCATCGCCTCGCGGATGCGGTGGAGCATGTGCCACGCGGACTCGTTCGTGATGCTGTACTTCCGGCTGATCTCCCACGCCGAGACGCTGTTCTTGCTCGCGCAGACCTCGAAGATCACGAGGAGCCAGGTGCGGATGCTGATCTTCGTGCCGTGGAAGATCGTGTCGGTCAGGACCGAGAACTGCTGGCGGCAGCCACGGCACCGCCACACACGGCGCTGCGAACGCGTGCCGGTACGGGTCTTGCGGCTCTCGGTGCCGTCCATGGGACGGATGTAGTAGGTGGAACCAACCTCGCCGCACTTGGGGCACACGGGGGGCTGACCGCCCCAGCGCAGTTCTTCCAGCAGCAGGTAGGCATCGGCTTCGGTGCGTAGACGAGCCGCGAGACTGGTGACTGAGAACTCCTGCTTTGCCATGATCCAAGTCTCCACCTAGAACCATGTTTTGTCAACCCGCACATCACCGATGACGGCTAGGCCTGTGGGTCAGCGAGCCGAAGCGAGCCGACTGCGTCCTAGGGTCGCCACATGGTGCAGGCAGAGATCGGGGTCATCGGCGGGTCCGGGTTCTATGCGTTCCTCGAGGACGCCGTCGAAGTCGAGGTCGACACGCCGTATGGGCCGCCGTCGGACCCGCTGGTGGTCGGCGAGGTGCAGGGGCGGCAGGTCGCCTTCATCCCGCGTCACGGCCGCGACCACCGCTACCCGCCGCACCGCATCCCGTACCGCGCAAACCTCTGGGCGCTACGCAGCCTCGGCGTCCGGCAAGTGCTGGCCCCGTGCGCCGTGGGCGGATTGCGTGCCGCGCTGCCAGCCGGATCCCTCGTCGTGCCGGACCAGCTGGTCGACCGCACCAGTGGACGGACGCAGACCTACCACGACGTGGGGGCGGTCCACGTCTCCTTCGCCGACCCCTACTGCCCCAGCGGGCGCGCGGTGACGGTGCGGCAGGCCACGAGCGCTGGCTGGCCGGTCACCGGCGGCGGCACCATGGTCGTGATCGAGGGGCCGCGCTTCTCCACCCGGGCGGAGTCGCGGTGGTTCGCGGCACAGGGCTGGTCCGTCGTGAACATGACGGGCCACCCCGAGGCCGTGCTGGCCCGTGAGCTGGCACTGTGCTACACCGCGATCGCGCTTGTCACCGACCTCGACGCCGGGGTCGAGGGCACTCCCGCGGCCGTGACCCAGGAGGAGGTCTTCACCTTCTTCGCGGCCAACACCGCCCGCCTGCGAACGCTGCTGTACGACGTGGTGGCCGATCTCCCGGTCGCACGCGACTGCCCGTGCGGAGCCGCGCTCGACGGCATCGACTTCGCCCTCGACCTGCCATGAGCATGGACCTGCGGCGACTGCTGCGCGAGGCGTCCCGCGCCACCTCCCGCCACCGGGCACTGCTGTGCGCCGGCCTCGTCGCTGCGTCGGTGGCCACCGCCCTGCCGTCCCTGGCCCCGACTCCTGCACCGGGCGTCGCGGTACTGACCGCCGCGCGCGACCTCCCGGGTGGCACCTCACTCGCGCAGGGGGACCTCGTGCACGTCAGGTTGCCACGGGCGCTCGTGCCGGCGGGCGCGCTGCTGCTGGACGAGGCAGCGCTGGGCCGGCTCGTCGCTGGCCCGGTTCGGCGCGGCGAGCCGCTGACCGACGTGCGGCTGCTTGGTGCCGGGCTGCTGGCGGGTGGCCGAGCCGGGCTACAGGCCGTACCCCTGCGCCTGGCGGACGCCGGATCGGCGGTGCTGATCCGCCCCGGCGACCGGGTGGACGTGCTCGCCGCCACCACCTCAGGTCCCTCGACCGCAGCCAGCGTGGTGGCCAACGCCGTACAGGTGCTCGCCGTGCCCGCTGCCGGCGGCGAGGCGGACGGAGCGCTCGTCGTGCTGGCAACGACCCCTGCCGTCGCCGCACGGCTGGCCGCCGCGGCGGTGAGCAGCCGGTTGTCCGTGAGCGTCCAGGCGCCGTGAGCGCTGCGGCGCATCAAGCGCCCGGGGCCGGTCGCACATGGGAGGGGGCTGGCAGGACCGGGCTGGCAGAACGGGCGGCAGAACGGGGCCTGTCCCGCACAGGATCGACGTACGACATGCTCTGCCGGTTGATCACCGCCCGACGAGGAGGGCCATCCCATGAGCGGCTTCAAGAAGTTCCTGCTGCGCGGCAATGTCGTCGACCTCGCGGTCGCCGTCGTCATCGGGGCCGCGTTCGGCGCCATCATCACCGCCTTCACGAAAGCCTTCATCGCACCACTGATCGGACTTGCGGTCGGTGCCTCCGGCGACTTCTCGATCAAGACCTTCACGATCAACCGCACCCAGTTCCCCTACGGCCAGTTCGTGCAGTCGGTGCTGTCGTTCCTGATCATCGCCGCGGTCGTGTACTTCCTGGTCGTCCTTCCGGTGAACCGGCTGATGGAGCGCTTCAAGACCGAAACCGACGTCCCGGCCCTCACCAAGCAGTGACCGGAGTGCCTGTCGAGCATCCCCCAGCCCGCGCTGCGCTGCGCCTTCTGCACCGTCGAGCAGCTCGACGTAGAGCCGGACGCCGTCACCAGCGGGTGACGTCGCCGCGGCGGCTCGTGGTCCTCGTCCCATTGGCAGTCGCAGTCGACCCTGCCGCCCCACCTCAGCCCTCGCGGTCGTGGTGCGGTGGCCGGTCGGCGAGCAGGCGCTCGTCGTCGTGCGAGGACTGTGGCGGGTCCCGTGGCTCCGGCCTGGGCTCGGCCTCACCGGGCCGCGCGCCCGCCGGTCCCACGGCGCGGCGGCGCCGTCGTCGTGGAGGTTCCTCGCCGTCCTGCACGGCAGCCATCATGCCCGTAGAAGGGACCCCAGCGCACAGCTGCGACCTACGCAGACCAGTCGGCTCGGCGCGTGGAGTCTGCGCGCTGCGCCGTGCACCTCGCGGCCGTCCGCCCAGTAGGCTCGTCGGGCGGGCAGCAGCTCGGACGCCGTACACGCCCGCCTCCGTAGCTCAGTGGATAGAGCGCCTCCGTCCTAAGGAGGGCGTCGGGAGTTCGATTCTCTCCGGGGGCACCACCGCACCACCGCACTGCACCACCGGCAGTGCATCACACAGCGAAGAGCCCGGCCCCGTCGTATCGGGCCGGGCTCTTCGTCGTTCGTGCCGTGCGCTTACTGGCGGGGCTGGCCGTACTGCGACGTCGGTGCGTCGTAGGCCGGGGGGGCCACCGGCGTCGAGCCCTGCTGCCCCTGGTAGGGCTGTCCGGCGTACTGGTCGTTCGGGTAGGCCGGCTGCTGACCCTGCTGCTGACCCTGCTGCTGGCCGCTGTACTGCTGGTCCTGCTGCTGGCTGTACTGCTGGCCCTGCTGGCTGCTCTGCTTGCTGCTCTGCACATGGGCCTTCATCCGGTCGGTCTCCTGCGAGGCCTTGGACAGGTTCTGCTCCCAGCGGGACTGCATCGGGCGGATCAGACCGCCACCGACACCCACGATGGTCACCCCGGCGATAGTGGCCAGCACGGTGTAGAGCACCGCGCTGGTGACGTTCGTGGCGATCCCGACCTCATCCAGGGCCGCCTTGACGAACAGCACCAGCACCAGCGCGGACGCCGCGGTCCCCAGCGCACTGCCGTAGGACAACCCACCGAGGGCATCGGTGATCAGCTTCTTCAGCGCCCCGGCGATCGCCGCACCGATGACCACCAGCACGAGCGCGACCAAGATCTTGGGGATCAAGGTGATGAACGCCGCCAACGGCGCCTGCAGCGCCGCGATCCCGAGCTGGCCGATCGCCGCCGACAGCACCGGGATGAAGATCGCGAAAAACACGATCTTGGCGACGATGTCGCTGGCGTCGTAGTTGCTCTTGGCCAACGCCTTCTTGATCCCACCGCGCTCCACCGCCCGGTCGAACCCGGCCTTCTGCAGCAGCTTGTCCACGACCTTGCTGATCACCTTGGCGATGAAGTAACCGATGATCAGGATCAGCAGGAAACCGATGAGCTTGGGGATGAACGTCGCAAACGTACGAAAGCCGTCGGTGACGGCACCACCGAAATCAACGGCAGCGAGCGGTCGGGTCATGATCAGTCCTTCGTGAGGTGGTGGGGGCAGGAGCCGGACGTGAGCTGGCCTGAGCCTGTGGGCCGGATCTGGTCATGCTGCAGTCCCTCGCGTCGTAGGGGCGTGCGTCGGTGACCTTGTGCCCACTGATCGCCAAGTGATGCCGACTGATTCCAGATGGCTGGCGGGAGCACCCGCGACCTACCGTGTTGTCGATGACCATCGCCGTGCTTTGGTTCCGCCGTGACCTGCGCCTGCAGGACCATCCCGCCCTGCTCGCGGCCCTTGACGCGGCGGACGACGTGCTCCCGCTGTTCGTACTCGATGACGCCCTGCGCGGGCCGTCCGGTGCCCCTCGACTGGCCTTTCTCTACCGCTGCCTGAGCGAGCTCGAGCAGCGCGCGCCACTGCGGGTGTTGACGGGCAATCCCGTTGAGCTGCTGCCGCGGATCGCGCGGGAGACCGGAGCAAACAGCGTGCACATCAGCAGCGACCACGCGCCGTACGGCCGGGCCCGCGACGAGCGCGTGGCAGCGGCGCTGGACGTGCCGCTGGTGGCTACCGGCTCGCCGTACGCCGTGACGCCGGGGCAGCTGACCAAGGACGACGGCACGGCCTACCGGGTGTACACGCCGTACGCCAAGGCCTGGTCGCAGCGTGGCGTGCGCTCTCCTGCGACGCTGCCCGAGGAGCTCGCCTGGACGGCAGGGGGGCTGGACTCCGAGGGCGTGCCTGCAGAGCCGGACGTCAGCGGCATCGACCTGCCGCCGGCGGGCGAGCAGGCCGGGCTCGCCCGCTGGGCGCAGTTCCTGGAGCGGGGCGCGCAGGACTACCACGACACGCGGAACATCCCGGGCACCGACGGCACCTCGCGGATGTCGGTCTACCTCAAGTACGGCTGCGTGCACCCGCGCACGATGCTGGCCCAGCTGCCGAAGGGTGCCGGCGGCGAGGCGGTGCGGCGCGAGATCGTGTTCCGCGACTTCTACGCCGACGTGCTGTGGCATCGGCCCGGGTCGGCCCGCGCGGAGCTGCAGCCGCAGATGCAGGCGCTGGAGTACGACGAGGGCACCGCGGCCGACCGCCGGTTCCAGGCGTGGGCGACGGGAACGACGGGGTTCCCCTTTGTCGACGCGGGGATGCGACAGCTGCTCGGCGAGGCGTGGGTGCACAACCGCGTGCGGATGGTCGTCGGGTCCTTTCTGTGCAAGGACCTGCACCTGCACTGGCGGCGCGGCGCCCGGCACTTCATGCAGCACCTGCGCGACGGCGACCTGGCCAGCAACCAGCAGGGCTGGCAGTGGGTGGCTGGCACGGGCACCGACCCGTCGCCCTACTTTCGCGTCTTCAACCCGGTCAAGCAGGGCCAGGACTACGACCCTGCAGGGGACTACATCCGTCGCTGGGTGCCCGAGCTCCGAGACGTCGACGGCAAAGCCGTGCACGAGCCGTGGACGCTGCCGGACGGGCCGCCCAACGGCTATCCGCGCCCGATCGTGGACCACAAGGCCGAGCGGGCCGAGACCCTGCGCCGGTACGCCGCGGTCCACCAGGGCTGACCGGCACGGAACCGGGTAGGCCCGCGAGGTGCCCCGACGCGACGCCGACTGGCCGACTGCCGCCGCCTTCCTGCCCCCCGACCGCGGGCTGGCTGCGCTGCGAACCGCCGCTGCCGGCTGCTGGGGCTGTCCGCTGCACGAGCCGGCGACGCAGACGGTCTTCGGCCGGGGCACCGAGTCGTCCCGGCTGGTCCTGGTCGGCGAGCAGCCGGGCGACGTCGAGGACAGCAGGGGCCTGCCGTTCGTAGGACCGGCCGGGCACCTGCTGGTGCAGGCGCTCGACGAGGCAGGGGTGGACCGGTCCACGGCGTACGTCACGAATGCCGTGAAGCACTTTAAGTTCACCGTCCGCGGCAAGCGGCGCATCCATGCCACCCCCGACGCGTACGAGGTCGCCGCCTGCCGGCCCTGGCTGATGGCGGAGCTGAGCGCGGTCGCACCTGAGCTGGTGGTGCTGCTGGGGGCGACTGCGGCCAAGACCCTCTACGGGCCATCGTTCCGGGTCACGCAGCAGCGCGGCGTGCTCATGCTCTGGCCAGAGTTCGGTGACGCGACGGACGGTGACGCGAAGGACGGGGGCCCGCAGGCGCTGGCCACCATCCATCCGTCAGCGGTCCTGCGGGCCGATGACCGCGACGCTGCGCTGGCCGGGCTCGTCGCCGACCTGCGCATCGCCGCGACCGTGCTGGCCTGAGCCGGTACCGGCGGAGCCGCCGCGTTGAGCGGGCCGGTCGAGCCGCAGATCAGCCGACGCTTGCGCTGTCGTCCTCCTTGACCGTCGTGCCCTTCTTGGCAGCGGAGTCCTTGATGCTGCTGATGCTGCTGTTGGCGTCCTCGAGCCCGCTCGGGTCGCCGCCCTTGAGCTTGGTCACTGCCCCGCTGATGCCGTCACCCACCTTCGCCAGTGGTGCGGCGATGGCCTTGCACAGGGAGGGGTTGGCCTTGACGTCCTCGGTGGCCAGCCGCACCTCACGCTTGATGAACAGGGCAGCGGCGCCCGCCTTGAGAATGGTCTTGAAGCGCCCGTTGGCGCCCTTGGAGAAGGCATGGTTCTTGTACGGCTTGTAGAGGTAGCGGTGGAACGCGCCGAAGGCGAGACCGGCGTGCAGCACGAACTTGGTCTTGGCAAAGCTCTTGGTGTTGCTCGTCGGGCAGTCGCCGGACGAGCCCGCGGAGCCTGACGAGCCCGCGGAGGCACCCTCGGACGGCTGGGACGAGGACTGCGAGGAGCCGGTCCCGGTCGCGGTGGTCTTGCTCGCCCCGCAGCCGGTCAACAACAGCGACAGCGCGAGCAGGACAGCGAGCACGGGGGCGGTACGACGTGACACAGGGGCTCCTGGGCGCAAGGTTGGGGACGCAGGGGGGACGCAGGCGTGTGTGCCCCCGGAAGCAGCGACCGATACTGGTCAGACGTGCGGATGTCGGGCGTCGTAGGACCGCAGGCTCGAGGCGAGCGCGCCGATCAGCACCGTGAGGGCGATGACGGTGAGTCCGCCGGTGATCACCGCGCCCTGCAACCCGACGAGCGCTGCGCCGCCGCCGACCCGTGCGTCGCCGAGGCGGGGTCCGCCGGCGACCACCACGATGAACACGCCGCCGAGCCGGCCCCGCATCGCGTCGGGGGCGGCGCTCTGCAAGATCGCCGTGCGGAAGACCGCGCTCACCATGTCCGCGGCCCCCGCTCCGGCCAGCAGCAGCAGCGCGAGCCAGAGCCGGCCGGTCAGGCCGAAGCCGACGATGCAACCGCCCCAGGCGAGGATCGCGGCCAGCACCGCCAGGCCCTGCCGCTGCACCCGCCCGAACCAACCGCCGAACAGCGCACCGAGCAGGGCGCCGGCGGCGAGCGCGCTGTACATCGCGCCGGCTGCCTGCTCGCCGCCGTGGAACACCTGGTCGGCCAGCGGGGCGAACAGCGACCGCGGCATGCCGAACACCATCGCGACGATGTCGACCACGAAGGTCATGAGCAGCACCTTGCGGGTGATGAGGAAGCGCAGCCCTTCCACGACGCTCGCGAGCCCGGCTCGGCGGCCGCCGCCCTCGGGCGCCATCGCGGGCAGGGACAGCACCGCGGCGATCGAGGCGGCGAACGACACCGCATCCAGCCCGTACGCGGCACCGAAGCCCAACGCGCCGATGAGGAAGCCGGCGAGCAGTGGGCCACCGGCCAGGCCGACGTTGAACTCGACCTGCCGCAGCGCGTTCCCGGCCGGCAGCAGCTCCTTGGGCAGCAGCCGCGGCACGAAGGCCGACCGCGCCGGTGAGTCGAGCGCGAACAGGCCGGCCTGGGCAGCCACGATCGCGTACAGCAGCCAGATCTGCTGGGAGCCGGCGAGGGCCTGCACGAGCAGGACCGTTGACAGCCCGGCCTGCGCCGTCGTTGTGGCCAGCACCAGCCGGCGCCGGTCGACGGCGTCGGCCACCGCCCCGCCGTACAGACCGAGGACGACCAGCGGCACGAGACCGGCGAGACCGACCAGGCCGACGGCGGCCGCCGAACGGGTCAGGGCATAGACCTGCAGCGGTACGGCGACGGCGGTGACCTGCGTGCCGATGACGCTCACCGCGTCGCCGATCAGCAGATTGCGGTAGGCCGTGGACGCGCGCAGCGGCGAGAGGTCCAGCGCGATGCCCCGCCAGCGCCTTCGTCTCGGTGCCTGGGTCGTTAGGTCCGAGGTCACGGGGACAGTCTCTCGACCCGCCAGCTCGAGCCGTCCAGGCGGTAGCGCAGGCGGTCGTGCAGACGGGACGGCCGCCCCTGCCAGAACTCCACCGACTCCGGTACGACGCGCAGCCCGCCCCAGAACGGCGGCACCGGCACGGGCTGCCCGGCGAAGCGCTGCTCCAGCTCGGCCTGCCGGTGCTCCAGCGCAGCCCGGTCGGGAAGGACCGCGGACTGGTGGGACACCCAAGCCCCGATCTGCGACTCGCGCGGCCGGGAGGCGAAGTAGTCAGCGGTCTCCTGCGCGCCGACCGGCTCCACCTCACCGACCACCACGACCTGGCGCTCGAGCTCGACCCACGGGAAGACCAGCGACGCGCGGGGGTTGGCAGTCGCCTCCCGCCCCTTGCGGCTCGTCCAGTTGGTGAACACGATCAGCCCGCGCTCGTCGTAGGCCTTCAGCAGCACGGTCCGGGCGCTCGGCTGACCGCTTGGGTCAGCGGTCGCCAGCACGACCGCGTTGGGCTCCAGAAGCACTGCGGCGTCAGTGAACCAGCGGGCGAACTGCTCGTGCCAGGTCCCCGCGAGCTCGTCCTCGGACAGCCCGGCGAGGGTGTAGTCACGCCGCATCCCGGCCGCGTCCTTGGTCACTGCGACAGCCTGCCGCACCGCCGGTCGACGGGCACGGCAAGATGTGGGTAAGGGAAACACCCCCGAGCTGCGATGGAGCCGCACACATGGCCGACGAGACCATTTTCAAGCCTGGCCTGGAGGGCGTCGTCGCCTTTGAGTCCGAGATCGCCGAGCCGGACAAGGAGGGCAGTGCGCTGCGTTACCGCGGCGTCGACATCGAGGACCTCGTCGGCAAGGTCTCCTTCGGCAACGTCTGGGGGCTGCTGGTCGACGGCAAGTTCAACCCCGGCCTGCCGCCGGCCGAGCCGTTCCCGCTGCCGGTCCACTCCGGCGACATCCGCGTCGACGTGCAGTCCGCGATCGCGATGCTCGCCCCGGCCTGGGGCCTGCACCAGATGCTCGACATCGACGTGGCCCAGATCCGCGACGACCTGGCCCGCACCTCGGTCATGGCGATGGCGTTCGTGGCGCAGTCCGCCCGCGGCCTCGGCCATCCGATGGTCCCGCAGCGCGAGGTCGACAAGGCCAGGACCGTCGTCGAGCGGTTCATGATCCGCTGGAAGGGGGAGCCGGACCCGGCCCACACCAAGGCCGTCGACGCCTACTTCGTCTCCGCCGCGGAGCACGGCATGAACGCCTCGACCTTCACCGCCCGCGTCATCGCCTCGACCGGCGCGGACGCGGCCGCCTCGATCTCGGGCGCCATCGGTGCGCTGTCCGGCCCTCTGCACGGCGGCGCTCCCTCGCGCGTGCTCTCGATGCTCGACGAGGTCGAGAAGAGCGGCGATCCCGTCAAGTACGTCAAGGGCCTGCTCGACCGCAAGGAGCGCCTCATGGGCTTCGGACACCGCGTCTACCGCGCGGAGGACCCGCGCGCCCGAGTGCTGCGCCGTACGGCCCAGGAGCTCGGCTCGACCCGCTACGAGGTCGCCGACGCGCTCGAGAAGGCAGCGGTCGAGGAGCTCGCGGCCCGCTTCCCCGACCGCCCGCTGCGCACCAACGTGGAGTTCTGGTCGGCCGTCGTCCTGGACTTCGCCCAGGTCCCGCCGCACATGTTCACCTCGATGTTCACCTGCGCCCGCACCGCCGGCTGGTCCGCGCACATCCTGGAGCAGAAGAACCTCAACAAGCTGATCCGACCCTCGGCCAAGTATGTCGGACCGGCGCCGCGGCCGGTCTCGCAGGTGCAGTCCGACGTACTGCCCGCGGGCAATCAGGTCTGATGCCGGCCATCACGATCCCGGCCGGCCTGCTGCCACAGGACGGCCGCTTCGGCTCAGGGCCGTCCAAGATCCGCGAGGAACAGCTCGACGCACTGGCGGCGACCGGGCGCAGCTACCTCGGCACCTCGCACCGGCAGGCGCCCGTCCGTGACGTCGTCGGACGGCTTCGGTCCGGGCTCCGCTCGCTGTTCTCGCTCCCGGACGGCTACGAGGTGCTGCTCGGGAACGGCGGGGCAACGCAGTTCTGGGACATCGCGACCTTCGGCCTCATCTCGTCCACGTCGCAGCACTGCACGTTCGGGGAGTTCTCGTCCAAGTTCGCCCAGGCTGCGGCGTCGGCGCCGTTCCTGTCCGAGCCGTCGGTCGTCGCATCGGCCCCGGGCACCTGCCCGGTCCCCGTCGCCGAGGAGGGCGTCGACCTCTACGCCCTGACGCACAACGAGACCTCGACCGGCGTCATGATGCCGGTCAAGCGGGTGCCAGGCGCCGACGCCGGCGCGCTCGTCGCGGTGGACGCGACCTCCGGCGCCGGCGGCCTGCCGGTCGAGGCGGCCGAGTTCGACGTCTACTACTTCTCGCCGCAGAAGTGCTTCGCCTCCGACGGCGGCCTCTGGCTCGCGCTGATGTCGCCCGCGGCTTTGGAGCGCATCGCCGCCATCAAGGCCGGCGGCCGCTGGGTGCCGGCGTCGTACGACCTGGGGATCGCGCTGGAGAACTCCCGGTTGGACCAGACCTACAACACCCCCGCGTTGGCCACGATCCACCTGATGGTCAGCCAGCTCGAGTGGTTCGACCACCAGGGGGGCCTGGACTGGGCGGTTGCCCGGACCGCGGACTCCTCGAACCGGCTCTACACCTGGGCGGAGAAGACGGCCTACACCTCGTGCTTCGTCGCCGACCCCGCGGAGCGCTCGCAGGTCGTGGGCACCATCGACCTCGACCCGGCCGTCGACGCCGCGCAGATCGCGTCAGTGCTGCGGGCCAACGGGATCGTCGACACCGAGCCCTACCGCAAGCTCGGGCGCAACCAGCTGCGCATCGCGATGTTCCCCGCGGTCGACCCCGCCGACGTCGAGGCACTCACCGCCTGCATCGACCACGTCGTGGAGCAGCTGTCCTGACCGAGCCCCGGGAGCCGATGCGCCAGGCATGGGTGCCGCGCGTGTTCAACCTGGTCATGGCCGCGCTCCTGCTGCTGTTCCTCGTGCCCATCGTGCTGCACCTGGGCGACGTCGGGGTGCTCTACCAGGTGTTCCTCGTGCTGGTCGGCGCGCTGCTGCTGCTGCCGCTCATCGTGGCCTGCCTGTGCTCCGCGGTGCGGCCGGGCTCGCTCGGCCGCGCGGTCCGGCACCTGCGGGCGCGCCGACAGCACTGACGAGATCTACTTCTGCGCGGCCGGTCTCGTGAGGGAACCTGTCGGACCTGGCTTTCCAGCTTGGGGTCATAGGGACCCCGGGGGTGTGCTGCCATGCTCGTCGGCGGCGCGCACGACCTGCTGCTGCGACCTTTGCGGACCGACCGCCGACCCGGTCGGCTCGCGCTCACCAAGAGGAATCCATGACCACGGACCGGCCGACCACCCAGCGACCGCGGAGCCTTCAGCACCCCGTACATCACCGGTCGCCGGCGAACCAGGTCCGCCACGACGACCTGCCGGTGGGCGCGCGCATCGCGGACAAGGTCACTGCGGTGTTCGGGTCCTGGGGCTTCATCCTGATCCAGAGCTTGCTGATCATCATCTGGCTGGGCTACAACGGCTACGCCGCTGTGCACTACCTGCACAGCAAGGAGTTCGACCCCTACCCGTTCATCCTGCTGAACCTGCTGTTCTCGACCCAGGCCGCGTACGCCGCGCCGCTGATCCTGCTGAGCCAGAACCGGACTGCTGAACGGGACCGCATCAAGGCCGAACACGACTTCGACGTGAACGTGCTGGCGCTGCGGACCCTGGCGGAGCTGCTCGGGGACGTGCACGACCCCAACGCTCAGCAACGGCTGCGCGACCGGATCGACGACCTGCTCGGTGTCGACCCGGACAGCCAGCGTGCGCCTCCGGCGACCGAACCGGTAAGCCCCGAAGCACGCTAGCGTGGAACGCATGCAGCTCCCGGACGGGCTCATCGCGGTGGTCAAGCGCGACTGCCCGACGTGCGTGGCCGTCGTCCCGGTGCTCGAGCAGCTCGCCGCGGCGACCGCGCTGACCGTCGTCACCCAGGACGACCCGGACTGGCCGGAGCGCGTGACCCGGCTCGACGACACCTCGCTCGAGCTGAGCTGGCGCCTGCAGGTCCACACGGTCCCGACGCTCGTCCAGGTCGAAGACGGCGTCGAGGTGGAGCGCACCGAGGGCTGGCTCCGGCCGACCTGGGAGGCGATGACCGGGGTGGCCGGCCTGGGACCCGAGCTGCCCGAGCACAAGCCCGGCTGCGGTTCCAGGAGCGTCGAGTGGGGCGTCGAGCAGGAGCTGGACCGCCGGTACGGCGGCCGGGTGCTCAGCTCGCGGCAGGTCGAGCTGGCCGAGCTCGAGGACGACGTCGAGGCGGCGTACGCCAGGGGGTGGACCGACGGGCTGCCCGTGGTACCGCCTACCGAGGCACGGGTGCTGCGGATGCTCACCGGCACGACCCGCGACCCGGCTGAGGTCGTGGCGGTCGTGCCACCCGACCTGGTGGAGTGCTCGGTCGAGAAGGTCGCGGTCAACGCGGTGCTGGCCGGGTGCCTGCCCGAGCACCTGCCGGTGGTGCTGACCGCGGTCGAGGCTGCCTGCACCGACGCGTTCAACGCCCACGGCCTGCTCGCCACGACCTACTTCTCCTCGCCGGTCGTCGTGGTCAACGGACCGCTGGCGCGCGCGATCGGCATGAACAGCGGCGGCAACGCCCTCGGTCAGGGCAACCGGGCCAACGCCACGATCGGCCGCGCACTGCAGCTGGTGATCCGCAACGTCGGTGGCGGCCGCCCGGGTGAGGTCGACCGGGCCGCGCTGGGCAACCCGGGCAAGTACACCTTCTGCTTCGCCGAGGCCGAGGACGGCTCGCCGTTCGAGCCGCTGCACGTCAGCCGGGGCGCGGCGCCTGATTCCAGCGCGGTGACCCTGTTCGCGGGCGCCGGCGTGAGCCCCGTCGTCGACCAGCTCTCCCGTACGCCGAAGTCGCTGGTGCGCACCTTCGCCCTCGCGCTGCGGGCGGTCGCGCACCCCAAGCTGGCGCTGGCCTTCGACGCGATGCTCGTCGTCTGCCCCGAGCACGGACGGGTGCTGCGCGACGCCGGCTGGGACCGGGCCCGGCTGATGGCCGAGCTCGAGCCGCTGCTCGAGCTCTCCGCCGAGGACCTGCGCCGCGGCGCAGACGGCATCGACGAAGGCATGCCGCCCGGCCTCGACCTCACCCCGCTGCCGAAGTTCCGCCCCGGCGGCCTGCTGGTCGTGCACGCCGGGGGCACGGCGGGGATGTTCTCCGCCGTGATCGGCGGCTGGGCCAGCGGCCAGTCCGGTTCCGAGCCCGTCACGAAGGAGATCCGATGAACGTCCTGCTGGACCCCACCGCCGAGCGCTCGCCCGCAGCCCGGCACGTCAACCCGCGACCCGCCTCGCTGAAGGGGCTCACCGTCGGCCTGCTGGACATCTCCAAGCCCCGCGGGGAGGTCTTCCTCGACCGGCTCGAGCAGCTGCTCCAGGGCGACGGCGTACAGACCCGGCGCTACCGCAAGCCGACGTTCGCCAAGCCGGCGCCGGTCGACCTGCGGCACGAGATCGCCACCCATTGCGAGGTCGTCATCGAGGCCCTCGCCGATTGAGGCTCGTGCACGTCGTGCAGTGTGCACGACATCGCCGACCTCGAGGGCCGCGGTCTGTTCGGGCTGTTCCTGGCCTCCTCGGAGTTCGCCTCGGCCGCCAGGGCCCAATCCGAGGCGCTGGGCTTCCCCGCCGCTCACGTGCTCGTCGCGCACCCGATCCAGGACCGGACCGACGACGAGATGCGCGCGCTGGCCGAGACGGTGTACGACGAAGTGGTGCGCGCGCTGACAACGGGATAGAGAACAGTCATGGACTACACCCACCTCGGCCGCTCCGGCCTCACCGTCTCCCGCCTGTGCCTCGGCACGATGAACTTCGGACCGCAGACCAGCGAGCCGGACAGCCACGCCGTCATGGATGCCGCGCATGAGGCAGGCATCAATTTCTTCGACACCGCCAACGTCTACGGCTGGAAGACCGGCGAGGGCTGGACCGAGCAGATCATCGGCAGCTGGTTCGCCCAAGGCGGCGGCCGCCGCGAGAAGACCGTGCTGGCCACCAAGCTGTACGGCGGGATGGGCGACTGGCCCAACCAGACCAAGCTGTCCGCGCTGGCGATCCGCCAGCAGTGCGACGCCTCCCTGAAGCGCCTGCAGACCGACTACCTCGACGTCTACCAGATGCACCACATCGACCGGGACGCGCCGTGGGACGAGCTGTGGGAGGCCTTCGACGTCCTCAAGCAGCAGGGCAAGATCCTCTACGTCGGGAGCAGCAACTTCCCGGGCTGGGGCATCGCGCAGGCCAACGAGCAGGCCGCCCGCCGGCACTGCTTCGGGCTATCCAGCGAGCAGAGCCTGTACAACCTGATGGCGCGTACGGTCGAGCTCGAGGTCGTTCCGGCCTGCGAGCAGTACGGCCTCGGGCTCATCCCCTGGTCCCCGCTGCAGCAGGGGGTGCTCGGCGGGATCCTGCGCAAGGCCAAGGAGGGCCGCTCGGTCGACGAGCGGACCCAGAAGGTGCTGGCCGACAACCTCGAGGCCGTCACGGCGTACGAGGCCTTCTGCTCCGAGCTCGGTGAGGACCCGGCAAACGTCGGCCTTGCGTGGCTCCTGCACCAGGGCGTGGTGACCGCACCGATCATCGGACCGCGGACCTTGCAGCAGTTGTCCGGCTCACTGCGCGCCATCGAGCTCGAGCTCGACGAGGCCGCGCTGGCCCGGCTGGACGAGATCTTCCCGGGACCGGGCGGACCTGCGCCGGAGGCCTACGCCTGGTAGCTGAGGCTGTCCTGCGGTAGGAGCTCCGGCACGACCAGCCGCCTGGCGCGCCGCAGCCACAGGGCCGCGGCGACCGCTGACACCGCGCACACGAGGCCGCCGACCCACAGGCTCGACCGTGGGCCGTAGGCCTCGGCAACGGCCCCGACCACAGGCGCGCCCACCGGCGTACCGCCCAGGAACACCAGGATGTACAGCGCCATCACCCGGCCGCGGACCTGCGGCGTGCAGCCCAGCTGCACCAGCGAGTTCGCGGTCGTGGTGAGGGTCAGCACCGCCGCTCCGGTCGGCAGCAGCAGCAGTGCGGTCACCGGGTAGGACGGGGCGAAGCCGACCGCGACCTCGAGCAGGCCGAAGGCCAGCGCGGCAGTGAACAGCACCCGGTGCGTCGGGGGTCCTTCGCGGTGCGCGCTGAGCAGGGCGCCGACGAGCGAGCCGACCGCGAGCGCGCTGGTGAGCAGCCCGAACGAGCCGGCGCCCGCGTGGAAGGTCTGCTTGGCAATGAGGGCGAGCGTGATCTGGAAGTTCAGCCCGAAGGTCCCGACCATGAACACGAGCACGATCGGGACGAGCAGGTCCGGACGGGCCCGGACGTACGCCAGGCCCTCGCGCAGCTGACCGGCCTGCCGGGCGAGCCGGGTGCTGGGGAACAGCTCGGCCGGGCGCATCGCCGCGAGCGCGGCGATCACAGCGACGTAGCTCACCGCGTTGGCAAGGAAGACGGCGGACGTGCCGACGAGGTTGATGGCCACGCCGGCCAGGGCCGGGCCGACGATCCGGGCCGAGTTGAACGTCGCGCTGTTGAGGCTGACGGCGTTCGGCATCTCCTGCGCCCCGACGATCTCCGAGACGAAGGCCTGCCGTACGGGGGTGTCCACCACGCTGGCGAGCCCGAGCAGGAACGCCAGCACGTAGACGTGCCACAGCACCACCACGTGGGTCAGGTCCAGCAGGCCCAGCACGAGGGCGAGCACGCCCATGGCGATCTGCGCACCGATGAGCATCCGCCGCTTGTCGTAGCGGTCGGCGAGCACGCCGCCGTACAGACCGAACAGCAGGACGGGCAGGAACTGCAGGCCGGTGGTGATGCCGAGCGCCAGGGCGGGGCTCGGGGAGAGTTCAAGGACGAGCCAGTCCTGGGCGACGCGCTGCGCCCAGGTGCCGGACAGTGAGACGACCTGGCCGGCAGCGAACAGCCGGTAGTTGCGGACCCGCAGGGAGCGGAAGGTGCCTGCGCTCATGCCTCGGCCAGCCGCTCGAGCACGGCGGCGGCCTGCCGCAAGATGGCGAGGTCGTCGGCGCCGAGGTCGCGCAGCCGCTGGGCGAGCCAGGCGTCGCGCCGCCGCCGGTCCTCGCGCAGCAGGTCCTTCCCGGCCTGGCTGGGCGCCAGCAGCACCTGCCGCCGGTCGCTCGGGTGCCCGGTACGGGTGAGCAGCTCGGCCGCCTCGAGCGAAGCCACGATCCGCGTCATGGACGGCGGCTGCACCCGCTCGTGCGCGGCCAGCTCACCGGGGGTCAGCGGCCCGTGCCGGTCCAGGGTGGCGAGGGCGGCGAGCTGGCTGATCGACATGGACGAGTCCGTGCGCTCGGCCCGCAGCCGGCGGGCCAGCCGCATGACCGACAGGCGCAGGTCGCTGGCGAGCGCCGTGTCGCGGGAGGTGCGGTCCGCTGACGTCGACATGTCGTTAGCATAGGTCATTGCCCTTGCTAACGACAATCGGGGGGTGCTTGTGCCTCAGGCCAGGGCCCGCTGGATCGGGTCGATGGCGAAGTAGACGGCGAACAGCACGGCGATGATCGAGAGCAGTACGCCGACGTCGCCGCCCTTGCCCTTGGCGAGCTTGATGACGACGTAGGCGATGAACCCGGCGCCGATGCCGTTGGTGATCGAGTAGGTGAACGGCATGAGGATGATGGTGAGGAACGCCGGGATGGCAATCTCCCAGTCGTCCCACGGGATGTTCTTGACCTGGGTGAGCAGCAGGAAGCCCACCGCGACCAGGGCCGGGGTTGCGGCCTCCGACGGCACGATGGTCGTCAACGGCGTGAGGAACAGCGCGACGACGAACATCGCGGCGGTCACCAGGTTCGCCAGCCCGGTGCGGGCCCCCTCGCCCACCCCGGAGGCCGACTCGATGAAACAGGTGTTGGACGACGCCGAGGCGGCGCCGCCCGCCACAGCCGCGACACCGTCGACCAGCAGCACCTTGCCGATGCTGGGCAGCCGCCCCTGCTCGTCGAGGAGCCCGGCCTCGTTGCTGATCCCGATGATCGTGCCCATGGCGTCGAAGAAGTCCGACAGGATAAGGGTGAACACGAAGATCACGGCGGTCACCGCGCCGGCGTGCACGAAGCCGCCGCCGAGCGAGAAGTGTCCCAGCAGTCCGAAGTCGGGCTTGCCGACGATGCTGCTCGGCACCTTCGGGGTGTTCAGGCCCCACATCTTGACGGTGAACAGCGAGTTCACGATCACCGCCAGGACGGTCGAGGCGATGATCGAGA
>JAABUZ0100003875.1_pt1 | contig 21424 bp, 23 predicted proteins | sample 5562091 | NCBI WGS metagenome assembly JAABUZ01 (sample SAMN12813069, study PRJNA571459) | rock metagenome | isolation source: Antarctica rocks | place: Antarctica: Victoria Land, Linnaeus Terrace sud | collected 2015-12-21
ACCAAATATCTGTGGGGCGAACGGTTGTGGTCGCCCTCCTATTTCGCGGGCTCCTGCGGCGGCGCACCACTGTCGATCGTCAAGCAATACATTGAGGATCAGCGGCGCCCGACATGACGCATCTCCTACCGGCCCTGAACGGCCGGGGTTCCACTGCTCGCGCTAACGCTGAAGTGGTGACCAGATCAGTCCGGGCGAGCATTGCCGACTGGAGTCTGTTCGAAGACTGGTGCACCGCGGCGGAGCGGCCCTGCCTGCCGGCCTCCCCTGCCACCATCGCGGCCTTCCTCGCCGAGTTCCCGTCCGCCCGCAGCACCCGTCTCGGGCGCATCGCCGCGATTCGCCGGGTGCACGCCGAAGGCGGCTGGCCGGACCCGTTTCCCGCCGCGCCGCTGGCTCTAACTCCGGATCCGGTGCTGGCCGAGATGCTGGCCGGTGTGATGACGCAGAGTTGGCCGGCCGGCGCCGCCGGACGCCGTGACGGGTTTCTGCTGGTGATCTATGCGGGGCTGCGGCTGACCCGCCGTCAGATTCGGGATCTGACCACCGCCGACATCGCCACCGGAGCCGGCTGGGTATCGGTCGCCGGGCGCCGACTCACCCGGTCCGAGCCATCCGGCGGTTGTCCCGTCTGCGCTGTCACCAGGTGGCTGCGGATTCTGGACGTCGTCGAAAGCAGCGCCGCCGCCGGTCAGGGCGGTTGGCCGGCGGTGAAGCGGCAGCTGGCTGGGCAATGGCCCAAGCGGGCCGACGGCGCTACCGGCCATGACTGCGCGCGTCCGTTGGGGGATGCGTGGCGGCGTAGCGCGATCCTGATGCCCAGCATCGACCGGCACGGTTGGGTGGAGGGCGACGCGCCGCTGACCGCGCGGTCCATCAGCGCCGTCAATGTTCGCCGGCACGCCGCGGCCGCCAATGACCGGCTGACAATGTACGAAACGGAGGCAGCGGCCAGCTCGGTCGCCGCCGCAATGGCCCCGATCGAACCGGGCCGGGCCGCCAAGATCCTCGCCGAAACCAAGAATGAGCTGGCCGAGCTTGACCCGCTGCTTGACCGGCTCGACATCGAGATCGAAGCCGCACTGGCCCGAGTCAAGGATCTACTCGGCTGATACTTGGCCGGGCGACGTCGGTGGCCGGGACTACCGTCCGAGCTATGGCGGCTTCCCCAACCTTGCCGGCGGCATCTTTGGCAGGCAACAAAGTGGCGGTCACCGGAGCCATGACGGGTCCGTTGACGGGTCTGCGCCGGCAGGAGGTGATGCGGCTGCTGCGGGAGGCCGGGGCGGTCACCGCTGGCTCAGTGTCAGGGCGGACTACGCTACTCGTCTCCTCCCGGCATCCCACCCGCAAAAGCCGACGGGCGGCGACGTTGGGCGTGAAGGTGATCTGTCCGGGCGAGCTGGCGGAACTGCTCGGCTATCCCGCGCTGTTCTAACCGGGCTAGGTGCGGGCGACCGGAATCAGGCCGCCGTGATCGGTTGCACCGACAATTCGCTCGCACCGCCAGGTGTTGCACCATAGACATGACCATGCCAGGTTGCTGAGATGGCTTGACCCGCCGTCGGCTCTGCGGATCAGATGTGTGACGCTTCCGATCCGTCGACCGACGTGAGCCCACGGCAGCTTCTTCTTGCTGACCGGGTCGTAGGGCAGCCGTTGCAGGCATAGTGAACCGCAGTGGACACACCGGCCTTCCGCCGATTCCACCATCTGCCAAACATTGTCGGTGGTCACCCTTTCAGCCGTATTCTCGTTGACCCTGGCAGTTCGGGCGGCGCACATGGACAAGCGTTCCGCGCGAGGCGTACGCGCCAGGTAGTCCACCCAGTCGGCGAACACCGCCGGCTCTGTCGTCCCGATCACTTCGACGTGGTGAAGGCACACGTCGACATCGGGTCGACCAGATGCCACGGTCCAGCTCGCCCGGTCTCCATACTCGGCGCGGTGAGCTGTCCAGCGTTGGTAATCCCTGGCGAGTAGGGCCAGAAAAAGGTTCAGGTACTCCTTGTGCGAGAACAGGTCACCCGGAATCTGTCTATCCATCATCCGCATCGCGTCGCCGTCCGGGTACAGCGTCCCATCCAGTCCCGGGTCATCCTCCAGGAACGGCCGGAGCATCACGGTCAGCTCTAGCATCCGTGAGTCGTTGTCGGGTAGAGATCTGATGTAATCGGCGAAAGCCGAGTAGGCGTCGGCATCTTCGGGATCATATTCCTCGCCCTGCATGTCGAAGTCGTCCGCGAGATAGTCGCGCGCTACTGCTCCGTCCATACCAACGACCCTTCGAGTACCGGCGCCCCTGATTCTAGGAGCCGAGCCGACCGACCGAGGTTTCCAGCGCAGCTGATGCGTTGCCAAGGTCCTCGTCGGAGGCGGTCCGGGTGCTGGACCAGGTGGGGTCGCCGCTGGTTGCCCAGTCCTCGACGAGCTGCTCTGCGGTGACAGCCGCCGTGGCCTGGAAGATGTAGACGATGCGGCCGATCTCGTCGACCACCTCGATGCTGTCGTTGCCGACGAGGGGCAGTGCCTGAGTCATGGGTGTCTCCGGGGGAATAGTCGGGGTAGTGCGTGAAGCCGGCGGTATCGCCGGTCGAAGTACCTATCCGTCGGCTACTCGTTTGGTGCCGTGTTTCTCCATTCGTTGTTGGCAAGCAGGTCCTTGACGGTCTTCTGCACGACCTCTGCGGACGCCTTCACCGCTTCCGGTCCGGCACCGCCCCACCCGGCGACATAACGTCCTGTTTTGGCTCCTACCTGCGGAGACATGCCCTGCGAGCGAATCAAAACATAGCCGATACTGTCCGCCTCAACCTCAAATTGGCCGCGGGATCCGCCCTCTCCGGTGTGGTACTCGTCGGTCCGCTCCGTATGGCCGGCCTTGATGTGTCCCAGCTCGTGCGCCAGGGTGCTGGCCTCGTTCGCAGGAGTCATGCCCGCCTGGATGACGACCTTCTTCTCCGAAGGCGAGGTATAGCCCCGAGCGCCGCCGTGGATCTCCTCGTAGCTGACGGTGTAGCCGGAATCGGTGATCGCCTTCTCCAAGTCCTCTTTCAGGCCCTCCGGCGGAGTTTCGGTGAGCGTCATACCGTCGTCGGGTAGTGGCTTGCCGTCGGTTTGGGAGACGTCGAAGACGGTGGCGGTGGTGAACCCGACGCACTGCGAGCGCTTCACCGGCTTACCGTCTGCGCCGATGACCGGCTTGCCGTTGCTGTCCTCGGCGCCCTTGCGGATCATCTTCGGCGCCAGGATGGTGATGCCCTTCTCGCCCTTCATGACCGACCGGTCGAGCTCTTTCCACTTGTTGAACCCGGCGACGCGGGTCGCCTGACCGCGGGTCTGCATCGCAATCAGCATCTGGTTGCCGAAGGAGTACCGGTGGAACTGGCTCATCGCGTTGAGGTAGTCGTGCCAGTTTTCGTCGTCGGCTAGGGCTGCGACGTGCCCGGCGATCTCGCCCTGCAGCGCGGCGAGCTTCTCATCGGTCGATGCATACTTCTGGGTGTACACCGACTCCCGGTCGACGATGCTCTCGGGCGGTTCGGGGCTGGCTGGTTCCAGCGGGCTCTCGTCACCGGTCAGCTCGAGGTCGGCCGGAGCGTGGGGGTTGATGGCGAACTGGCCGCCGGCGGGTACACCTGGGCGGACTCGGCGGATCGCAGTGGTTGTCATGCTCTGGATATGCGTGGGCATGACCGACCGAAGGAGCTCAGGCGGCCGCCGTACCCTGGCGGTCGGTGACGGTGCGGACCGTGTCGATGGCAGCCTGGTCGACCCGGGCGTCCCAATCAGCGGTGAGGTCCTCCGCGGCGCGGGGGAAATCGAACCCGGGGTACTCGTTCTCGCCGGGCCGGTCCGCTTCGTTCCACGATTCGTAGTCGGACAGACTGCGGTCGCCGACGACCGCGGGATCGCCTGCCTCCAGAGCCTCCTCGGCGGCGTCTTCGCCGGTTTCCGGATCGGCGAAGCGGTTGTATTTGCGCATAGCGCCGGTCAGCCGGTTCCAGTGTTCGGCGGCTTCGTCGTCGGACAGTGCCGAGGCGTAGCCACGGAACGCGGGGTACAGGTCGCCATCGTTGCCGAGGTGATCCTGCGCCAGGCCGGTGATCGCACCGACCATCGGGTTCTTGTGGGTGATCTCGGTAGCGGCGGCCGGGGCGGTGCTGGTCGAGCCGTCAAGGGTGACCTCGGACTCGTAGTGGCCGTTGGGTGCGAACCGTCCACCGTTTGCGGTGCCGGCCGGGATACGGACGATGCTCGGTGCGCTCATACCGACCTATATGCGCGGGCTGTCCAGGGCGGTCCGGATGGTGCCTCCTGGACAGCGAACCGCCCCGACCGGGAACCCGATCGGGGCGGTTCTTGGAGCAGCCGATTGGCTGAAGCCACTTGTGGTCAGATATGGAAGGCGCACCCGACGTCGGCCGAGATCCCGTCTGAGTTGGTGTACGCCGCGCAGGAGATCCGAGCGGAGTAAGGGTCCAGCATGGCGCTGTCGTGCTCCGGTGATGCCTTCCAGGCGGCGATCACTGCAGGCCCTGTGGTGTAGCCGCTGGCCAGGTTGCCCGGGTCGCAGAATGTTCCGGTGGTGTTCTTCAGAACGCAGCTGTCGACCGAGGCGCCACCGTCGAAGGGTTCCGTAGCGGAAAATTCGGTGTAGGCGGGCAGACCCTTCTCGGCCCGGTATGCCTGGATGCCAGCGAGTGTGTCGGCGGCCAGCTGCGGGTTGCTGACCCAGCCGACGGGCGCCGCCGGTGTGGTGGTTGTGGTGGTCGGAGGAGTCGTCACTGGTACGGTGGTGGTCGCAGGGGGTACTACTGGTGCGGTGGTGGTCGCAGGGGGTACTACTGGTGCGGTGGTGGTCGCAGGGGGTACTACTGGTGCGGTGACAACTACCGGTGCAGTGACCGTTTGCAGCGCCACCACTGAGCTGCTCCCGCTCCAGATTCCGGTCGCGGTGTAGCGGGCCTGGAAGTTTGTCGAGGAATTCAGCTGCAGGGTTGCGTAGGCGTAGTTGCCGCCGCTGTTGGCCACCGCGGTGCCAAGGTGCGTCCAGCTGGCGGAGTCGGCAGGCTTCGACCAGATTTCCACACGCTGTCCGGCGAGGTTGCGGCCGAGGGCGTCACTGACGCCGCCGGTGACCATCGCGCCGGCGCCCGGGGTGATCGTCGGGTGCAGTAGGGCCGCACTGACTGTGGTGTTCAGCTTGCCAACCGCGAGCCGGAACGCCGGAGACACCGACGCGGTCCACTTCACAGATGCGACCAGACGTACCTGGTAGACGATCGTGCCGACCTGCCGGCGAGGTGAGAAAAGGTAGCCGCCGGCTGCGTTGGTTCCGCTGTTGGCCTCGAGTGCCCAGGTGCGGGCGCCCTGCGGCAACCCAAACAGCTGCACCCGCTGGCCGACGACGCGGTGGCTACGGGCGTCGATGACGATGCCGCGGATGTCGATGCCGCCGTTGTAGCCGACGCTGGTGTTGCCGGGGCTGGTGGCCACGAACTTGGTGCCGATACTGCGGGCGTACAGGTAGATGACAGGCGAGGCGGAGCGGGCCCAGCTGTAGGTTCCGGCAAACCGCGCCTGGTAGTAGCGGGTCGTGCTCGCGTTGATGTTGACGCTGTACCGGCCGGTGGAGTTCGACCGGGTGACCGCGATCCGGGTCCAGGACCCGACCCTGGTGGTCGGGCGGGTCCAGATCTCGACGGTCGCGCCGCCGAGGTACCGGCCGTTGCCGATGATGGCGCCGCTGATCGGGACGGTGCCGACGTCGTAGGTGCGCGCGTTGTTGTTGATGGTCACCCGGGTCGCCGCAGCGTGGTGGACCGCCGCGCTGTAAACCGACGCGGCCATGGGCCGAGGTGCCGCCGCGGAAGCGGTGTCGGCGATGGCAACCTGCGCCAGCGTCGCCGCGATGACCGCGATGAGCAGAACCACTGCCGATACTGCGCGGGAGCGGCCGGTACGACCGTGGGTGGTACTCATCTTGCTGTCCTTGTTGTTGGTGGTGCGGAACCGGCTGAACCGGCTGACCTGGTGTGATGGGTGCGAAAGCGTGGAAGACGAGGCCGGACCTGCCCAGGTGACAGGCATGACCGAGACGACCGAATCCGCCGACTGGACCACCGAAGCGGGGGCCGTCTCGGTGGAAGACACCGCCGGACCGGTGCATGTAGAAGGCGTGAGCGCAACGGGAACCGACGAGAGCGAAGCCGAAGAAATGGCGAGAAGCTCAGCAGCGGAAGCCGAGACGGAATCGGAGACAGGACCGCCGGAGAAAGGACCAGAGACGTCCGAAACCGGATAGCCGGAAAGGCTCGCAGCAGCTACAGCCGAAGAGAACCCAGCCGAAGCGGGGAGAGCAGAAACAGCAGAGACAACCTTGTGGGTACGAGCGACCTGGTTGGTCATCGTGGCCCCTCCATTCACACTTGCCAGCTCCGCTGACGGAGGCTGTGCCTGAACCCCTGACGGCTGGTGCCGCTCGGGTGAGGAGGCGTGCTGCCCACTCGCCCTGGTACATGGACGGGTGTGCGATTGTCTTCCACACCTGGCGTCGGCGGCTACCTACGACCGGCGTTTCGCCACTGTTCAACCTGGTCAGACGAGGGCTACTGCTCCGTGATGACCAGGTGGCACCCCCGAATGCCGACTGACCTACTCCCGTCTGCCGCCAGGTGCACCAAGGTGCGCCCGATGCGCCTCACTATAAGCGGTCGCTCCGTCGTTTTCGGTCACAATCGTTCACCTTTTGGCCGCGGATTCAGCGCTTCACCGACGCCGGGCCGCTGGTGGTACCGGTGGGGATGCGGGCCGCGGCAGCGAACGGGCGGCTCAGCGCTGATCGGACCCTGTTCCACCGCGGCGGCGGTACCGCGCCAGCCCGATCGACCGCCTGGGGGAAGCCGGTCGCGTGGATCCGGCCGCTGTAGAGCTCGACCAAACCCATCATCAGACGGCTGCCGGCAGCGCCGGCTCGCCCTCTTCGGCGCCGACCATTTCGTCGACCATCGGATCCAGAGTGGCCGACAGCAGGATCAGTCGATCAGCCATGACCTCGACCGGCCCGGCGAGCACATCGTCGGTGGTGCCGGCGAAGGTCGCCATCTTCTCCGCGTTGCTGGCCCACCATGCCGCCTCGTCGCCGTGGCCGGGGAAGTTCAGCGGAATCGAGGTGAACACAGAGCTGGCCAGGTCGGCCAGCACTTTGGCAGTCCAGATGGCCTTGGAGGCATCCATCTCCGGATCCGAGGCCATGTCGGACAGGTCCGTGAGAGCGTCGAACAGCGCCTCGGCGGCCAGCGCCCAGGACACCAGCCGCAAGCCGTCGAGCCGGTCCATCGCCACATGGATCGCCCAGTCCGGGTCGTCGGCGTTCTCGTAGTGCGAGGTGGTGTCCAGCGCGTCCAGCACCGGATCGTCGGTTCCGTCGAGCCATTCCTCGATGCGGCCCAAGTCCGCCGGGTTGTCCACCGACAGGCCGACGGTCGCCAGCACGTCCACCCAGGTACCGGTGTCCTGGTCGTACATGCCCGAGGCCAGCAGTTCCCAGCAGGTCCGCACGGCCCAGGTGTCATCGTCTTCGACGACGAACTGGCCGTCTTCGTCGGTGATCGGATACCGGTTGGCGACCCGGTTCGGCAACCACATCAGCGGATGCCACATCATGTCGGCCCGGACGCCGTCCCAGCGTTTGCGGCCTTCGGGCCACTGTGCCGGGTAGATCGGCAGTGGAATCGCGGCCAGGTAACTGGTGAGCACCCATGGGGCGGGAATGCCGGTGGCTTCGGTGAACGCACCGAATCGGATCGCCGCTTCCACCGGGTCGGGGGCGATCTCCAGCGGCTCACCGGGTGAGGTGAGGAACGGATGACGGGCGACGTCGGTCGAGGTGGGCACGGGGCGGCTCCGGAGTGGGATGGTTCGGGTTCGGTGGGCTCACCTTGCGAACAATCGCCAACGACTTCCGAGCCGCCCACTTCAGCTGGCGACGGCCACCGGGGCGAACCGCGACTCGAGCTCCTGCAGTGGCGCGGGGCGCCGGTGGGACTCGGCGTAGGCCTCGATCCAGGCTTCGATCGGCGCGACCCAGATGACTTCCTTACCGGCCCGCTCGATCCGAGCGACGCGCCGCCGCCGGGGCACCCCGAGCTTGTCGTTTTTCACGTGGCCGACGGCCGAGGCTGGGTTGGCGAACACCGCAACGGCGTCCTCGTCAAGTTCGACCGGCCAGAAGATGCACGAGGCCAGCCACCGGACGTTGTCGGCTCGGGCCCGGGGCACCAGGGACAGTCCGACGGCGTGATCCAACAGCCCGTGGCCGGCTTGGATCTGGGCGCCGATCGCGGCCGAGCGGATCGCTCCGTACAGGTCCGCCGGCCAGTTCTTCACCTGGATCGCAACATCCCGCAACATCCACAGGTCCCCGGTGTCCTCCTTGCGGCCGGCCCCGAGCTTGCGTTGCGGCTTTTTCTCGATCAGTTGCTCGGCGAGGTCGCCGAGCGCCGGCGGTAGCAACTCGGCGAGCATCTCCACCGCTTCGCGCTCCCCGCGGTCGCCCTTGTCCTTCGCAGCGTTGGTCATGTCGGACCTATCCGGCGAAGGCTATGCCGGTGAGCCGTGAACCGCTCCCAGACCGGTCTCTGGCGGCTTGACCTGCGCTGATACCGGTTTCGGCTCTGCTGCGCCGGTCGTTTGACTGCTTCGAACTGGTTTTGACCAAACCCTGAGTCGAAAGGTCGGGGGGTAAAAGGCCAGATGAGAGGGGTGGAGGGGCCTGTATGTATGTGTTTGACTTGTTTGACTACACAATCATATATATAGGGGCCCTCCACACTGTGTACTTCCCTCCCCCCTACAGGGCCGCCCCCTCCATCCTCTCCAGCACACACACACACACACACACACCCCCCCCCTCTCTCTATACAGCTACTAGGGTGCGTCAAGTAGTCAAACACTCCCCTTTTGGCATGTTTCCGCAGGTCAGACGCGTTTTTCGGTTGACTCAGCCGTGGTCGAAGGGCCAGTCAATCCGCTGCCGGATTTAGGTTTCCGCAGGTCACAGCGTTGCGCACCAAAGTCGGTTTGACTTGGAAGCGCCGCTGTGGACCCCTAGACAGCCCTAAAAGCGACGAAAAACTGCTTCGCATCCGCCGGCCGCCCGGAAAAACCGCCCGGTGTCGTACCGGTTGCACCCTTGCCTGCGCGGGCGCGCACGCGCGCGCGTACACGCGTACACGCGCGGGCGCGCACGCGCGCGCGTACACGCGTACACGCGCGGGCGCGCGCAGGCAAGGGTTTGTCGCTCTGAGGATTTCGTCGATGCGGCCAAAAAACCGCCGCGACCCTGTCTGCGGAGCCTCGGGTTCGCCGTTTCGTGCGTCCGGGGCTTTCACCCTTCACCAACCGAAGGCCCGACGGATAGGCAGTCATGCCAGACAAGACAGGGTTCGTCCATCTCCACGTCCACACCGAGTACTCGCCGCTGGACGGCATCGGGAAGCTGGACGACCTGTGCGCGACGGCCGCCGCCGACGGCTCCCCCGCCGTCGCAGTCACCGACCACGGCACCTTGGGCGCCGTCTGGAAGGCGGCGCAGGCTGCCCGCAACGCCGGCATCAAGATCATCCCTGGCCTGGAGGCCTACTTCGCCATCGGTTCCCGCTTCGAGAAGAACTCGATGAGCATCCCCCGCGACGACGACACCGACACCGGTGACGACGAGGAGGGCGGCGGTGGCCGGATGAAGACCAAGACCTACGAGCACCTGACGCTGCTGGCCACCTCCGTCGTCGGCTGGCAGAACCTGGCCAAGATGAACTCCGCGGCGTCGGACTCGTTCTGGTCCAAACCGCGGATGGATTTCGAGCTGCTCGCCGAGCACCACGAAGGCGTCATCGCCCTGACCGGCTGCATCGGCGGTCCTATCGCCGGACCGCTGACCCGCGGCGACGTCGACACCGCTCGCGCCAACCTGGCCCGGCTCGTCGCCGCGATGGGCCACACCTCCGAGAACCAGCGTGTCTTCGCCGAAGTGATGGACCACGGCATTCCCGCCGAGGACCGCGCCAACAGTCTGATCGTGGACCTGGCCGCCGAATTCGACGTCGAACTGGTCGCCACCAATGACGCGCACTACGTGCACGCCACCGACGCGCCGTCGCACGACCTGTGGCTGGCGATGGGCACCGTCGCGCAGCGGGACTCCGGCCGCTTCACCGAAGAGCTGTGGATCGACGAGCCGAACCGGTTCCACTTCCATGGCGAGGGCTACCACCTGCGGACCGAGGCCGAGATGCGCGCCCTGTTCGATCACCGCCCCGGCTTCGAGCGGGCCTGCGACAACACCCTGGTCATCGCCGACATGGTCGACGAGAACATCCTGCCCGACGCGCTGCTGCGACTGCCGACCTACGACGTGCCGGAGGAGTACGCCGACGCGATGTCCTACCTGATCCACTTGGTCATCGAAGGCGCCAAGACCCGGTGGGGCGACGGACCCCTGCGCCCCGACCGCGCGGACCGCCTCCGGCGGGAAGTGGCCACCATCCGCGAGCTGCGGTTCCCCGACTACTTCCTGATGGTCTGGGACGTCCTGAACGCTGCCCGGGCGCACGGCATCTACACCGGCGGCGGCCGCGGATCCGCCGCCGGCTCCGCCGTGTCCTACTGCCTGCGGATCGTCGAGGTCGACCCGCTGGAACACGGTTTGCTGTTCGAGCGGTTCCTGGACGAGTCGCGTACCGACCCGCCCGACATCGACCTGGACTTCGACTCCGAAGGTCAGGACTGGGTGTTCGCCTACCTGGCCAAGCGATGGGGACACGAGTACGTCGCCCGGCTGGGCTCGCTCGGCTTCTCCCGCGCCCGCGGATCGGTCAAGACCGCCGCGTCGGTGCTGCTGGATTCCGAGCGTCGCGGCGTCGGTGCCCAGCTGGCCAAGCGCATCCCGATCGGTTCCACCATCGCGCAGATGCTGGACGAGACCGACCAGACCGGCGAGTCGTTCCGCACCCTGATGAACTCCTCCCCCGACTACGTCAGCGTGGTGCAGCGGGCGCTGGAGGTTGAGGGGATGGCCGCCAACGCCGGCATTCACGCGTGCGGGGTGATCGTGTCGACCGAGCGCCTGGCCGGCATGGTGCCGATGCGCCGTGAACGGAAGAAGGACTGGGTCGGCGGCTGGGTCATCGAGTGGGACAAGAAGGACATTTCCGAGGGCGACGGCAAGACCGGCCTGCAGCCGCTGGGCCTGCTCAAGCTCGACGTGCTGGGGCTGCGGAACCTGGACGTGGTCAAGCGCTGTGTCCAGCAGATCAAGCAGACCACCGGCGAGATCATCGACCCGTACGCCGTCGACTACGACCCGGCGCTGCCGCGGGTCCGGGCGCTGTGGGACATGCTCGGACAGGGCCGCACGGCCGGCATCTTCCAGCTCGAGTCCACCGGCATCACCGAATTGACCGAAAAGGTTCGGCCGGAATCGCTGGACGAATTGTCCGCCATTCTCGCGCTGTACCGGCCGGGGCCAATGGGAATGAAGATGCACGAGATCTACGCGGCCCGTAAGCGCGGGTTCGCGCCAGTCGACTACGGCATCTTCACCAACGACCCGGAAGAAGAGAAGATCCTCTCCGCTGTCCTGGGCGACACCTTCGGTACGATTGTGTTCCAGGAACAAATTATGCAAATCGGTGCTGCTGTAGCAGGTTTCGGTGGGCCTATGACGAACAAGTTGCGATCGGCGGTGTCGAAGAAGGACCTTGCCAAGATCGCCGCCGTCGGCGAACAGTTCATCGCCGAGGCTCAGGTCGAGATCGTCGACGAATCCGGCGCACCGGTAAAAATGGCGTTCAGCAAGAAAACCGCAGAGAATCTTTGGGCGGCGATCAAGGAGTCAGGACGTTATTCCTTCAATAGGTCGCACAGCGTCGCCTACGCCTGGGTGTCTCGGCTGACAGCGTACTTCAAGGCCAGTTGGCCGGCCCAGTACGGCGCGGCGATCCTGGCCGTTACCAAGGACGCCGATCGCCGGCTGCCGGTGCTGTCGGACCTGCGCGCAGAGGCCCTGACGATTCTGCCGCCGTCGGTGAACCAGAGTTTCGCGGCGTCCACAGGATCGGCCGGCAGCGTCCGCATCGGCCTGAGCGAGATCGACGGTTCCGGCATCGAACTGGCCACCGCCATCGTCACCGAGCGCGAGGCGAACGGCCGGTTCATCTCCGCGGCGGACCTGATGACCCGGGTCCGGGTGCCGCAGGGACCCGGTAAGCCGGCGCTTCAGATCGCCAGCAACCAGGTGGGACCGCTGATCGAATCCGGCGCGCTGGATGAGTTCGGGCCGCGACTGGGCCTGATGATGGTCGCCCGCGCGCTGGCTGCGCAGCCCGACACTCCCATCATCGACGCGGAGTGGTCGATCCTGGAACGCTCCGCCCGGGAACGCAAACGCCTCAAAGGCATAGTGCTCTCGCAGCATCCGCTCGCGGCGCTGCGCGACGAGTTGACCCAGTACCGGGCGCCGAACGCGCAGAAGCCGATCGGTGTGCGCGCCATCCCGGACGAGGACGGCACCGACGTTCTCGCCCTGGGGGTGCTGGCTTCGTGGAGCCGCAGCCCCGGCAAGTTCGGTGAACGCGCCAACTTCGTACTGGAGGGAAGCGGCGCGCAGGTGCCCTGCGTCATGTGGGACAAGGCTCTCAAGTCGCTGACCGGCGAACCGATGGTCGGTTCCGTCGTGGCGCTGCGCGGGCGGACCAAGGCCCGCATCATCGAACCGCCGGTCAGCTACGAGGACACCGACGACGACGATGTGGACGAGTCGGCCGCCGTCGCCGAGATGGCCGAACCGACGGTCCGCACCGAGCTGACCGTCTATGGCCTTCACCTGGTGCCGGTGCCGTCCGCGCCCCGGGTGCAGTTGTCCGCTCCGTCGATACCGCCGATCCTCTGGCCGGTCCCGGCGCTTGTTTCCACCCCTGTCACCGATCCTGCTTCCGTCGCTGCTGCCACTGTCCCCATTGCGCCTGTCACTGCCGCTTCCTCGCAGGCACCGGTACGGCCCGCGAAGGTCCGCGCCGCTGCATCGTCTGCTCCGGCAAAAGCAGCAGAGGGCGAACGGGTACGGCCCGCACCGGCAGATACCTCCGCCGTCGACCCACCCGGCCCGCCGGCAGTTGCCGAAATCAACGCCGTCGACAACCAGGCGGACGCAACCGAGGGCGGCGCAACAGCGACTGTCGCAGCGGCGCCGGCCGCCGGGGCCGGCGCCCACCTTGACATCGTGCTGATCCAACGAGGTACCCGCCCCGCGCGGCTCGGACTGGGCTCGCTGGTGGCCAAGTACAACGGCATCCTCACCGGTGAGAACCTCGCCGCCGTCCTGTCGGCCGATGCGGGCAGCCGCACCGGCCTGCTGCCGGCCGACGCCGGCCCTGATCGGCTGGTGATCGCGGTGCTGGATCAGATAAAAGGCAGAGGAGCCCATCAGTCCCTGCCGTTACAGGTGGCGGGGGACGACGACGCGGTCACCGCGCATATCTATGGCATGGCCAAAAAGAATGCGTCTCCGGACCTGCCGTTCCACCCCGTCAAAGGGCAGATGACGCTGTTCGAGGTGCCGGGCGTCGCCGCCTGTCCGTACGGACAGGACCCGCTGCCACGGGTGAAGAAGCAGGCGGCCCTACCCACCGCAGCTTCGGGATCCGCGGCCGCCTGACCAGCCCCTCCCACGGCCACTTTCAGCCGGCCGTGGGAGATACCGGCGGACCGGTCCATATCCCCTTCAGCACCCCTGACCGCACGACTATCGAACGCAGTGCCGTACCGCTTCATCCACTCCCGATCGAACACCTTGATCGCGGCCGCCGACCAGCTCCCGCGGAACGGAGCTCAGATGATCATCGCTGTCACCGGCCGCAAGCAGCATGGTAAGAACACCGTGTGCGATGTGCTCGCCGAGCACGGTTTCATCATCATCGGTTTCGCCGACACCCTCAAAGACCTCAGCTACGCAGTCGACCCGATCATCGGGATCAGCCGCCACGGCGATCCGATCTACCTCGCCGAAGCTGTCGACGAGCTGGGCTGGGAGTACGTGAAGGAGAACTACCCGGAGGCCCGCCGGTTCCTGCAACGGATGGGCACCGAGGGTGCCCGCAAACACCTGGGCGACAGTGTCTGGATCGACAGCTGGGCCAAGAAGGTCTACGCGCTGCAGGGCGCCAACGTGGCTGTGTCAGATCTGCGGTTCGCCAACGAAGCCGAGGCAGTCCGCGCCCACGACGGGCTGGTCTGGAAGGTAGTCCGTCCCAGCCGAGTCACCACCACTACCGCAGACCAGCATGCGTCGGAGACCGAGCTCGAATCCATCGCCACCGACCACATCTTCATCAACGACGGCACCGTGGACGATCTGGCCGCACAGGTCGAGCAGGCATTATACCGGGCCCAGCATCCCGCCCACGGGCTTCGCCGCCCGACCGTCCTGGGCGCTGCGTGATGGCCGCCCTCTCGGACATGGCGTTCTCGGTGTTCATACGCGGCGTCGTCATCCCCGTCGTCGGCAAGATCGCACTCCGCTCGGGCTACTACGCCACTGTGGCGCGTGACGCCGACGACGTCATGTCCGACCGCAAGCAGGACCGGCTGCTGGTCGGCCGAGGCGTCCTACGCGATCACACCGGCATCGACGCCACCAGAGGTGTCGCTCTGTGCGGTGTCCCGGTCAGTTCCTGGACCGGCGGCGGGCTCGCCGACGTGCAGTGCCGCCTGTGCCGCAGGGCACTGCATGCCGCCGGTCGCCGCGCGAGCATGCGGCATCACCCCGCCGGTCGTGCACGCCCGCTGGCATCTTCATCGACGGCCTCGTCGTCAGCAGAGCCGCGGGGGGCATTGCGATGACTGAATCCTTGGTACTAGAGCGAGTGGTGCCGCCGCCGCCGCGAACATTCTTCGCGATGGTGACCTTGATCTGCGACGTGTGCCGGGTACCGGTTACCCGCCGGCAGGTCATCACACCTGCGGCGCTGCCCGACAAGCACTCGGACTCCGACACCTGCACCACAGAGATTGGCAGCGGTACGGCGCCAGTCCGCGGCACAGAGCCGGAATGGATCTGTCATACCTGCCTGAAGTGGATCTTCGAGGAGGTGAAACGGCGAAAGTCCGAACTCGCCAAAGCAGAGGCAGCAGATGCGCGTCGCGCCGACCCGTCCGCAAAAGTGACCAAGGCACCGCAGACGCTTGATCGCACCACCTGCTTCTCAGCGAAGGTGTTCTATCCCGACGAGCGCAAAGCCCAGAAGGCGCTGCGGGAATGGCGGGCGATCCGCCTGCCCGGGCAGTACCACATGGACATCTACCCGTGCCTGGCGTGCGGCGGCTGGCATCTGACCCACACCAAGGTCGACCGGAACGCAGTACGCAACCGCCACTACGGCGCCTGACCAGCTTCACCCCCAACAATCAGAGCCTCACTACCGACCGAGACGAGATTGACCATGGCAACCGATGCCGACCACCTGCTGTGGATCGACCTGGAGACCACCGGGCTGAGCCCCGCCGAGGACGAGATCCTCGAAATCGGGATGATCCTGACCGACGACCAGCTCAACCCCATCGCCGAACTGGAACTGTTGGTGCAGCCGAGCACGTATGGAATGGCGCGCCTCGCGGCCAAGCCGTACGTGCAGAAGATGCACACCGACAACGGCCTGCTCCGCGCACTGAGCACCGCGCCCCGGTTCGGTCCCGATGCGCCGCCGGAGGTGACCGTCGCCAGCCGCCAGATCCTGGGCTGGATTGCCGGTTTAGGCGCGCAAAAGGGTCGCGTCGCCATCTGCGGTTCCGGCGTCGCCAAATTCGATTACCAGTTCCTGGAGCGGCTGACGCCCGAGCTGACCGACTTCTGCACCTACTTCATCCCGTTCGACTCCGGCATCCTTCGGCGCTCCTACCGCACCTCCACCGGCAGCACGCTGACCACCGTCGACGAGATGAAGACCCACCGCGGCATCGACGACATCCGCTGCCACCTGGCTGAGGCGCAGCAATTCCGCAACCTGTACCGGATGGCGGCGCTGATGCTGGAGCAGAACCCTGGCATTGACCTGTCCGACCCGAACTTCGATCCGGCTGCTGTTGTGGCTAGCTTCCGCCGACCACCGGCACTCGGCGCGACGGCCCCGATCAGCGAAGAAGACGCCCGCGGGCGCCTCGCACACCTCAACCTCGCCGCCGCCGATCCGGCCCGATACGAAGCGATCCGCTGTGAACGGGGGTGGATTTTCTACTTCCGATGGGGCAGTGGACCGGTGCTGATGAATGCTCGGGCCTGGGTTGTCGCCGACGACGGACCTGCCCGGATACTGCCTACCTATGAGACGACCGAAGCCGCGGTCGGACGCAAAATTGCCAACTGATCTGCCACCGAACCATCCGGATCTGATCCAGAAAGGCCAGCCCAGTGAGCACCAGCACCATCATCCGAGTTGTCACGCAACGCAACTGGATGGTCGAGGAGTTGCGCGCCGCGATGGCTGGCACCGGCTGGACGGTGCAGCAGCACTACGGCCTGTCCGCGCCGCCGGCGGACGGGGCGGTCAGCTGGATGCCGGGTGCATTTGCCGCCCGCCTGTTTCAGCAGGGGTTGGGCCCCAGGCTGTCCAGTCCGGGCGGGTCGTTCCTGTCGCTGATGCCGCAGGAGTTCACCGGTCGGGAGGTGGCACTGTTCCCGGCCGTGTTGGCGATGCTGGAACCCAGCGAAGGTTTCTGGAAGCTCGCCGACAGCAAGGACGACCGGTTCCCGGCTGCTTGGCGCACCGCCGAGCAGTTGGCTACCGACTTGTTGACGGCGCAGGTTCCGCCAGGGGCGATGCTGCACCTGACCGACGTACGGCTGGACCTGGTCGGCGAATACCGGGCGGTCGTGGCCGGATCCACCGTGCTGACCGGAGCCTTCTACACCGACCTGATCGGACAGCCGCACGACGATCCCAACTTCGCCGTTCCGCCGGATCTCACCCACCGTTCTGCGTCCAACTTCGCCACCAAGGTGGTCGCCGCTATGAACGCCATAGCTGTGCCGGGGCCGCCGAGCTACACCTTGGACGTCGGTATCGACCGGATCACCGGACGCTGGGTCGTCGTCGAGGCCAACCCCATCTGGTCCTCCGCCTGGTACGGCAGTAACCCAACCCTGTTCGTCACCGCGCTGATCACCGACCAGATGACCGACCCGGGTATCTGGGTCTGGAAGCCGGACCCGGTGCTGTCCGAACGCGCCGCCCGCAAGCCGCCGCTGCCGGTGGACCGGCCGATCTCGGCGCGCACCTGAGACCGACCTGTTCGAGCAAGTTTCACCCTTCACCAAAATCGCCCTCGACGGATAGGTACTAGGAGAAGCGCAGAGCGCATCTCACCCGCTGCCGGGGTCTTCCCGGAGTGGAACCGCTGCCACGGAACCACCGAACGTGGCGAAAGAGAAAGGCCATTTCCATGGCTGGCGAGACCACCATCACCGTCATCGGCAACGTCACCGCTGACCCGGAGCTGCGGTTCACCACATCCGGCGCGCCCGTCGCTAACTTCACCGTGGCGTCCACGCCGCGCAGTTTCGACAAGGCGACCGGCGAGTGGAAGGACGGGGAGACCCTGTTCCTGCGCTGCTCCGTCTGGCGCGACCAGGCCGAGAACGTCGCCGAGTCGCTGGTACGCGGATCCCGCGTCACCGTCACCGGTGCGCTCAAGCAGCGTTCCTACGAGAAGGACGGCGTGAACCACACCGTCATCGAGCTGGACGCCGAAGAGGTCAGCGCGTCGCTGAAGTACGCCACGGCCAAGCTGACCAAGGCTGCCGGCAACGGCGGCAACGGCGGCGAGCGGGCCGCCAAGCCCGCTGCGGACGAGGCCCCCAAGGTCGTCGTCAAGAACGCTCCGGCCAAGGTGGCTGCGGCCGCCGAGAGCGAGTTCTGAGCCTGACAGGGCCGGGATCGAGCGCCTGAGATTCCCGGTCCGGCGTGTCCGACATGCCGGACCGGGAATCCCGGACCCGCCTCGATCCCCCGCGCCGCTCGGCGCACCAACATCCGCGCAAGTTCGCAACCGAGAGGAGGCAGGCAGATGAGCCGCCGCAGCCCCACCGCTGACCCAGCATCATTCGGATCAGCATCTTCGGTAGAGGAAATAGACCTGCTGAGCGACCTCCCCAGTTCGGACAGCGACCCCACGACAGAACCGACAGCCTCTGCGGGCGGACATCCGACAGACCCGGATGGCTCGTTGCTGATTCCGACCATCTGGCAGCGTTTTCGCTACTGGGCCTGGCATCCGGTCTCCCGGTCATCACTGGCGGTTCTGCTGGTCGCCGGCCTACTCCCGCTGCTGCTGAGCTTCACCCAGCACCTGAGCGCCGCCGACGTCACCGGGCCCACCGAGCCTGCCGTCACCCAGCCAGTGGTCACCGTTCCTATCACTGTTCCGGTCACCATTGCTGTTCCGGTCACCGTCACCTCCACCCCGCCGGATCCCATCACCGGCACCGCGGCGGCTCCGGCCCCGGTAACTGTCGTCCGCACCACCGTGCTGACGACAGTGCAGACCACAGTACAAACGACGGGAGGCACCAAAACATCGGCGGCCACCATGTCCGCGCTGCGGCCGCTCGTCGGGCCGAATGTCGGCGCGAAGGCTGTCATCTGCTTCACTCCGGCCACCCTGCAGATCACCGCTACCGGCAAGGGCGTCGTGAATCTGAACGTCACCGGCATCGCCACCGCTCATAAGTCTGGACGTGGCGGCGCCAAACTGACCGTCAACGGCCGAACCGGCACCTACGCCATAACTGCTGCCTCCACCGGCGGAAGCTCGACCATCAGCTGGTCGGCTCTGCGGGGAGCGTGTTCCTGATGACCGGAGACGGCCCGCAGCCGCTGATCAGCGACATCATGACCAGGCGACTGCGCAGCGACCGGCTGCAGCGGGACACCGCTGACGCCGATGACCGCCGCCAGCCCGCGGTCGACCGAAAGGTCGCCGATGCGCAGGCCGCCGCCATCCTGAGCGTGGCCCTGGCCGATCTCGGCGAGGAGAACACCGTCCCGATCGAGGTGTTGGCGCACTGCCTCGCCGCCGTCCTGGCCACCACCCGGCAGGCCTTCTTCCAGGTGAGTGACCTGTCCGACCGGCGGCTGCAGGAAGTGATGCCGATGATCAGCCATCTGTCGGTGCTGGCCGAGTCGATGGTCGACATCGGCGACCGAGCGGAAGCGCAGGCCGAACGCGCCGCGGAGCGCCCGGACACCGCATCCAAGTTCACCGGTCCCAAGCTGGCCGGACCGCCGCGGCTGGGGCTCCGACGTGTCTGATCTTCTCGGCAAGCTGCCGTGGTGGGCCTACCCGGTCGCGGCGGTCGTCGTGGTGCTGGTACTCGCCGGCATCGCGCGCGCGATGCGGTCCGGATTTTCCGTGCAGTGCGACCCACAGCGCGTGTTCACCTCTGCGGAACGCAAGATCGGGAACGACCGCGCCGGCAACCAGTGTGAGCACAAACCGATCCTGGGTCGCCGCTGCCCGAACCCTGGCACGCAGGGCGACCACATCATTCCGTGGAGCGCCGGCGGTGCCACCGTCATGTCGAATTTTGCCAGCCTCTGTAGTTGGCATAACCAGAGTAAAGGGGCGAAGCGCCCCACGCTCCTTGACATTTGGCGGCTGGAGCGGCGTCGTCGCAAGTACTTCCCATGCAATACTGATACTCGAATTTCTTGGAAGTTTGGTGCCTAATGAGTCGCACACGTATTGGTTTTCCCGTCCAAACGGCAGAGTCCAGACTCGTTGACGGTGTCTGGTATTGCAGCCTGAACGGGTGCTTCGCGAAGCCATACAGGCAGGGTTGGTGCGGCATCCACTTCATGGATCTTTGGACAGCTGGGATGACAGTTCGGCCGCCGCGGCAAGAAGGCTGTATGGTATGTGGCCTCAGCATTTACGGTACCCGCCGGCTGTCATTCTGCTCCCCAAGCTGCGGCACGTTATTCCAGAGGTACAGGATCACTCCTGAGCAATACAAACGCCTTATTTCCGTGACCTGCTGTGACATTTGCGGATTAGCTGGTACTTACCGCGGGCGAGGCCGCGGGTCGTTGCACGTCGATCATGATCATGGCAACGGTCAGATTCGGGGATTCCTGGACCCCGCCTGCAATCAGATATTGGGTCTAGCTGGTGAAGACACCAGCCTGATTTCGCTGTTGGCGACGTACCTAGAGACCGGCCACGGCAGGGTGCCAGCGTCCATACCGAGCATCCCATACGTTCCGGGCCGGTGCATCGTGTGTTTGAATCAATGCGACCTGGACCAACGGCAAGTAGGCCGCGCAGCTCGGCCTTCCGTCAAATGGAATCGATACTGCCGCCAGAAGTGCCGACTTTACGCTGGCAACCTTCGCTTGACATACGGCTTGGAGCCCGGGCAGTATCGATTTCTTCTAGATGAGCAGTCGGGTGACTGCCGAGCATGTGGGCGGCCGATGGAGTTGGACTCAAGGCAAACGGTGGTGGACCACAATCACGCGACCAAACAAATACGAGGTATCCTGCACAATAACTGCAACGTTATCATCGGCTTTGCCGAAGACAGTATCAATCGACTTGAGTCGATCATCGGGTATCTCGCCTCCCCGAGACCAGACGCTCCAACCGCCACGCCGAATAAGCGGACCCAGCGGCCAGCCAGATCCAACGTACCCAGTACGCTGGTGGACGCCAGCTGGGACATACGATTCATAGAACTACAGACACATATTGAGCGCTTTGGCAAATACCCAACCAGCGTCGACCCAGATCCATCGGTACGACGCCTCGCCGCCTGGATGTGGGGGCTGAGGGATAGGTACAACACCGGACGACTCCAGGCAACCCAGGCCTCGATGGTGGAATCCCTAGCAGGTTGGACCTGGGATCCGCGGGCCCACAGGTGGGAGGCGTACTTCGCTGAGACTGTGAAGACGTTCAGGCGCGAGGGAAGGATGCCAGTTCGCAAAGTTCATACCGAGGCGAGCCAGTTCGAGTGGCTAACGCGCCAACGCAACCAGAACCGACAAGGCATTCTGGACCCAACACGCAAGAGGCGACTTGACACCTCGTTGCCGGGTTGGGGCGTAATCAACCCCAATCTCGCAACTGGCGACCGTCTCGGCTGACGATCTGGCGTCTGCAGCGCCGCCGCCGCCGCTACTTTCCCGCCAACACTGACACCCAGGTGTCCTGGAAGTTCGGCCGCTTCTAGCTCCCGCGAGCAGCGGAACCGGACAACCTTGCCGTAGGAGGTCCGCGACGAACCACTCGCCCGGTGGCGAGTGCTTGCCGTCGAGGCCGAGTAACAGCCTCATTTACCGAACCGCGCCGGATAAGTTCAGATTCCTGA
>JAABUZ0100003876.1_pt1 | contig 21423 bp, 23 predicted proteins | sample 5562091 | NCBI WGS metagenome assembly JAABUZ01 (sample SAMN12813069, study PRJNA571459) | rock metagenome | isolation source: Antarctica rocks | place: Antarctica: Victoria Land, Linnaeus Terrace sud | collected 2015-12-21
TACGGTTGTGGTAAACAGTAATACGCAAGCCGATGGCTACTTTTGCCGATGGCTACTTTTCAAGTAATTTTGACGGCTTTTCAAGGCTAGGCTAAACTAGCACCAATGGTTTAATAATAAATGATCAGTGCTTACGACACAGTCTGAGATATGAGCAGAAACATATTTTCTGTCTGTGCCTTGGCTGTGTCTCCAGGCCGGATTTGTTGCCACTCGTTTAGGTTGATGCCGGTTCGTTGAAGCGCATCGACTTCATCTTGGTATGCTTCAAACCGTCGCATATCTTCAATGACACTTTCTGTTATCGAGAGCATCTTTGACAAGGTTAAAGCATAGTATTTTTGCTTTTCAGCTTTGAAGCGATGAAAACGACTTCTTGTATTTAACTGCTGTTCTGTAAAATTCGTTATCTCGTACTTCCAAAAAGCTGCTTTGGCCTGAGCAAGAACACCGTTCTGCCCTTGTGTTTGTATTAGATTTTCCTTGACTCTGATCAAACTTTTGTCATTTCGGTTTATCTCATCTTGTTGTTGCTTATAGGCATCTGAGTCGGATGCTTTTGTGATCATCTGATGTCTTTCAACATCTTTTCCTAGAGAAGCTTCAAGTCGCTGTAGCCTTGCCAGAATTCCTTTGCACTGGGTTGAATCTTCTATACACCATAAATATTCTGTGTCGAAAGATGCATAGCTGGTCTCTAAGTACGATTGCACGATTGTTCTCATGGTCTCAGCGTATTGTGCTAAATTAGATGCAGCAAGAGCCATTTCGCCTAACTCCATGTGGCATCTAACCTCTGCGGTATACGCAAGAAATAGTGTCGAGATTAGCTTGTCTGTGAGTTCATTGCCAGAAGCAATTTCAGCCTTACATACCGTCTCAAAATAATGTTGAGCCTCTAGTATTCGGTCAATCGCATTCGCAGCACTTATCCGCTTTGTGTCCGGATTTTGCGTCATCATTGCATTGTTTGCTTGCCGGATTGCGGCAACAAAGTTTCCGTAGAAACCCATGTCAAGTTTTTGGTTTATCTGACTGAGCAGAGCACTCTGTTCGGAAATGGACGTTTCCAAATGCTTGATACGATTAAGGATGAGAGCGAAGCCTGTCACCGAAACGCCGAGATTAAGCACTCCGACGGCATCGCCAAACTTCAGCAGCCGCGAGGCTGAACTGATTAATTGCCCTGGTGAGACCTGAGTAAAGTCGGTTTCCCGCAGCCAGGCAACAACCGATTTGGAGTCAACTTCACGGATAACGCCGCCAACTCTTTCGTAAGTCCCGTTGCCTAAGCCGTTTGCAATCCAGTCGGGTATCTGAAAAACCGCTTCAACTGTGTTCATCGTGCTCTCCTCAATCAACATACACCATTGGAACTAATGCCGTAAAACGAAAAGCGGAAACTCAATCTCATTCCCTTACCATGATTTTCCACGTTGTTTCGCCGCCTGCTTGGCTGCATCTCTCCCATTATACCAAAACCAAGCATGCAATACAACAAAAGACGCGCCGGGCAACCATCAGAACTCCTCACCTTCCCTTTAGGGAGGGTCGCCGCTTGCGGCGGGGTAGGTCCTCTTGACATCCTCTCCAATCCCCGCTATAATAGTAGACATAAGTTTTGTCTGGGAGGACGGAAACAGGAATACGACCATGCCGACCATCAACTGCGGACCCACTCACGGCGGACCGACCACCGAACACGGCAAAGCCATTGCCAGCCGCAACGCCACCACCCACGGCCTCTTTGCCCGTGACATCGTTCTCCCCTCCCTCGGCGAAGACCCCGAAGGCTACCGGCAGGTGCAGGACGAATGGACACAGCAGCTTGCGCCCCGCAACCTCTTAGAGCAGCACTACGTGGAAAAGATCGCGGCGGCCTCCTGGCGTCTGCGCCGTCTCCACCGCTGGCAGGCCCAGATCTTTGAGGACGCCGCGCTCACCGAAGACGAGCGACTCGACCGGCTCGACAAAGTCCTGCGCCATGAAACGGCTTTGCAGCGCCAGATTGATACCGCCGTCAAGCTGCTCGCCAAAGACGTTCCCCAGTTGTATCAGCGCCGCCTGCGCGATCAAGTCCTGGAAGACCTGCACATCACCGAGCGCGAATGCCGCGACGAGCCGGAAACAGACCTCGGCGTGTCTTTAGAAACCAGCAACCGCCTGTACCGCCTCCGCAAAGCGACAACCCAGGCCGTCAACGAGCTATCCGTCGCCCCCCTCGACCCAGTCTGTGAGGCTGAAGACAGCGAAATTTGCCAAAACGAACCTGCCGCCGAGGAACTGCCGTTCGCTTCCCCTGCCCGCAAGGCGTTCGGCATCACCACTCCTAGAACTGCCTTTCAGGGCAAGACAAGCGCGAATATTTGCAAAAACGAACCCGGCTTGACAGAAATATCGCGGATATGCGATAATCGGTGATGCCGCAGACCCAAATCGTGTTCTTTCAGGATGAAGACCGAAGCGTTCCCGCTCTGGACTGGCTGCGGGACATGAAGCGGCGGGACCCACGCATCACGGGCAAATTCCATGAGCGACTTGTACAGCTTGAGGAACAGGGGTGGCAGATGATGCGCCCAGCCTCGGACACCCTGCGGGACGGGATACATGAAATCCGTGTCCGCTTTGGCAGCGTAAATTATCGCTTGCTCTATGGCTTTCACGAGGTAGAGGGACGGCAGACAATCGCCGTTCTTGTCCATGGCTTGACCAAAGAACGTGCCGTGCCGCCGGAGGAGATTGATCTTGCGCTCCGACGCCACGCCGCTTTTGCTGCCGACCCGCAGAAGCACACCTATATCCGTCCGCCTCAGCCACGGCGGTAGAAAAAGAAAACAGTATGACGAGTGATATGACGCAAGCGACCAGCAACGCTGTTGAGATTATGGACTTGGAGTTTGGCGGCGACCCGAACTACCAGCGGATTCGTGCTCAGGAGCGCATCAAGTCGCAGTCCGCGCAGGCCATCTACGAAGCCCGCGTTGCCGCCGGGCTGACTCAAACTCAGCTTGCCAAACTTGCCGGGACGACGCAGTCCGTCATCTCCCGCCTGGAAGACGGTGACTATGACCGCCATTCTCTCGCCATGCTCGAACGGATCGCCACCGCCCTGCATCGCCGCGTCGAAGTCCGCTTCCTTCCTGCCTTGAACTGAAACCGCAGGTATGGTACAATGGTGATTATCGTAAGCAGCGTTCTCTTTCAGAAGGAACAGACTTTCTATGGCCGACGAAAAACAGACACCGTACCGGGTCAAAGTCCCGGATATTGATTACTGGCGCGGCAAAATCGGCTGCCAGACCGGATGCCCGGTCAAAACCGACGCCCGCGGCTACGTCATCGCCATCGCCGAAGGGCGCTACACCGATGCCTACGCCATCGCCCGCGCCCCGAACCCGTTTGCGTCCATGTGCGGGCGCATCTGCGGCGCTCCCTGCGAAGTCAAATGCACGCGCGGCAACATCGGCAGCGATACGTCCGGCCCGGTCTCCATTCGGGCCTTAAAACGCTTCGCCACCGAGCAGTACGGCGTCGAGAATTTGAAGAATTTACATAAGTCTTTGGAGTATTCCAATGCGCGTGGGTCGGCGTATCCCGTGCAGGATAAAGAAAAAATCGCCGTGGTCGGCGCGGGCGTCGCGGGCATGACTGCCGCGCATGATCTGGCGCGTCTCGGCTACCAGGTGACTGTCTTTGAGGAGCTGGAAGTCCCCGGCGGGCAGATGGCGACCGGCGTTCCCATCTACCGGCTCTCACGGGAGCTGATGAACCTAGAAATCGCGGCGATCTGCGAGCTGGGCGTAGATTTGAAGCTCGGCGTCTCGGTCGGCAAAGATGTCACCATCCCTGAGCTGCGCGAGCAGGGGTACAAAGCGTTTATTATCGCGGCGGGCTATATGCAGGGGCGGCCTTTGACCATTCCGGGCGTGGACAAGAAGGGCGTTCATATCGGCGTTGATCTCCTTCGGGAAGTCAACTTGGGCAAGCCATACCATGTCGGCGAGAAATGCGTCGTCATCGGCGGCGGCAACGTCGCGATGGACGTTGTTCGCATGACCGTCCGAACTCCGGTCGTCGCCGGGCTGTCGAACTTAGGCAAGCCCAAAAACTACGCCATGACCGACATTGCCCGGACGCTGGCACTGACGGCCAAGTCCATTGACTGCATCTTCGGCGAGTCCCGCGCCCAGATGAACGCCGACGAGTACGAGATCGAAGAAGCCGTCTTAGAAGGCGTCAAGCTCTGGCCCCAGCGCTTGCCGATTGAGATTTTAGGCGACGACACTGTCACGGGCATCCAGACCAAGAAAGTCAAGTCGCTGATTGACGCCCAGGGCCGCTTCAACCCGCAGTATATTGACGGCAGCGAGGAAGTTTTCCCCTGCGACTCGGTGATTGTCTCCATCGGCCAGATGGTGAACTGGAACTTTGTGACGGGCATCGAAGACCTGAAGCGCACCCCGCGCGGCACGATTGAAGTGGACCCGGAAACGCTCCAGTCTACGAGCCACCCGGACGTTTTCGCCGTCGGCGACATCGCCCTCGGCGCCCGCCTCTTTATTGACGGCATCGCGTCGGCCCAAAAGTGCGCGGTCGGCGTGGACGAGCATCTGTCGGGCGTCACGCAGAAGCTGGTCAAGCGCGGCTACATGCGGGCGCTGCCTATCGTCAACTACGAGATGCCGAAGAAGTACGACAACTTCATCCGCCAGGAGCCGCCGGAGCGCGAGATCACCAACCGCTCCAAAGGCTTTGAATTAGTGGAATTTAATTACACCGAGAAGGCTGCGCGGGAACAAGGGATGCGCTGTTTGCGTTGTCATGTTAATGTGGTCTTCGATGCCGAGAAATGTATTTTGTGCGGCCTGTGCATCAACATCTGCCCGGAGAGCATCTTAAAGATGGTCCCCGTGACCGATGTCACCGGCGACGAAGACGTGGCCCGGCTGATCGAAGCCAAGTACGGCGTCCCGCAGGACGAGCTGCGGCCCGATGACGGAACCATCATGCTGATGGATGGAACCAAGTGCATTCGCTGCGCTCTATGCGCCAAAATCTGCCCGATGGACTGCATCTCGATGGAAGCCTTTGAGTACGAGGAAGAACTTGTCCCCGTCTCGACCCGCACCCGGACCGCCCTGCCGCCTGAGCCGTCTTTGATCGGTTACAAAGGCGTTGGGGTATAATCAATTACGCACCCAATCACATCAGCGGGCCTTTAACCCGCCTAGAAGGAAATCTGAACATGCCCGCAATTCTTGACATGCCGACCACCACGGCACCCGAAACAATGATGCCTGAAACAATGATCCAGGCCGCGCCTCTGAGCCTCACCGACGCCGCCGCGGCGGAAGTCACTTCTTTGATCGCCCAGCAGGACCGCACCGACCTTGCCCTGCGCGTCTACGTCGCCGGCGGCGGCTGCTCCGGCCTTCAGTACGGCATGGCGCTCGACGAGAACATCGAACCCGGCGACGAAACCTTCGCCTTCGGCCCCATCACGCTTGTCGTTGACTCCACTTCCCTGCGCTACCTGACCGGCGCAGTCGTAGATTACATCCACACCGACATGGGCGGCGGCTTCAAGATCGAGAACCCCAACGCCACCAAGTCCTGCGGCTGCGGCTCCTCCTTCTCCGCCGGTGACGACGAGGCCGCCGGCCTCGACACCAAAGCCGGCGGCGGCTGCGGCTCCTGCGGCTGCCATTAGTTCGTCAGCATAGACAGGGGCAGGCCAATCGGCCTGCCCCTTGTTTTTTAGGAGAGACCATCATGTCACAAACGCTGGAACAACCTATATTAAGAACTTTGCCCGATGACTATTGGGAGGGTGAAATCGTTAAGCAGGACGATCCCCGATCTGGAATCATTTCTGCGAACATGGATCGGGTCAGCGGGACGCCGTGCTTTGTCGGTACCCGCGTTCCCATCCGAAACCTCTGGGATCACCTGGAAGAAGGCCCTAGCATGGATGACTTCTTGGACGGCTTTCCTGGCGTCACCCATGAGCAGGCAAAAGCGGCGCTGCGCCTGGCTTGTGACCGGCTTTTAGAAGGACTGCCGCCGGACACTTGCCACTCGTGAACATTCTGCTGGATCATTGCCTGAACTGGCGACTGAAACGACTTCTGCCGGGCCATGCGGTCAAGTCTACTTTGGAAATGGGCTGGGACACGTTCCGAAACGGGCGGCTTTTGACGCTTGCGGAAGCCCAGTTCGACGTATTTTTAACCGTCGACAAAGGGATCAAATATCAGCAAAACTTTACGGGGCGGGATATCGCAGTGATTACGCTGCGCGGTCGGGACAATACAATTGAAACCCATGACCCGCTCATGCCCCAGGTCATCGCCCTCCTGCCCGCCGCCCAGCCGGGCCAGGTTTATTTTGTAGAAGCCAAGATTGATCTAGCGTAACGAATGAGTACAATCTTCTGGAGGTACAACGAGATGACTGTCATCGAAAAGCAGAATAAAGAGCAGGAACAGGAAAGTTCCCAGGGAGTGGCCGAGCCGAAGGTTTTGGGCGAGGATTACTGGGAGGGCGAGTTGGTTCCACGCTCTGATCCTAGGGCAGAGTTCATTTCCGTCAATCCAGAGCGCTTAGGGGGGACAGCTTGTTTCGTTGGAACTCGTGTTCCCATCAAACATCTATGGGATTATCTGGCTCATGACGCCGCCTTACCTGAATTTCTGGATGACTTTGAGGGGGTTCCGCGCGAGGAAGTCTTGCAAGCCCTTCAACATGCCTTTGACAAACTTATGGAAGGACTACCGGATGGGCGTCGCGCCCGATGAGAATCCTTTTTGACCACTGCACCCCCAAGCCATTACGTCGCCACCTGATAGGCCACGAAGTCAGAACAGCTTATCAGATGGGCTGGGACCGCATCGTAAACGGCAGACTGCTTGCGCTTGCCGAAGCGAAGTTTGACGTATTCCTGACAGTAGATCAAAACATTCCTGACCAACAGAACATGCGAGGCCGGGATATTGCGGTCATTGTCCTGATTGCTTTTGATACAAGCCCCGTGACGCTTGCTCCGCTCATGCCCCAGGTCCTTGCCCTCCTGCCCACCGTCCAGCCGGGCCAAGTTTATTTTGTAGAGCCTCCCACTAATCCGCAAGCCGGGTAGCGCCTACTGCAACTGCCGCGTTCCTCGGCAGCGCGGAAACGACGGGCAGCCCCAGAACTCTGAACCGGCATTTGCGCCGCTCCGCGCAGTCCGCTTCAGCATCGGCTGACTGCACCTGGGACAAAGCGGCGGGGCAGGAGAAGCATCATTCACGAGTTGAGGCGTTTGAGGTATCTCTTGTGCCGGAGCAGCTCGCCCTTGAACTTGCCTTACGAGTTCCAGCAGTGCCTTTCCGTCCACCAGTTCCAGCGGCTTCCCCCGTGCAAACGCCAGCGCGTCGGGAGTAAAGTCACCACAGGTAACAACAATGCCGCCGGAGGCGCGTTTGCTTGCCATGACCCCATAAAGCTCACGCGCGATAGTAACGCTGACCGAGTGCTTCCTCCACTGCTTGCACTGTACCAGCGTCGTCTCCCCGTTGCGGCGCAGAACCACATCCACGCCGCCGTCGGGTCCGCTTCCGCCCTTTTCCTCAACCCAGTAGCCTTGCTGCCGGTAAGCCTCCCCGACAAGCAGCTCCAGTTCCTTCCATGTCATGTCGCGCAGCGTGTCCAGACTGGTCTGCTGCTTCAATAGCTGACGCCGCTTGTGCTTGTCGGCTTCTGCATAGAGCGCAAACAGTGCCATCGCAAAAGTGAGCCAGGGCGCGAAGGAAGAACCAACCAGTGCCCATAGGCTGCCATGCGTCAGGACCGGCAGGAGGTAACGCAGCACAGGATAGGACACGATGACAATCGCTGCCGTGGCCCAAGTGGGTGTTCGCCGAAAAATCACATAGAAAAGATTGTCTTCAATCTTTTGCTTTGCCATCGCTACTTCTCCTCGCCTGTTTCCGAGCCTTTAAAGAAAAGTCGCAGGCGTCGCGCGAGGCAGGTACAAATCTACCGTATGTCCAAATTGGCCGCTGGGCCGCACTTCGGGGGCGGCGGTAAAGTATTCCGGCCCAATGTCGAACTTCCGAACTTCTCCATTGAAGAAGCCTCCGCGCTGGAAAACGACGTTGACGGAATTAACCTTGAGCGCAGGGCGCATTTGCTGGACACTGTACCCGAACGACGACCACGGCCCCTCATCCGGCTTCGGGGGAGCCAATAACCGTGAGTGAAAGTTCCCGCAGACCGCGAGGACCTTTGACTTGTTTCCCCTCTCCGGCCACTGTTCCAGCAAATTTTCCGCCATATGGCGATCCCGATCTGCCCACTTCTCGCCCTCAGACAAAAAATCAATGTCAAAGCATAGCAGTTTCCAGTTTTGGGAACGAGCCACAGTCTGCTGAACCAAAGAAAGTATCTGCGCGTTGCCGCGCCCATCCTGAAAGTCTTTCGGACTAAAGAACGGCGGCGGCTCACCCTTTCCTGACGCCCAAGCAACAAGCCCTTCTTTCTGACCAGCCGGAAGTTCTAACCCTAAGCCGCTATACCCCAGCATCGCTAACTCATCCAGCAGCCCCAGAACAAGACGCGGAACTTCCTGCGTTCCGTGCATCTCGCCCAGTAGGAGTAAGTCGCTATGAGCCGCAAGGTCAAGCAGTTGGTTTTTCACGTCTGGCGGTAAGTCATATGGGGCAATAGCATCAATCACGGCTTTCTTTCTCCTTCTTCTTGTCTTCTTCTGACTTTTTTTCTTCGTCTGTCTTGTCCGCCGCCGGAATGTCCAGCGTGATCGGCGGGAAGTTTTGGACGGTGAACTGGTAGGTGCCGCCGGTGGCAGGCAGGCGGAAGGTGAGGGCGAGCGGAGCGGTCAGCGCACGGTCGTCTTTGCCGGGGGCGTAAGCAAAGGACCAAGCCGCGCTTTCGGCGAGGGCTTTTTGGCCGAGAACGCTCACAGGAAGGCCAAGCGGTCGCACGGGACGGCCCGGCGGCACGGTGCGGGCCAGCAAGAAGTCGGCGGTCTTTAGCGTCAAAGGGCGGCGGGTTTCGGTCATGTCGCGCAAGGCCAGGGCGATCTCGACGTAGCGCGGGCCTTCTTCGGAACGCCCGGTATAGGTTTCCAGAACGGCACTTGTGACAGTCAATTCCCAGCCGTCTTGAAGCAGCTTGTCGCCGGTGCGATAAGTCGTGTTCGCGCCGCCGTTCAAGTATTTATCAAACCAGTTTAGGACACGCCTCAGCTCGTCCAAACGATGCTGCGGCTCGCCGAAGCCGTGACCTTCGCGGGGATAGTGGACAAACTCGGCGGTCTTGCCCAGCAGGTGCAGGGCCTGGTACATCTCCTGCGAATTGGCGATAAATGTGTTCGGGTCCAAATCGCCGTGCATGATTAAGACCGGCGTTTCGATGCCTTTGAGATAGGTCGCCGGGGACCGCTCGGCATACAGAACCGGGTTGTCCCAGGGGTAGCCGCCCAAATACTCGGTTTCCCAGCGCGGGGCCTGCGAATTGGAGAAATCGGTCGTCAGCGAGAAGATGCCGAACTGAGATACGGCGGCCTGGAAGCGCTTGGTTTTGCTGATGAGCCAGTTGACCAGATAGCCGCCATAGGACGACCCAATGACGGCAAGTTTATCGGGATCGGCCACGTTCTCGCGGATGGCCTCATCAATGCCCGCCAGAACGTCGGCGGTATCGCCTCCGCCAAGATCGTTTTGGTTCGCCGTGCTGAAGGCGTTGCCGTAGCCTTCGCTCCCCCGGTAGTTCGGCGACAAGACCGCGTAGCCTTCGGCGGCCCACGTCTGCCAGGCCGTGTAGGGACTCAGCGCCTGCACCGTCCGGCCATGCGGCCCGCCGTGCAGGTTGACAATCAGGGGCAATCTTTGGCCTTCTTTGGCAGTGATGGGAAGCGTGAGCAGGCCTTCAATCTCTAAGCCATCAAAAGACTTCCAGGACACAAGCTGCGTCGGAGCAAGCGCGTAGCCGTCGGCCCAGTCTTGATTGAGATCGGTCAGCGTTTCGGGCCGCTTCTTGCCCGGCGCGAACCAGCATAGTTCAGGCACGTCTACCGTCGAGCTTGCCACATACGCGACGCCGCCATTCGGGGCGACATGGTAATCGTGCAGATGCTCCTCGTTCTGAACCACGCTGTGCCACGCTGCGCCGTCCCAGCGAAAGACCGCCGTTGTCGTGCCGACCGCCGCCAGCACATAAATCAATCCGGCAGCATCGGTGTAAACCCCGTGCCAGCCTGTCAGGTCATAAGGAAAGTCGGCGGTGAGGTTGACGGGTTCCGCCGGCTCCGCCGCCGACACGGCATACAAATTGGGCTGGGAATACGACAGCGCGGGGTCGAGCGGCGCGACATACAGCACCTGCGAGCCGTCGCGGGTCCACACGGGATGGAACTTGCCGCCGGGGCCGTCGGCGACCGGGTGCGTCGCCCCGCTCTCAACGTCCAGCGCCCAGACATCGCATTTGTGGTAATCGTTGACTTCGCCGGTGTAATTGGTCGTAAACGCCACCGATTTGCCGTCGGGCGACACGGCAATCTCGCCCAGGCCAAAGTCGCCGGGATGAAGCAGCTTCGGCTTCTTGCTGTCCCGGTCAATGCGCCAAATCTGCTGCCGAAACTTTTCGAAACGCTCGACCACGGCGTCGTCTTTGCGCTCGGCTTTGTCCGTGTGATACTCTTCCAGCGGCTTCGGGCGCGGCTCCAACGCGAGATAGACTATCCCCGAAGAGTCAGGAAGCCAGCCATAGTCACCGACTCCTTCCGGGGCGTCGGTCAGCTTTTCCGCTTCCCCGCCCCCGCCGTCCATCGGCAGCAGCCAGACCTGCTCTTTGGGTTCTGCGGCTTCGTCATAATCCCCCTCACCGTCGTCCCGGCTGCTTAAAAACGCCAGCCAGCTGCCGTCGGGCGACCAGCGCGGCTGAGTTTCATTGCCGCCGCCGCGCGTGATCTGCCGGGGTTCGGCCTCTGACCCGATTTTCAGCGCGTAGAGGTGCTGCGTCACCCCGTTTTCGTCCCAGTCCGTCTCGCTGACCCCATAAACTAACCGAAGGTTATCCGGCGCGACCTGCACTTCCCCCGGCATCTTCAGTTCCAGCAGGGCGCGGGGGGTAATCTTCTGCTTCCGTCTTCTTGCCATAGACGCAGATTGTACCCGGTCCGCCGCCGCTTTCCCTTTGGGCGGCTACCGAGCAGTGCGTTTTATGAACGTCGCCGTGTAGTCGGGAATGCTGTAATAGCGCGGCGTAGGGGGGACAACAGGGACAACGGTGATGCCCGGCACATTCGGCAGCGTTATATTCGGCAGAGTGAGGTTTGGGAGGGGAGAATTCGGCACACGATAAAATGGACTGACCCCAGGATTAGGCAATCCGGCTTGCTGCCGTGCCTGAATAAGCTGCTGCTGAAGCTGCTTGACCTGCGTCTGCAAGGCGTTGATCTGGCTTTGCATCGCCTCGATTTTTACCTGCGATTTCTGATTACCGGGAGCCTGTGCCTGCGCCGGAACCAGGACGAGGAAAGCGCCGACAGCGAGAGCCGCCGAAAGGGTAATACGAGTGTTCATAGGTTTCTCCTTCTTTCGCTGATAAGCATAACCAAAGTAGATCACTAGCGTTTCAGAACATAAAAGCAGCGCGGGCAAATGAGGCTGTTTGGAAACGCGGGCAGAAAGTCTTTCTTCTGTTTCGCCAGCCTCGCCTTTTGCCCGCCAAACCCCAGCAAGCCCACCGCAAAGTTGTAAACGAACACGATCCAGCCGAATACCAGAAACTCCCACAGCTCCGCCCCGACGCCCGGAAACTCGCTGGCAGTTTGAACGTCATAATCGCGGAGCGGCAGCATCACCGAGCGGCACTTGGGGCATTCCACCCATTCGTTTCGGTTGGCTTGATCGGCGTCGGTTATCTCGTTGAACGGCATAATGCTTTCAGGAACGCAGCGCGGGCAAAAACGGTTCGGCAAGTTTTCTTACACACCGAACGGAGAGGCACCCTGCGGGGTTTGCCAATGGAACTGCGTGTCCTGACCCCGTAGCCGCCAGTGTTCGGGGCATGAGGTCGTTAACCAGTCGAGCGGCTCGCCTGCCGGCTGGGTCTGGGCGGCGCTGGCAAATGCCGCCCGGAGCGCCTCCTCTTGCTCTGCACCGACGGCGTCCGGCTGTAGGGCGACAAACAGCACAGCGCCGCTGCGGGAGACCAGGTCCAGCCACTGCCGGGTCAGTTTCCAGGGAACGTCGTGCGTGACAGCGACGATATCTGGGTCGGTGGCATAAAACGCTCCATTCTGTGCCGTGCGGAATGCAAGGCAGTTGACGCCCATCTTGCGGGTACGATCCCAGTTTCGCCCGCTGGTGTCGTCCCCGATCCGGTTGGCCTCGAAGATGCCCGCCGAAAGGTGACTGAACGTGTTGCAGCCCAGAACAGCCGCGCTGCCGGCAGCCTGGCGGATCGTTCGGTACAGCGCAAGCACAACTTCTGCGGTGGTCCGAACCGGACCTTCGGCGAACGTCCAATTGTCGTCGGTCAGCTCTGCCCCCATGTGGTTTCCCCACCGCCCCAGCAAGTCATTGGAAGTAAAATCGTGCTTGATCAGCTCAAAGCCCCAGGTTTGAAGACGAGCGATGTCCTCGGAGATTTGCTGGGATACTTCCGGCACCGTCGGGTCAAGCGCTCCGCGGCTGCGGGGCAATCGCCAGGAAGCCGAAACCGCCTCCCATGCCGTGGTGGGACGAATCCACAATCCAGGCCGCGCCCCGGCCTTCTTGACATCTGCGGCCAGCCCCGCCATATCCGGGAACTTGCTGTTTGAGCTGTCCCAGGGACCGGCATGACCCGGCCCTGCCGGCTCCCAGCCATCATCAATGACGACATAAGGCCGGTTTGGCCCGGACGGCGCAAGCGCCACAATCCGGTGCGCTACTTCCAGGGTGGATGCCGCGGAGTTGTTGCCATAGTCGTAGTTCCAGTCATTGTGTCCGTAGATCGAGTGGGACAGCAGACGCGGCTGAGGGCAAAGCTGGCGGCAGAAGGAATGCAGCGATGCAAACGGCGTTTCTCCGGGCTGACCGCGCCGCGCGGCGACGGTGCAGACATCCAGCACGCGCGGCCCCAAATGTACGCCGGACCCACCGCTTCGCACGTCAGCCCACAGGCTGATGCCTTCGGAATCGGCTTGCCAGAAACAAAACGCATTGGGGCCGGTAAGAACACCGTACCCGTGCGTGCTTGTGCCGTCCCAGGCTGCGAAGTACCAGGGCAGAACACGCTCGGGAACAAGCCCCTGCCAGGCGAGATCGCCGTAGGCACGCTCCCAAGCATCGCCCAGGATCAGGCGGCAGGAGTCCATCCGTCCATGCCAGCGCAGGTGCAGACGCTTCACGGCGGAACGAGGCGCAGACAACCCGACCGTCAGCCGATCTGCCTGCGCGGCAGTGACGACTTCGATGTCCGCTCCTGTCCACCGCCCGCCGGAGGCGGGAAGGAGCGTTTGATCGCCGCTTTCTGTGAAGACCCGGACGACATCCGGGGACTTGTGTAAATCGAGAAAACTATCAGGCTTTAATCCATGAGGCATCATGTGAGGGAGCCGTCCTTTGTTCTTAAAGATGGAAGTGGCTTTGGCATCTGTGAGAGGAGCATTTGTGACGGCGGCTGCGGCCACTGTCGCCGCCGCCTGCCGCACAAACTGGCGGCGCGTTATTGGTTTCATTATGTTATCCCTGTTTATCTGCGGCTTGGCTTGCCGATTTTGAGCAGCACCGCGCCGTGGGCAGGAACTTCCACCGAGTAGCTTCTGCTAAACGCGCCGACGTTCTTGTGCAGCCACAAGTCGCGCACGGGCTGAGAACCCGGCAGGCCGAGGTCGGACCAGCGAACGGTCAAAACGTGCGGCTCCAAGTCGCCGTTGACGAGGCCGACGGCATGGGTTCCGTCAAATAATGGCCTGGCCCAAACTTCGCCGTCGCTGGCATCTTTGGAAACACGCCCGGCGGGCTTGCCCAGCGGGTCCTGGTTGATGTCCAGCGCTTCGTCGTTGGTCAACAGCGCCAGCGTCAGCGGGTCGAGCTTGGTCATGTCGCAGCCGATCAAAAGCGGCGACGACAGCAGGCACCACATCGAGATATGCAAAATCTGCTCGTTCGGGGTTAGATGCGTCGGGTGAACACTGCCTTTGCCGACAATCCCGACCATCAGCATATCGGGATCGTTCCAGTGGCCCGGCCCGGCGTACTTCTCGTGGCCGGCCTGGCTTTCGTAGATGGAGTGCAGGCTGCCCCAGTTGTCTTCAATGTCGCCGGTCGTGCGCCACGAATTGCCGCCTGCCGCCGCGCCCCATTTCCAGACATCGCCCATGCCGTACTGGCAGAAGCTGTAAACAATGTCGCGCGGCTGGGCGGCAAGCGCCGCGCCCATGACCGTGTAAGGCTTTTCTAAGACCGGCAGCGAATGGTCGCCGTGAACGACGCCGTCGTAGGAACACCAGTCGTATTTGAGGTAATCCATGCCCCACTTTGCATACGTCGCCGCATCCCGCGCCTCATGCTGATAAGAGGCCGTGTAGCCGCCGCAGGTGGTCGGGCCGGGGCTGGAATAGATGCCGATTTTCAGGCCCTTGCTGTGGATGTAGGCCGCAAGACCCGGCATGTCCGGGAACTTGGCGTTCGTCTCAATGTTGCCCTGGGCGTCCCGCCCTTCGTTCTCGCTATGCCCCGCTTCCCAGGTGTCGTCAATGTTGACATACTGGAAGCCGTGCCGGGCCAGCCCAGCGGCGATCATCTCATCGGCGGCGTCCTTGACTTTGCCGGCGTCTACACGGTCCGCCCAGACGTTCCACGAGTTCCACCCCAGCGGCGGGGTCAGCGCCAGTTGATGCACCCCGCCGACAATTGTCAGCGTGCGTTTCGCGGTTCCGCGCGGCCCGCGCACGGTAAGCGTGACTGGCGTTGTCCCGGCTTTGGCGAGCGCCCCGGAAATAATGCCCGTCTGAGCGTCCAGCGTCAGCCCGGCAGGCAGCGGCTTGGCGGCGTAGGTGAGCGGCCCATCGCCTGTCGCCGGGATCAAAAAGAGGAACGGGCGGCCCGGCGTTTCGCCGATCACACGCGGCCCGTGAATGACCGGATGCGGGTCCGGGGCCGGGACAGTCAAACGCGGCGGGTCCACCGGCAGGGTAAACGCTTCGGGCCTCACGGCCGTGCCGGGAACCAGTGTCAGCAGCGCCCCGGCCCAGTCGGCATGGTCGTAATTAATGCCGTCACCGCCATCGGTGACTCGCAAAGTCAAGCGCTTGGCTCCCGTCAAATCCACCGAAATCGGCTGCGGCGCGTCCCCCCCATGCAGAACCGGCGTCTCTGCGGCAGGCTTGCCGTCCACGCGCACCGAAAACACCACGGAGCCTTTTGGCTTGACTTCATCGTCCACCCCGACCGTCGCCGTGAAGCGGGTCGCGCTGCCGTGCAGATTGATCACAAACACGCTTTCGGCATGAGTGCCGATGCCGTGCGGGTACACCACTCCGCCCAGCGTCAGCGGATGCCCGTCAATGGATTTCCCTGCGCTCGGAGTGCCAAATCCCACCGTCATCTTGGACAAATCCAGCGTCTCGACCCAGAGGCCATTTGCCGGCGCATCCTGAGCGTGCGCCGTCAGCGCGGTTCCCAGCAGCATTCCCAGCGCAGCGAATGCGCCCAAGCGAAAATAAGTGGAAGATTTCATAGAGCCATTGTACGAACACTCGCCGGTTTTGTCAAGAATAAGTTGTGATTCGCCGCGTCCACAACTGCCCCGTCAGCGGTATAATACAAGTCAGGGCCACTATTGCAGCAGCGTGGAAGGCAGATAACAAATGAAGCGGAAAAAGACCGGCAGACTGAACGACGAGGGCAGCCAGCACCGCTACGGGACATACAGTTCGCATTATGTTTGCTTTTCCTGCCGTAAGATGTTCAACCAGCTCTACTGGGGCCATTGGAATGATTGGCGCGGCGCGTGGAACGCACCGGCAAAGAAAGCGTATCCCTGCCCGGAATGCAAAGCGGAAATGCAGAATGTCGGCAAAGACTTCAAGCCGCCGCGCCAGCAAAACATCAAGCAGTGGCGCAAAGTGGAACTGCTATTTCAGCGTGGCTATCGCTGGAAGCAAGCATGGGAGTTACAGAAGACCACAGAAACCCCATGGAGAGGCGGCAGCAACTATGTAACCGTCGGCAGCGGCCCACAAGCACGAACATTACGAGAAGCGAAAGACTATCCGCCGCGCATTTAAAACAAAACGCACCGAAACCCGGTATTCTTTGGGGTGAGGCTTCCCGCAGATTTGCCTATAATCTTGAATGTCTGACACGCCAATCGCTGCTCGACAAAGGCAAACCTGGGGAAACGCAGGGACGCAAAGCGAAGGGCCTTCGCACCAAACTTCGTTTGGATAGTTGGTGCATGGCTGCCTTGCCTCCGAAAGTGCGACAGCATCCACATATACGCAGAAAGTCCGGCCCCATTCTAGAACGGGACCGGACTTTTTGTTTGTCTTCCTCATTGTTTGTCTCTAAAGTGCGCCAGCGCCCCTGCCAATAATCACTTTATGAAAATCGTTCGGCACCCGCGCCATGCCGATAAAATCCTGCGGATTGAAGGAGCGCTTGCGGTCGGCGGGGTCGGCGGCGGGACCCTGCTCTGGACCCAGGCCGCCCACTTCGGCGGCTACGGGTTCGCCGCCGCCGCGTTCCTCAGCCTCGGCGGCGTGCAGGCGGGCGTTCGCGCCCTGCGGAACTTCAACCGCTGGCACCGGGGCGCGGAAGGCGAGGAGGCTGTGCTTCATACCCTGCGCGGACTGCCCGATGGCTACACGGCAGTCGCAAACTTTGTCCCGCCCGGCACGCATCAGGGCGACATGGACCTGCTCCTCTTAGGCCCCGCCGGCATCTTGGTCATTGAAGTCAAGTCTTACACTGGGCGCTACGCCTGCCACGGTGACTCCTGGTTTTCCATCCCTGCAAGCGGCAGCCGTCAGCCCCTGCGCGGCAGTGTCTCGCGCCAGCTCAAACGCGCCGGCAAGGCCGTTTCGCACTACTTGGTGGACTGCGACGCCCACGTTCCCGTTCATACCGTCGCCGTGTTCCGCGCCGGGGCGGAGCTGGAGATGACGCGCCCCACGGTCTCCATCGTCTTCGAGCGGAGCTTGTGCGACTATATCCTCAGCCTGCCTCCCCTGCCCCAGCCTCTTGCCGCTACCGACCTCACGCCGCTGTTCGCGCCTGCCCTGCCGTCGCGCCGAAGTATCCTGCTTCTGTCCCGATAAGCCTAAGCGCGAGGGCGTGGCTTGTGTAGGTAAGCAGCCCAAGTCGCTGCCGTGAACACGCAGGTTCCGGCGCACCCGAAGGTCAGCCACGGCAGCACCCAGGCGCTTGGCAGCAGAGGCCAGCCGGTGACTTCGTGCATTTTGTACTGCTGTACCACACCCCAGATTTGCAGAGCCACGCCGAATGTTATCACCCAGCGCCACCGAAGCGTCAAAGTCAGTATTCGTTTGTCCCGTACTGATACTATTTTGTTCATTTGCGTTCTGTTTCACATAGCGGCGTTCTACTGGGGCAGAGGGCGCAGGCCCGCGATTTTATGGTCTTTGTCCACCGCGATCAGCCAGTCCACAACCGTCTTGCCATACAACGCTTGGTAAAGCGCACTGCCGTCCGAGTCGCGGCGCAGCAGCGTCAGTGAGGTCATCGGCCCAAGCGGGGCCAGCAGATCGTGGGCGGGATTGACTGCCGCCGGGGTCAGTGCCGCCTGGAACGCGGGCGTGAACAGGGACTTGTCCAGGGTGCCGGACGCAATCTGTCCCAAAACGATCTTGAGCAGCGCAGCGGTCTTCGGGTCGGTGTCGGGGATACCCTGATCTTCTTTTGCCATGTCCGGCAGGTAGAGCTTTGCCAGGCCGAGACCCGGTGAGTAGAGGGGAAGCCTCGTCTGCGTACCAGGAATGTCCAGAGAGTTGGTCAGCACAATCAGCGTCAGCTTGTCGCTGGGGAACTTGAAGATTGCTCCGGTAAAGCCCGCAATGGTCGCGCCGTTGTGCCACAGAAGGTTATGGCCGGCGGCACTGGTGACAAGCCAGCCGCTGGCGTACTGGGTCGCAGTGCCACTTGCCAGCGTTGGGGGCGTCCATAAGAGGCGCTTGCTGTCCGCGTTTAGCAGCGCATCGCCGTCCAATGCTGCATTCCATTTCGCCAAATCGATGACAGTGGAGACAATGCCGCCGTCACCGAAATCAACAGTTGGGCTGAAAGCGATCGAGCTGCTTCGCACTGTTTTTCCATCCCATAGGGAGCCGCTGGCTAGGTTTGGCAGTGCCAGGCCAGGGCGCTCCATCCGGGTCTGGGTCATCCCAAGCGGGCCGAAGAACGTCTGCTGCATGTAGTCGCCGTAAGACCTGCCGGACACTTTCTCGACAATCATGCCCAGCAAGTGGTAGTTTGTGTTACTGTAAGCATACTGCGTTCCCGGCTTGAATTGCAGCGGCTTCGCGTCCGCCATCGCGATCACCTGAGCCGCCGTGTAGTCTTTGGGAGCCGCATCAAGCGAGTCAACGAGCGCTTCACGGTAGTTAGGGATGCCGGACGTTTGGTTGAGCAGCTCGCGGACTGTAATCGCGCTCCACGCTGCTGGTGTTCCGTCAACATACTTCGAGACCGGGTCGTCAATGCCTACTTTTCCCTGCTGCATGAGCGTCAAAATCGCAGTCGCCGTGAACTGCTTGGTGAGCGAGCCAATTTGATAAACGGTGTCCGCCGTGGCCGCAGTTTTGGCAGCAGTATCGCTCAGGCCGTAGCCCTGCGCTTTGACGACTTTGCCGTTCTGCACGACGGCGACGGACAGGCCGGGGATATGCCGCGCGGCCATCTGCGCTTTCAAGTAATCGTCCACGCCATCTGCGTGTCCCGCTCTCATCAGTCCCACCATGACTGCTCCCATCAGGACTGCCGCCGCCAGTATCATCAATCGTAAGCGCATCTGTCTACTCCTTCTTGTCATATTTTTGTGTCAACTGCGTGCATCAATACCGTCAAGGCAATCTTCTGTGCGCCCGGAGCCGCAGAGCCGGCTTCCTGAAAATCGTCAGCAAGCGCGTGGAGACGCGCAACGAACTCCGCGCGACGCTTGGCATCAAGCGGCAGGACGAAGTGAAAGCCGCCTTCGATCTGACCCGGCAGGCCACCGGTCTGCGCCCAGGTGCTTTGATAAAGCTCCAAGCCAGAAATCACGCACTGCTCAAACGGGGGAGTTTTACCGCCTTCGACCGGCGCGGGCGCGGTGAACCGGCGGGCGACGGCCCGGTACAGCTTTTCGGTGATGGGGCCTTTTTGCCGGGTGCTGTTCAGCACAATCAGCCCGGCGTCCAGCAGCTTTTTGGTATGGAAATACAGCTTGCCGCTTTGCTCCCCCATTGCCGCCGCCAGCTCTTCATTGGTACGCGGCTGGTCTGCCAGCAGCTCCAGTATTCGCAGCCGCAGCGGGTGCGAGAACGCCTTCCACTGCGCGGGCGTCTGCATCTCAAAGGGTTCGTCTTGGTTTGCCATAATAATCTATTACGCCCTATTTTACTATGGCATAATCGGTTTGTCAAGGGGTTGGGCAAAAAAAAGCCCCCCGCCCCAATTCTGGGGAGCCGGATGAAGATAAGGATTTGCCGCCACCGGCATTTCCTATCCGCTCTAGCTCCCCAGAATTGGGGCGGGGGGGCATCTCTCCCCTTGCTCTACGTCCAGTAGAGAATCCGGCCCTGCGGGAAACGGCGGGTGATCTCGGCCTCGAAGAAGCGGCGCAGAGCGGTCATCATGTCCTTCTGATACACATACTTCACGCCGCCGAACTTGTTGCGCTTCTCGGTGCGGGTTTCCTCAATCATGTCCAAAGAAGTCTTCGGATACCATGACTGCAAAACTTCTTTCGAGCCGGGCGTGAAGCGGTGCGTAATCAGCTCAAACGTGATGTCCGAAGCAAAGCCGACCGCTTCCTGGGCGTCGTCCAAAAGCTGCGTATACTGCGCTTCCCAGTCTTCCACGGGAATGATCGGCGCGATGACCACGCCAATCGGGTAGCCGCCCCCGCCCTCGGAGCGCGGCAAGGCCAGGCGGCGCAGGGCGTTCAGGCGAGACGCGACCGGCGCGACGCCGCCTTCCAGACGCCGCGCGACCATGTCGGCGTTCACCGACGCACGGGGCCGGGTATGGCCGTTGTGCGGCAGGTCTAAGAGCGGCTCGACAGCGTCAAACTTTGTCGTGTAACGCAGGTACGCATCTTCGCGGGTGCCGAACCAGCGGATCGTTTCGGCGAGGCTGCCGGTCAAATGCTCCAGGCTCAGAGGGTCGGTGTAGCAGGAGGCCTCAAAGGTCGTGCCGGCGTCTTCGTTGCGGCCCGCGCCCGGCTTCTCGTAATGGGCCAGATTGTCTAAAATGCCCGGCAGATTGGCAAAGGCCCGAATGACCGGCGGGCCGGCAAGGCTTCCCGCCAGATAACAATACTGGCAGTGCGCCGGGCAGCCTTCCGCGACATGAAACTGCCAGTCGGCGCTCGGCGGGATCGGCTGAAGCTTGGCCGCGCTTGGAGCGCTCGTGACAACCGCCAGCGTCCGCTTGGCCTTGTTGTAGGTCGCCCGCTCGTTCTCGCCGCGCAGCCCCGAAATGCGGTTAGATTTCAAAAGCTCAATCGGAATGCCGAGCGCTTCGACCCAGCTGTGTATCTGCCGTCCCCAAGCCTCGTCCAGCGCGGCAGGCGTGAAAAGCGCCTGCTGCGGCATCCACAGGCGCGGCTTGACGGGCGCGGAAATCGGCGGTTCCAAAAGTGTGAGGCTCATAGTATTTGAACAATAAGTACCCGCAAGACGTTCCAAAACTGCCCAGGTTTGACAGCAGGCAAGCAGTGGATATAATTGGAAAGACTACCCTATCTCAGCAAGTTTTTTGATCTCAGCAAGTTTTTTGCGCGGAGGAAACAACAAATGATCGGAACTATTATCATGTGGCTGGTCGTCGGGTTCCTGGCCGGACTGCTGGCAAAGGCCGTCGTGCCGGGTGCATCGCAGAAGCCGGGCGGCTTCTGGGGAACCGCCCTTCTCGGCATCGTCGGCGCGATTGTCGGCGGCGCGATTTACTATCTAGTGTCCGGCGGCAACACAAGCTTTCGGACCCACTTCGACATTCCCAGCATTCTCTGGGCGGCGCTCGGCGCGGTGGTCGTCGTTTTCATCGAGCGGGCCATCGCAGGCCGCCGCGCGATTTAAGTATCCTCGTCACAGAAGCCGGCGGTTCCTATGGACCGCCGGCTTTTTTCTATGTCAGGGCGATTGCATATAAGGCGTAAGCAGAGCAAGAAAGGCGGCTCATGGAAAGAAAGGGCAGGCACGGAAGAAGAAAG
>JAABUZ0100003877.1_pt1 | contig 21422 bp, 20 predicted proteins | sample 5562091 | NCBI WGS metagenome assembly JAABUZ01 (sample SAMN12813069, study PRJNA571459) | rock metagenome | isolation source: Antarctica rocks | place: Antarctica: Victoria Land, Linnaeus Terrace sud | collected 2015-12-21
ATGACTCCTTTGCGTCGCATGGCTTGGTGTGATCGTTGTAAATCTCAGCATGCCACACTCCGCAGGAGGAGTCATCCCTGCGTGGTTTCCCTATCTACACCGTATTGGGTTTAGCCCCGTGTGGTCGCGCTGGCTGACCGCCTGCTGGAGTTTGGCGAGTCGGTTGGCCAGTGATGTCGGCGAGGCGTTAACTGGCATGTCCATTCCCATTCCCATTGAGGCGCGCTTCCAACGCCGCGACTGTCTGCTCAAGCTCGACCACACCATACAAGCGGCTGATGGCCCCCGCGCCGCTCGCCATGGCCGTGTACCGCTGCGGTTCCAGCGTGCCGTCGCGCACCTCACGCATGCCGTCGATGAGTAGGGTTAGAATCGGTTTGAGGTCACGCGGCACCATGCGCTCGACACGGACAGCCGTGGCCTTATTCCGGCCGCCTTTGAGGTACGCCTCCTGGCGCTTATCGCGGAGGTCGTCGTCATGGGCGAAGCAGTGCGTCTTCCCCGGTAGCGCCCGCGCCCGGCACGGCGTACCGTCCTTACGCAGGCCCATACATAGCTGCTCTTCATTCATAGGTGATCTCCACAGTCACAAGCATTGGCAAGCATCGACAAGCATGCGCCGCCGGCGGCGCGTCCCCTGCCCCCTGCCCCCTGCGTCACCGTCAGCGGGTCGCGTCCTCATCGCACGCCTCGACCACTTGCCGCGCCAAACTCATCACGTCAGCGGCCAAGCCCATCATGCGCACCAGGGAGCTGAGCAGGTCTTCCTTGCACGGCTCCTGGCCCGCGCTGTAGGCGTCCGTCAGGCCACTGCCGACACGGATGATGGCGTTACCCTTGGCTTGCAGTTCGGTGTTGCGGGCGCGTGCCCAGTCCAGGGTGTCAGTCTTGGTCGTACTCATGATGTCCTCTTGTCTAGATGGACGCCCGCGCGTCGGAGCTGCGACCGGATCTTTGCAAGCGCCCTGAAGTCGCTCGGCGTGCCGGCGACGACAATGAGCGGGGCCGCCCTCGACAGCGGATGGCCCGCCTACATGCCCTCGTGTGCATTGCGTCGTGGATGGACATAGACGCCCCTTCCCTGCTACAGATGAATGTGACTCATATCCAAGGCGCGATTGAAGGGTGGGCCAGCATCGCTATGGAAGCCAGCAATGGCAATAGGGCCAACACCAAGCGTGGGGCTGTTGCCGCCAAAACTGACGCCGGGACGGAGCAGGAAAGCGATGTGACTGAAGCCGCGTTGTGATTGCCCCGCCTCGAAACAGAAGATTAAATCACCGGGTTGGGCATCGTCTACGCTAGGTCGCTCGACGGCGCCGTGCGCCAGGAAGTAGTAGAACTCCCCATCGGGGCCGCCATTCACCCCCTTATCGCCGTTTTCGCCGTCGTTCGACCAATTGTTTTGCGTGACAAGCGGAAAGCCAACGGCGCCAAAAGCGGCTGCCACGAGCCCGGAACAATCGAAATGGATGGGGCCCGCGTGAAAAGTCTGATATGGGGCGCCATTGTGGGTCAGCGCTGCCGCTAGCGCCCGTTGCGCCAGTGTCGTCGGGGGACCATCAAGGGCCAGCGTTGTTCTGACGGGTTGCCCATTGGAGGCGGTGCCCAGTGCGCGCGTCGGCGGTCCTTGCACCATCGTATTATTCCCGCCCGCGCCTGTTGACCCATTGCCTGTGCCCGTGCCACCACCGTTATCCCCCGATCCGAGCGTGATAAGAGTAGCGTACGCTGTACCACTGCCCGATTGCAGCCCAATCACGCCAGGGTCTTGGCCTTGTGGAGCGGCCACGACCGTATACTGATGCGATGGTCCCACCCACTGTCCACCCCCGCTCACCGTCCCGCGCAGTTCGATGACGGCGCCGACGGGCAACGACGACGACGACGCCTGGTTCACGGCCAAGGTTGGTTGCGCCTGCACCGTTAGCGGCGTCGTCACCTTTGCATTATTGGTCGGGTCGAAGGCCAGGAACGGCACGGTCTGGGGCAGGTCGTTCTTATCGGCTGTTAGGACGGGGTATGCCACCGACCCGAGATACGGGAACTTGTTCCCTGGCGCCCGCCCGTAGACCAAGCCTAACGTGCAGATCCATTGAGAGCCCCACTGGCAGAGATAGCTACACGAGGATATGTAATACCGCGTGACGCCGCGCCCCTTGCGCACGCCTGGCATATCGACCAACGTGCCCACACGGTACTTGTCGGGATCAGCGATAACAATGACCGACGCCGTGGCCGCCCCGCTCGCGTATTGATCGAGGAGGGTCTCGGCTAACCACTGCGCCCCCGCCCGTGACAAGAGCCACGGCGCGGTAATGACCAGCGGTCGCGTGCCCAACTGCGCGGCCATACCGGCGGTATCGGCTGGATTGGACGGCGCTTTGCCCGAGGTCTGCGTCGTCGGGAACGGTCCCCAGCGTACCTCGACGCTGGTGACAAGGCCCGTATCACCCGTGCCTAAATCGGCGTGTAGGACATCTTCAAGGGCGATCTGTGGGATGTACTTTTGTCGTGGTCGACCCAGGGCGTCTATCGCGCCGAGGAAGCCCATGCGCCGGTAATGGCCGTACCCATTTTCGTCAAAGTAGAACTCAAGGGCACTCGACGCGAGCACTTGCTGGACCGGAGCACTCCACGTCTGCTGATCCGGGTTGGCCATCGTCGATTGGGCGATGGAGGGATAAAGACCTGTACCACTGTCGGCCACCGGGTCAAAGGTGATGTACGCCGGGTTGTAGCCCACGGCCCGCGCTGAATAGCGGACGATCTCGGCGCCGGCCATATTGCGCATACCCGCGAAGGCGAGCGCCAACACGTCGCCGGCACTCTGCCTGCCGACCTCCCATTTTTTGTAGGGACCACGGCATCTGAGCGTCATCAGACGCCCTTGCGCCGGGTCATGGATCTCGTGACACTCAGCGACATAGCCCGCCCAGGCGCCCGCCCACACGTTGAGACGATTGCGCAGCCGCACGGTCACGGCGTCCATGGCCTGCGGCGCGACGGTATCCATGAGCGCGCCCGTGGGGTCGTGAAACGCGAGCGTCGCCTGGCTGGATGTGTTGGTCGTCGCCAGGAGGCCCTGGAACTCGGAGAGCGTGCGCAGTTGCCACGAGAGCGTGTCGGGTTGGCCGCGCTTGCCCCTGTCCGGGTTCTTCCTGGAAAGAGTTATGTCATATGATGGATTGAAACTCCACGTCCCCATAATTGCGCCGTCCTTTATTTAGTGCAGCAGCGGAGGAGCGGCGGCGGCGGCGCTCGGTGACGGTGCTCGTTCCTCGACTTCGAGTGTGACCTGCAACGCCATCTCCGCGACAGTCATATAGGCCGCGACGGTCTTGTGCAGCTCACACACCATCGCGGATTGAATGCCGTTGAACTCGATCAACGCCGAGGCCGCCGTCCGGATAGCCGTCCAATCGGGCGCCTCCCCGCGCTCGACCGCCTCCTGCTGGCTGCCCAAGAGCCGCCACAAAAAGTAGTAACGGGGCTCCATCACCTCACGGTGGCCCTGCTCCAGCTCACGCAACCGCTCTTTCAGTGCCTGCCCCTCGGCCAGAAGGTGCAGCCGCTCGGCCGTTACCACCTGCGCCCGGGGGACGCCGTTCATCGTCTCAATCGTCATGTGTGCGATTCCTTCGTCTCTGTGTGCCGGCTAACGCCGGATAGGGCCACCCAAATGGCCGGGGAACGTGGGGATGCCCGGCGCGGGCGGCGTCCTATCGCTAGGCCCATAACTTGCGGTGCCAACATGCTTCTTGGATGTGTCAATGGCATGGACGCTGTGCGTCGTCTGCGTATGCGCGATCTGGTGGCCCGACTCGTTCTTGACCGTGACCGTCACGCCGATCTGGCCCTGTAGTTTCTGCGCGGCCCCGTACACGGACGCGCCGTAGTGCTGGGCCTGCGCGTTCGGATGCGGGCCACCATTATCCATGGCAAGTGCCCGATCCCAACGCCCCCCCGCTTGTTTCGACGCGAAGTTGGCCGCATCATAGTCAGCCATGCCCAGCGCGGCGATCCGCGGATTGAGCGCGGCGGCATGCCAGTTCGACGCCGTGACCGTGCCATCGCCCAACTGTTGTGACGCTTGATTGAGATATTTGACCGCCGCGCCAGGATCCGTGAATTGCCCGAGGCCGTAGCCGCCGTCGCTACTGACCAGCTTGGGGTCAATCATGCCTGTCTTGGTGTTCGTCGCTTCTTGTTTAGCCTGAGCTAACAAAATGGCGAGCGGGACTCCTGTTTTTGTCGCCGCCTGCTCCAGAGATACGAAGTCCTGGGGCTCGACCATCGCCCCCTTGCCCGGCCCGCCACCGACCCACAGACCCGTGTCGCGCCCCTGGAGCAGCGTGCGCTCGGACACGGCGCCGAAGCGCTTGTCGCCCGATGCGTCGTACCCGATCGCGCCGAGGTCGATGCCACCGTCGGAACCAATGCCGGCGGGGCCAGTCCCTAGACGAGGCGCGGACACTTCGGCGCGATTCGCCGCGTCCTGCGCCGCCTGGTTGGTGTGCGAGAGCTGAGTGAGCGGCTGCTTATTCAAGGCGTCAGCCAGCGCCTTCGCGGCATCGTCGCCTCCACGGACCAGGGCATTGGCAGCCTGCTCCCCCTTAATTTTGAGTTGGTCGCCCGCCCCCGTGATGTCGTTGGCGGCGTGCGTGGCAGCTTTGGTCAACTCATCGAAGTTGTGTGGCCCCGGCGCGTTGGGCGCGTTCTCTTTCTTGGTCAGGCTATCTTCATACTTCTGCGCGGCGCCGGGCCCCTCGGACACGAGTTTACGCGTAAAGACATCAGCTTGATGCGAGTCCATCTTAGAGAAGTCGAAGCCAGCCGCCGACATGGCCTGCTGCGCGACCTGGACACCACCCGTGCCCACATCGTATCTTTTGGCAAGATTGGCGTATGAGTCTAGGAGTTTGGCGGGGTCCTGCGTGGCAGCCTCAAACTGCGCCGGATTTAAGCCAAGTAGCGCGCCCTGTGCAAGCGCCGTCGTGCCTGTCGCGCCAATGGCGCCCGACATGGCTTGCGCGATGTCAATTTTCGTCCCTGATTGGTCCGTCAATGCCTGAGCCGCGGCCAGTCCATTGACCGAAATCTGACCGATGCCTGCCGCCTGATTGAGATGGACAATACCCTCTGTCAGTCGGGCGACACTGACACCACTCTGTCGGGCCGCTTGGTCGAGTTGTGCGAAGTAGTCGCCGACCTGATTGCCAGACATACCCGATTGCATCAGCGAGCCAGTTAGGGAAGTCGTCTGGTCGAGGCCAATACCGCCAACCCGTGCCAAGGACATCGACGCGGTAAGCCCGGCGCCTAATTGACCGGACTGCACACCCATGTCACCCAGTTGACGAGCAGCGGCCACGCTATCGGCCTCATGGTACATCATCGACCATCCGACATTTTGCGCCGTCGTCAATTCTGACGATGGCGTGACGCCGGTGGTCGTGCCCACGGAACCCGCAAGCCCTTGTTGCTCGCTCGCATACTTGCTTTGCAGGGCATTGACGCCCAGCCCGATGCCAGCCGCACCTCCGATGATACCGGCGCCAATAGCCAGGGGCGCGCTCACTAACTCCATCAGGGGACGCGCCAACGCGCCCACAAGGTCGCCTGTCGCGCCCATGCCCGCAGCCGACGCGGCGCCCTGGATGCCGCCCGTGACCATGCCCACGCCACTCCGCGTCAGGGCTTGGGCGAACCGCTCACCCAGTTGCGTGCCCGCCCGGTCCTGCTGCGTGGTGTCGTTCGTTGAAGCGCCAGGCTGACCGAATGGCGACAGCGGCGTTGACGCGGGAGCCAGGCCATACCGCGCGGCATTGGACACGGGGACGCCGGGTAGCGCGCCACTAGGCACGGATGCGGGCGCCGTTGGCTGGGCCTGCTGGGCCTGCTGGGCCTGACGGGCCTGCTGGGCCTCCTGCTGCCGCTGGCTCTGCTCGGCCTGCCGCGCCTGTGCTTCCTGGAACTGTGCCAGCAGCGCGGGGATAGGCTGCCCCGCCGCCTGTGGATTGGCGCTCGTGAAATCCATCGCCTGGCCGGTTATCTGCGCCCCGCGCTCGGCGATCTGCTGTTGTAGCGCGGGGACACCAGGGACGACGGCCGCGATGTCAGCCTGGGGTAACCCACGCACGATGTTGGCGGCGTGTGGATAATCAACGGTCGTGCCCAGCGCGGACCCGAACGCCACATTGACTTGGGACGCCATGTCCGTCTTGAGTTTGCTGAGCGTGGCGTCGGCCTCTTTGGCCGCCGCTGTCAATTCCTGAAGTGTTTACAGCGCAGGGTCGGCATTGACCGATAGATCAATGGAGGCGCCTTCGTTCTCACTCATTGGTCACCCGTAGAAGGGTTAAGGCCGGTGCGTCAGGTGCGCCGGCATGTCGCGTATGTCAATGCTACTGAACTGGATAATGGGACGCGTTCTCGGCCAGCGCGGTCGTGCGCTCGGCTATGACGAGGGTCGCGCGCGCGTCCACCTCCTCCTGAGTCATCTGCAACAGCGGCCCCATTACCTGCACCGTGGCCGCGATCTCCTCGATGACAGGCCCAAGCACCCGCCTAAATGAGCCTAGCGCGCAGACGCCCGAGAGAACAATATCTTCCACATCCTTCCAGACGACCACGTCGCCGGGCTCCGGCGTCCGCATGCGGTTGGCTAGAGCCCACAACTCGCGCAACGCCTCGGCGATCTCGCCATCGGCCGCGCTCGCTGTCTCCCCCATAGTCAGTCGCATGCGCTCCATGTATCCGATCGTGGCCGTCCGCATCGCGCTCACGGCGGCGACGCGCTCGGTCGCCCGCCTCTCCTCGGCCAGGAAGTCGGCCACGACCTGCTCAGGTTCAACGTCTGCCATTGTTACTCCTCACCCCGCGGCTCACCATCGGGGCTGACCGCGTGCGGATCGCCGCCCGACTCCTCGGCTAATTGCGAGAGGAGTATCGCGAGCGGGACGCCTGTCTTGCGCGATGCCTCGGACGCTGCATGGACGATGTTGGGTTTCAGGGACACAGCACCATACGTCGTGACTGACGCCTTATCCTCGTGCACCATGACGTTACTCCTCTCGTACGCCGCCGTGCGCGGCTCACCACTGATGATCTTGCGCCGTATAAAGTCGGCGGCTGACGTGCAGTTGCTTTCTATGGCCCGCCGGTCGAGTTCGTCGCGCTCCGTTTCCGACAGCAAAATGCTGAAACTAATAGCGCGTGGAACGTGCAGTCGCTGCCGCCCCCGTCGCCGTGGTGGCGCTTCGGTTGTCATGCTCCTTGCCTCCTCGTGCGGACTGGTTTAGGCAAAAAGAAACGCCACGACCCGTCCCTATCGTGGCGTTTCTTTTGGACAATAAAAAAGACTGCGATTACAACGAATCACAGCCTTGAGGGCACGCTTTGCCACCCTCAACGTACCCTTTTGGAAAGTTTATGTCAAAACACGATTGACCCATTGACCCATCCATAAGCAAGAGGCGTGGCACGTCTGCTAACTCGCGTCCTCCCTGTCCACGCACCACGCACGCACGGTCGCCAGCGCGGTATCCCGGTGCTTGCCGACAGTGGGGTGACTCATGTGCAAGTGCCGACCGACCGACCGCAACGACAGCCCCCGATGGTCGACCAAGTAGACGATGCCATAGAGTTGCGGATGCTCTTCTTGGAGCCGTGCCAGGGCCGCTGCTTTCCGCTCCTGGTCGAGGTCGGCCAGCTCGTCATGCTCCCCATCAACGCCGACGTCAGGCCCGTCCTCCTCGCGGCCAGCGATGGCCCGTAGCGCCTGGCGGGTCATTGCCGGTCGTCCGTCGCGGGCCAGTTCACGGCGGCTGTGCAGCTTGAGTATGCTATGGGCCGCGTCGTTGCTCATGTCTTTAGCCATGGGGCCGGTCTCCATTCATGATAAGGCCCGCCCGCTTGAGGCTGGCTCGAACGTTCGCCAGCATAAATGCCCGCCGTGGCGCTGCTGGACGCTCCAGCTGGCTTTGCGAGCAGTGTGGATGAGCTGCTGCAGGTCACTCATGACGCCCGTACCTGGGGCTTCTGCGCGGCGCGTATCGCCTGGATCGCCGTGTTCAAGCTGACAGCTTGGGCATGGTCGCCGCCGGCGACATCGGGATGCGTCAATTTCGCGCCGGCGCGGTAGACCGCCTCAGCTGCCCACAAGGGGGCGTCAGGCAGCAGATAGAGCGTACGATAGGCCGAGGACGCCGGCGCGTCTGGCGCGTCCTGGGCGCGTTCATCGTGCCGTTGCTGGCCGTTGCGCTGGGCCGCATTCCATTCTTGCTGCGAGGCCCACGCGTCGGCCCACCGTTGCAAGCGCTCGATCGAATAGCGTGGGAGCGTCCACTCACGCGCGTCGCCATCGTAGCGCAGGCCGGTGACATGGTTGAACGTCCGTTTAAGGTCGTTCTTGGCATCGGCCCACAGGTCGGTGTCGGCCGTGATCCACCAAAAGCCGATGCGTCCGTCGGTGCGCTCGCGGGCGAAAAACGTCAGGTTGTGTTGCCTGTCGTGAAAACTCATACACAAAGCCTCAGATTATGTCGTCGGGGAATCAAGCGGAGTCCCCGACCAATCGCCACAGATGGTCGCCTCGACCTCAGCCGGCACATGATGTAAGACGGTTTCCATACCGCTCCGCATCGCCTCCATGACCCAGGCGCGCGCTTCCTCAGCCTGGTCGCGGTCACACTCGACCACGATCTCGTCATGAACCACGTTAATCGGCACCGCGGACGAGACACTATCCCGCGTCTCCCCTAACAGTCCGAGCGCGGCCTTGAGGCCATCGGCGCCCGATCCCTGGACAGGGCTGTTCAACTTCTGGGTGAAGCTCGTGATACCGGACCGTCGCCGACCCGCAACCGTATAGGTGTCGAGCGTACCGTCCGGCTGGCTGCGATGCCATGCTTTTAAGCCACGGTAGGTGTCAAAGAACTTGCCGCGTACAGCGGCGGCTTCCTCCAAGGACCACTGCACCCCGTACTCGTGTTTAGCGTAGGCGCGCAGTCCCTCAGCGCCCATGCCGTATAACAGACCGAAGTTGACGGCCTTGGCCGCCTGGCGGTCGCCTTTGGTCACGTCCGTCTTGCCAAGCACCGTGCGGGCGGTCACCGCGTGCAAGTCGTCGCCACGCTGAAATGCCTCGATGAGGCGCGTGTCGCCGGCGATCTCGGCGGCCAGGCGCAGCTCGATTTGAGCGTAGTCGGCCTTTATCAGGACACGGCCCTCATCCGGTCGGATACACGCCCGGTACTGCTTGTCGCGGGGCACCTGCTGAAGGTTTGGATTGCGGCAACTCATGCGCCCAGCGTCCGACCCTAACTGGAGCAGGCCAGCGTGGATACGAGCGGTGCGTGGGTTGACCCACTTGAGGTAGTCCGCCCCGTAGGTACTGGCCCGTTTCGCCGCGTCACGATGGCGCAGCAGCAACGTGGCGAGGGGTTCGCCGGCCTCGGCTAGTTCCAGTAGCGCCGCCTCATCGGTGGACGTAACCGTATGCCCACGCCCACGTAGCAGCGCGGCCACCTGGGGCGAACTCCCCCAGTTGACGCTACTGCTACCCTCGAACAGTCCGCCCGTGCCTGTGGCCTCTGTCAGTTCCTGCTCTACATCGGCCTGCTCGACCCTCACGGCATTCGCCAGTGGCGTCCAGGCGGCCGCATCAAACGGCACGCCCGTCTGCTCGATCCAGGCGATAGTCGGGAGAGCGCGCATCTCTACGTCACACACACGTTGCAGGCCCGCGCTATCCACCTCGTCGCGTAAGCGGACCGCCAGCGCGGGAAGGATAGCAGCGTCACGCGCCGCGTAGCTAAGTTGCTCCTGGCGCAGTGGACCCGACCAATCCGACTTCTGCTCCGTCTTGTCGATCGTGAGGCCGAGCGCGCGTTCCGCGACGGCGGCCAGATTGTGCTTGAGCAGCGTTCCGGCACCCAGGAGCTGCGACGCCAGCATGGTGTCGAAGAGCCGCCGCCCTACGGGCATCGACAAGCCGGCGCTCTCCAGGAAGCGCAGGTCAAACTTGAGGTTATGCCCGACCAACAGCGGCCCATCACCTTGTAGGAGCGGGGCTAGAAGGCGTGGGTCAAGCGCGAACGCGTCGAGCATGTAGACGACTTCCGGCGTCGCGATCTGGATCAGGCGGAGGCGGTCAGTCAGCGCGTCTAAGCCTGTCGTTTCCGTGTCTATGCCCACCACCGACGCCCCTCGGACATCGGTCAGCATATCTTCAACGTCACGGGCCGTCTTCAGCATGGTGTAAGGCGCCACCGGCGCTTCGTCGCGGACCACCTCCGGTTTAGCGATGGCGGTATCCGTGGGACGCGCCTGACCCGTGCGACACGGTTTGCACATCCACCCGTCAGGAGTTAGCTCACCGCACCCCCCGGAACAGGGGCGTAAGGCGCGAGGCGGCGAGTCGATGGCCGTACTCGAAGTAACCTCAGTAACCTCAGTAACCTTTTCCACCCCATCCTGTATGCACGCGTGCGTGTGTGCGCCCGCGTGCGCGCGTACGTTGGGGACAGAAAGGTTACTGAGGTTACTGAGGTTACTTCCATTACTCGGGTTTACTGGCATGGCATCGGGGACCGAGGGCGCCTTATCGTGCGGTGTGGGACGACCGCCTAGTGTCGTGGGCGCGGATTTCTGCAAACGCCATAACTGCCTGTTGTCGATGATGGCCCCTTTAACCACGCGATAGTCCCCAAACACACGGTCTTTCATCCGGCCCAGATATACCCCTAAAGAGGTACGCTGCCCTCGTTCCGTCGTTGAGCGTCCCAACGAGAGGCCGTCGACGGCCTCGGCGATGGGAAAAAGTTCGGCCGTGCCCACTTCCGTATCCTGGAACGCTGCCCACCAGGCGGCAATCAGACGGCGCTGTACAGCGCCTTCCGTATCAGCGGACTCATAAAACTCGTGGGCGTTGCCCAAGAAGCCTGGTATCGAGGCGACGTTGAGAATGCCCCCCATGATCCGTGACCATGCCTCAAAGCTACCCAGCGTCCTTTCTCCCCGCGGTCGGCCTTCGGCGAGCCAGGCGTTCACAAGCGTGAGTGCGGCCCCTATCAAGGAGCCTCGGACGCTTTTTGCCCATTCTTTGAGCGCCGGTTTACGGAAACACGATGTTTGCCGCTCCCACGGACGGTCTTGCTGCGGATTAAGCCGTATGCGCACTGAGCGGCGCGCGATCTCCGTGCTAACGGCGATATTGTTCGCCGTGCAGAGCCAGACGCACCGTACTGGATAGCGCACGATGCGGCTCTGCCCCAGGATACGATCGCTCCACTCTGGCATCGTCAACGCCGCGGCCAAATCCGGTGAGGTGAAGGTGCGCACCAGGTTATCAATCTGGATGGCGCCCGGCGCATTGCCCAGCGCGGCTGTCAACCGTTTTCGCCACTCGTCGTCATCATTGGCGGGTGACATGACGTGTGTGGACGCGCCCAGGGCAGGTAGGAGTAGCACATCGGCTAGCAAGCCTTTCCCACTACCCGGCGTTGGAGCGTCGATAAGATGAAGTGGTGTACTGCCCGCGATCATATCGCGCACGAAGGGTAGTAGGAGCAAAGAAACGGCATGGGCGCGCTCGGCCTCACTGATGAACGGGAAGTCACCGAGCAATTCAGTGACGAGAAATTGACGCGCCGCATCCACGTCCGCCTTCGTTGGGCGTGCAGGCACTGCTGGCAGCGTCAGTCCCGGAGGCGGGTCGTAATAGATGCGCGCGGACGGATGATAGCCTGGCGTCGTTAGGAGATCCCCGCCGGGCGAGAAAATAGGAGCCTGGACGATGCGCGTTAGTGCGGGGAGGGGTCGCTTTTCCGACGGCGTTGCTAACATGTCGCGCATCACGTCCAGCGGAGGGCGTGCGTCCACCTCGCCGATAAGTCCCGTTGTCCTATCCTTTTTCCATTGATACCAACGGGCGACACGCGCAACCTCATGCCGCAAACCGTGGTCGTCCAGCGCCTCAACGTCCAGGCGTCCTGTCCCATCGCGCACCAGCCGCACCGGAGTTCCAGCGTACTCAAAGAACCGGGGTGGTGTATTGGCCTCTCGGAGCGCGTTCCACGCGGCGACCGTCACAATCGGTAGCGCTTGGATACCCGCATCAATAGACGGGAGACCTGGCGCATCAGGTGGGGGCGCACTCGACGTATGCGGTGTGGATGATCGTCCAAGCCCGAGCCACGCCACCAGCGCCTTCACCACGGCTTGGTCACCGAGTTGTTCGGCCAGCGCGGGCACTCCGATGACGTTAGCGCCGTCGGAGATCTTGCGCGCCGTGCTCGCGACGCACTGGCCGCGCCGCTTGGACCACTCCGGGTCGCCGGCCGCCTGGGCCACCCCCTCGATAAAGTCGCCCGCCTCCTCGACGCTCCATGCGGCGCGCAGCAATGCCCCGGCCAGCGCCAGGCTGAGGTGATTGCGCGCGCCTTCACTCCAAAAACGGACCAGCAATGCCCCGGCGGCAATCCAGCGCACCGTGCGCTCCAACTCGGCCACATCGACCGTCGCGGGATCGCCATCATCTCCCCACTCGATAGGTTCGCCGCTGGGGTGGACGGAACCTGGGAATACCGTTTGGCTGCCGGTCGAGCGTAGTTCGACCAGCATTGCTTTCTCACCCGGCTCACGCGGAGCGCCGGGCCACTTAAACTGTGTGGTCTTGGGCAGGTCATTGGACGAGCGGTAGAGCCAGTGCGAACGGCGCTTCCCGGCGCGACCGAACACGGCGCCCGTACGGGGTAGCCATAGCGCTCCGAGCGCCACGGCCTCGTCAGTATCGAGGTCTACATCTATCAAACCGCCGGACGGTTTTCCTTGCAAGACGCCGACATTTGGCCTAGTCCCGTTTTGCTTAAAGACCGCTGGAAGATCTTTAAGCCCCAGATCGAGGTTCTGCCAACCGTCAATGACGGGATCTTTACGCTTCTCAGGAACGGGAACGACCTTCCAGCCGCGGCCAACGTAATCCCGCGCTACATCAAGGATGGTCGGGCTATTCACCACCACTCACCTCGTCGAGGGGCCAGTATAGCAGGCCACCGGAGCCGCGCCGTGGTGTCGTAAACGTCCTCAGTATTAGGCGCAAGTCGTCGTCGATGTCCACATCAGGGAGCCAGCGATCTTCCTCTGTGGGGGCCGTAGATGCGTTCGGCAACGCGTTGGCATTGGATGCACATATCGGCTGTGGGCGGAGTAGCCGAGCGTTGGCTGTCGCGGTCATTGCCGCACCGGGGGCCGTGGCCGTGTTAGAATGGGGGTAGAGCATATGTCAGTCTCCTGTGGTGGGGGAAAGCCGTGAGGCTCGATGGGGTTAAGGGGGCGACCGCCTGGCAGGGTGGTCGTCCTTCTCTTTGTTGGGGCGCACGCGTCTCTCGACGATGTTGGGGCGGCTTGTACCGCGCTCCAGTCGTGGTAGGCGCGATGGTTGGCACGGGCATCATGGCCGCCCTCCCTTGATCCGATTACGTTCCGCGCGCAGGAGGGCTGTCTGGACGGTCGCCGATAACCTGCTGAGGGCGCCATCGACATCGGATGCGTTGGCGTTGATAGCGGGGCTAGCAACAGCCCCTAAGTGGGCTACGGTGGAGGTGTGACGCGGGCGGTTCATGACGCCACGCTCGCTGTGGTGTCGGCTAGCGCGTTAATGGCGCTGACGGGTACACGCCATGAGCGTCCTATTTTGCGGCTCCCTGGCAGGTACCCCGCTTTAATCCAGGTTATGACCGTGGAATAGGGGGCATCCAGCATGTGCGCTGCCGTTTCGACGCGGACGGTGAGGGGTTCTGTCGTGCGGGTTGGTGTCACGTCCTTGCTCCTTTCTACAGTTACTGCTGAAATCGCGTAACCGTTACTAGAAGCGTAGATCGTGAACGAGCGGAAACATTCAAGTGGGCAAAGTATTATTTAGCAGCAAACATTCTGCGGCCAGTGGCGCTTGTGATGGATAGGCTTGACGTTAGCCTGGTCGCCTGCCCCGTTTGGGGAGTTCCCGATTATTGGCTATGCAATAGGCGTGAATGGCGGCCGATAGAGCGCCGGTCGTTGTGATCTTGGTCACCATTCTCTCTCGCGCGCTAGTGAATCGGGGGTGTATTAAAATCCCTTCATAGTTGATACGCTCAGGCCCCGTATGGAGGTCGTATCCAATTTTCCCAAGGCTCAATTGTTCGTCTTGGTGTTGATTGCGCTTCTGTACCGTTTTACGGCTTGCTCGTCGTGCCAGACGCAGCGCTTGTTTCTCGTTCTCAAATAAAGCACGCTCTACCTTGTTAGCGGCAAGTTGCAAGGACGTTGTAATGTCGCGCTGCCGCTCAAGATGCGCCGATCCCTCGTCATCTAGACGCAGGATAAAGGGCCATGGATAGCACACAGAGATGTCGTGAGCATGGTGTATCTCGTCCGGTGAAAGCAATAGGTGAGCTAGCAACAGATTGTAGTGTTTATTCAAGCGAAGCTTGCCGGGAGTAAATAGGCCAATCTCCTTGCGCAAGACGTTAATAGCAGCCTGAAAAACCTCGTGACCTTCGGAGGGCATTTCGACAGGCTTGGGTTTGCTGGGCCACACATCAACGGGGATGAAAGGTTTTTCGTTAGCACACGCTAACGTAATGACCAATTGCTCGTAGTCGCCCATCATGCTCGGCACATGGATAGGGCCGCCGCCTTCACTCCGTCGCTGAATTGCTAAGGCTTCCCCCCTTACTCTCTGATAAAGGTGTTGGTGTATGGGGCGCCATATGTCATTTTCGCGCAGAGCAATAAAGGCTTTAGTACGCCACACCGTTTTTATGTGGATGTCTAAGCGCTTGTCCTGGTCGGCGCGGACTTCCGGCTGTAGACAGACGGTGATGGTATCAGAGTGGAAGACGCGCAAATCCTCCATAGATTCGATCGCCTGTGCTACTCTCTTATTAGGCATCGGCCGCCTCCACGGTTCGCTGCTTAGAGGCGGCCAGCCTGCTACGAACGGGCTGGCCCCTCGCTATTAATAGAATAATTGTACTACGAAAGCAGCGCTGACTGGTGTGCCTATTCACCCTGTTTGCTAAACGCCACCCTACCATGCTACGATAACGTCACTCCATTGGTCCGCGTCCTCCCACGCCCTTCGGCTACCTCTCGCGCCACGCGCCCTACACATTCCTACCGGAATTGTGCCGACTAACAGAGAGGATAGACATGATGCATCCCGACATCGCGCCTCTACGCGCTCTCGACGCCTTCCTCGCCCACGAGCCCGATGATCCTGAGTGCTGGCTGTCCACCGAGGAGGCGCATACGCTCGTACACCAGGCACTCGTCAAGCGCGATCAACGCCGGCACGTCAGCCAGACGCTTGAGGCCGAGGTTTTGCACAAGCGTCTATGCCTCGCGTATCATCAAACGGGCGGCTACGTCAGCACGCAACGCGGTCGGCAGTTCTACCACGGCTATAGCCTCTGGAATGCGGTCCGCAGCCTCTGCCAGGGTGAGCCCTAACGTTATGGGCGGCGTGTACTCGCAGTCATATGTGGGCTTGGTCGAACGACCCTTAGAGTGACGCGGCGTAAGCCGCGCTAGTCAGTCTAGTGGCTCGATACAGGGGTGGGGCGCCGTGGCAGCGGTGGGCAAGCGCTTACAGCGCTGACCTGCCGGGAAATGCTGGGTCGCTCGCAAACAAACTAGGCATGAGTTGATCGACGAACGAGTCGAAATTATCAGCCAGAATAGATTGTACTCCCTGGTCGGTCAGTAATTCCTGTACCTCCGCGATGCCAGCTGGCGCATCAGGCCCGCGCTGTTGTCCTATCACAACAAATGCATCAACGTTTCCTGTTTCTCGACGAACATCATTGACCCGAAGTCCAAGCGTGCCCGCTCGATCAAGCTTCTTTGGACGATCAAGGGGACCAAACCATAAACCTTGAAACAAAGTAGCATGACCGTTCCGATAGCCGAAATCGAATGTAACGGGACCGAACAAATGTCCCTGTAGCTTTATGTTTTCCTCAACCTTATGCGTTCCCAGAAGGTTGTGACGCTCGAAGGTGAGGCGTAGTTTCCGGTGCATACGCCTCTGCTCTGTACGTTCCCTCGCAATCGCTTGTACTTCTGGTGCGGGGTCGATCAGGTCTTGCCTCAAACGCTCAAGGGTCGATGTGATGTCTCGGGCGAGGACTGGCCGCGGTTCCAAGATTTGATATTGCCCACCATATTCCCGATGGATGTAATCAAGCAATGTTTCGCCTTCCGCAATGGCCGGGGCAACTGCCGGATGGAGATACGACAGTTGCTTGCCTTGCTTGCTCGACAGCTGATTCTTCAGGGACAACACAAAGGACCGATAGACGTTCTTATCGAACCCACGACGATAAAGACGAGCAGGGAGCGAGCCATCGCTGAAAACGGCTGTCGCCGAGCCATCGTCTTGCCGCTCAAGGAGCACACCCACATTCAAGGCTTCACCTCGGGCAGGATCGTGACAATATTGCACTACTGCATAACGACAGTTTATGTAGGGTGATGGTGTCATGTGTTTCTCTCCTTAAAGACTAGAGACTAATCCTAAAACATGTTGCGAGAACCGAACGTATACCTGAGCGGCGCCTAGACAAGAAATCGACCATCGCTTGGCGCTCGTTCGCATCGGCCAGCCAAGCGTCGGGGATGAGGCTCACAATGTCGGTGAGTTGAACGTCAGATACCTGCTCGATCACATCGACCCATTTCGCTAGCGATGGAAGCGCGCCTTGGATGCCTGGTTCTAACACTGGTAAATAGGACGCCGGAGGGATGTCCTTATGGGCGGCAAGCGTTGATGCAGTCCACCCTGGGCCTGTAAAGCAATGACCTTGATCGATCATCCAAATACGATAAGCGTTAGGATCATCAGGCGATGGACTACCCATTAGATTCCCCGCATTGTTCCTATCTAAGTTAGCTACCCAAGTATCAAATGCTACGATACCAGGGAGGTGTCTTGGTTGGTCAGTTTTGGTCACATGCTCAGGAGTTGGTGGCGCATCTCCTGTGATGAATGGGACTGCAAAAGCGGACCCTGCCTGCATCAGATCGGCCTTACCTCGAAGATGGGTTTGGCTAGCTATCGCTGTCGGTACGTCAACAAGATATGGTTCCTTACACGGTAAACCGAGGCGATATGCGAGTTCGCTCCCCACAAGTTCGTTGACGGGCACTTTGACACCTTGCGCGTTGTCGGCCGGTTTGAGAACAACACGAGCAATGTCGTTTGGCTGAACCTCCACATCGAAAATCATGGCCCCCGAGCCGCCCGTCTTGATGTAAGCCTTGAATCCAATGGCGATAGCTGTTCTCAAAGCCGCCTCTCTCTGACCCCGATAATGAGGCACAAAGAGGCGGCTTTGTGCCTCATTATCGGGGCCTGGACATGGAGGGGGCCGGAGACGTAGTACACTGAGGATGCATCCCAGACCTCCTAACGCTACTGGGTGTCATGCCGGGGGCGCGCCAACGCTGCCCGGCTCCCTAATGCCATTATTGTACAACATTGCGCCAACGATTCTAGAACATAAGTACCATCACAGCGCCTTCTAGACAATGGAGGAGGTGCCTATGCCAAGCCACGCCGGTTAAACCAGCACCGTCCGGCCTATCCCGCGCCTTAGACAGCGTTTACTACTCACAGCGTCCAAGCCTCTAAAAACAAGCTGCCCACCTTCCAGGCCGTGTAGAAATAGGCGTTCGCCGTCGTCGACAACCGCACCGCCACGAGGAGGGGCAGCAGATACATAGGGGCCGAACCGCCCAGGTTGATGAGGTGCTGCCCGGCGAGCGAGCGCGGCAGCCTCCGCGCTTCCCCCGCGACGCCGCGCACCGTGTAACGATAGCCGCGGCCAAGCCGATTCAACTGGACGAAGCCCGCGACGCAGGAGATGGCCGTGGCCAAGACCCACGAGACGAGGATGCCCTCGCCAGGCGGGCCCGTTTGTAAAAGCGGCGTCACGAGCAACGGTATCTTCACCGCCGCGAACAGCGCGCTCCGCGCGAGGACATGGCCCGTAGCCCGCTCGGCCACAAAAGCGCCGTCGAGCGTCGTCGACACGGTCCACAACGCCACGCCTACGATGAACAGTAGCGCGTAGGAAGGATCGGGGTCGACGCCGGCATCCAGTCGCGCCGAGAGCAGGGGGAGGATGGTGGTCACGATGCTCCCGACGATCACCCCTGACACCAAGCTAAGGACGAGCGCGGCGTTGAGCGTGCGCGACCAGGCAAAGCCGTTAGCGCGTCCTGGCAGTACCGCGACCAGCGCCGACCCGACGCCGAAGTTGGCGAGCAGCGCGGCCAGGGTCATGGCGGACACTATGGCGGCACCGGAGCCAACGGCGCGCGGTTGGTAGGCGCGCGCGGCCACGACCCAGTACACGTAGCCGAGCAGGGCCGTGACGATCGTCGCGCTCATGTTGTAGACGCTGTTGCGCAGCAGCGAATCCTGGCACAGACGCATCAGAGCGCGGGGCGCTTTTCGCGGGGAGAGCCGCCAGTTTCGCATGAGCGCAACCATATCCACTCCTACTCTTGTATGGCCCAGCGCGCCCGGTACGCGGCATCATAGACGGCCTCAATCCGTGGCATGGCGGCGGCGGCGCTGAAAGAGGCGGCGCACTGGGCCGCCCCCGCGCGCCCCATTCGCGTGGCCAAGCACGGCTCGTCGACCAGCAGACGCAGCGCCCGCGCCAGCGCCTCCGTATCGCCGGGCGTGACCAGCAACCCCGTTTCGCCGTCGCGCACGATCTCGCGCGGCCCACCCGCACGGCTCGCCACCACAGCCTTGCCGCGCGCCATCGCCTCGATAAGGACGAGGCCGAACGGCTCGGGCCACAACGCCGGGCTGACCAGGAAGCGGCACCCGTCGATCGCCGCGATGACATCATCGTGGGCACGGTCTCCTATCGTGATAACGCCTAGGGGCAGGACGGCCGGCGTATCAGGACACGCCGGCCCCATGAGCACGAGCGGGATGTCACGCGCGAGGCGCGCGTAAGCGTCGAGCAGGAGATGTAGTCCCTTGTGCCGCCCCAGCGCGCCGGCGAACAGGATGTACTCGTCGGGCAAACCGGGCAACCGCCGAGGGCCTGTATCACGCGGCGCGCACAGCACATCGTCGCGCACGAAGTTGGGGACCGTATCGACCCGCACGGCATCCAGCAGCCCGGTCCGCGTGTGCGTCATGGCGACATGCGCACTGATGGCGATGAAACGGTCGATGCCCTCGGCGCCCTTGCGTCCCAGCGCCAGCCCGGCCGTGACCGCCAGGCCCCGTGGCCGTCCATACATCGCGGGAGCGCACCGTAAACAATCCCAGCTCAGGCCGTCGACACAGGGGCGCTCATCATCATAGAGCATGGTTTTCTTGGGGCACAGCAGAGCATAGTCGTGCAGGGTGAGCACGGTGGCGAGGCGGCGCGCGCGACAGATCGGCAGCGCGGATAGGAGCGCCCAGGAGTGCCCATGCACGACATCCGGCCGCTCACGCGCGATCAAAGAAGCCAACTCACGCGCCACCAGCGGATCGGGGAAAGGCGGATGGTAGCGCTTGCGCGGCTGCGCGTAGAGCAGCGGCAGACGCTGGGCTAGCCCGCGCAGACGATAGACGGCGAGCCCGTTGATCTCTTCATGGAAAGGTAGACCATCTTGCCAGAGGGTAGCGATGACCACGGTATGGCCGCGCCGGCGCAACTCCTGGCTCAGGTCGGCGATGGCGCGCTCCGTCCCACCAGTAGTAGGCAGATAGAAATCGCTAACCATGAGTACTTTCATCGCTTTACGTCCGCCCCGTTCCCGCGCACAATGGAGCCGGCGCCGTGCCGGCGTGGACCCACAAAACCAGCGGACGCAGCGGCGTGCGGCTGCCGCGTTGGTGTAGGGTGATACTGAGCCGATGCAGGCAAACGCCGACTGGCATACGCCCGCTCACCGCGCCGGTCCATGTCCTCCCTGGCAGGACCACGATCGTATAGGCGCGCCAGTGCGCGTCGTCAAGCAGTGGCGAGAGCCGATAGACCTGTCGCGGGCCCGTGTCGTTGGCGACCCCGACCGTGACGGAGAACCGGCGACCGGCCGCGACCGTGATGGCCGTGTCGACGTGCGCCCAGCGTCCGGAGAGGTAGAACGCCGTATACGGGGCGGCCGGTACGGTAGGAAGCGCGCGCGCCGCGCCGGCGCCACCGACTCCGGCGCACACGACGGCCACGACCACAGCTAATCCCCAAAAGGCCAGACGTGTTTGATCGACGGCGCGCCTACCTCCAGGAAACACTGGCTTCCGGTCCGCCGCGTGTGAGAGCTGAAGATCCACGGTACCACCGGAGGCGCTCGTGCGCGACACGCCGCGGGGGGCAAGGCGAGAAGCGGCCACCCCTGTTACTGCCAGGACACATGCGTCCAGGCCGCCTAACACACTTTCCATGCGCAAGGGCAACCCGATAACGTACAAGACCAACGCCAGCAGCGGATAAAACGCCATGTCGAGCAGCGCGGCCAGCGCCAGCAGCGGCGCCGCGTCCAGGGGCAAACGCCGCCCGAAGAGAGCCAGCAGAAGCGCGTAGCCCGGTATGAGCAGCGCGAGCGGTAGCACGATTATGGCGCGTAGCGCCGGTGGCAGCGCGAAGACGGCCACATTGAGCATGACAAGCGCCGCGACAACAGCTTGAGCAGGGGACGGCGCGGAAACGCGCAAGGGCGCCCGGCGATGGGCAAATGGAGGCGTCATGAGCGGCCCCCCAGCTGATGCGGCATCGGTTGGTGATTCAGCCTCGTCGATGTGTGCGCCGCGGGCCGTACCCGGCGATGAGGTAGGTCAAGTGATGCGAAATCGAAGCGGTAGATCGCCAGGTTGTCGCTCTGATACACCGGAATCGTCCACGGAAGCCGGTCGTATCGATCGAGCGCGGTGAGCGGCGGCGGGGTCTTACGCCGGAACGCCTCGGGCTCGTCGGGCTCAAAGTACACGCCGATGCGCGGCAGATAGCGCGCCATCCGTCGATCGACGACCATATAGCGATAGTTGGAGGTCCGCAACTCGCGCAGCAACAGGTCGCTCGGGCGGCGCGTCGAGAAGTAGAGTTGCCAGACCGGGAAGCCGGTCGACGGCGCGGCCGACCACTGCCGCCCAAACGAGGCCAGGGCCAAACCGCTGAAGCGATCGGCTACCACACGCCTGTCCGGGCCCTGCGTCGCCGTGAACCATTGCGTCAACCCCAACAGTTCGGGCGTGAGCGAGCGCACATCCGAGCCATAGACGTACGGGCCTGGGAAGCGATAGGTCTCGTTGGTGAACGCGCTCACGTTCCCGACAAACAGTGTCATGAGCAACACTACCAGCGCCACGCGCGCCAGCGTCCGGACGTACCCGCGTCGATGCGCCAGAGCATCCAGCCCGC
>JAABUZ0100003878.1_pt1 | contig 21419 bp, 21 predicted proteins | sample 5562091 | NCBI WGS metagenome assembly JAABUZ01 (sample SAMN12813069, study PRJNA571459) | rock metagenome | isolation source: Antarctica rocks | place: Antarctica: Victoria Land, Linnaeus Terrace sud | collected 2015-12-21
AGGCGACGCGGATCGGTGCGTTGGTCGTCAGCGCCAGGCTGAGTGCGTCGCTGGGGCGACAGTCAACCACGCGGATGCCGGCCGGCCCGTCCACCACGGCCTCGCCGTAGAAGATGCCGCCCGCCGCATCGAGGCGATTCACGCGCACCTCGCGCAGCGTCCCACCGGCCGCCTGCAGGACACTGGCCGCGAAGCTAAATGTGAGCGGGCGCACCATCTCGACTCTCTCCAATAAGAGTGCGATGGAGTCGCCTTCGAAATGCCCGACCCGGATGGCGAGCACGCGTGCGCCATCGACTTCTTCCAGCAGCACAGTAGCCCGACTCGGCTGGTCCGGCACATCGTGTGTGCCCCGTACGTCCAGGATCCGCACATCGATGTACTCGGGTTTGGCCGCCGTAACGGTTGCCATATTGGTTTCCTCCTCCATCCACAGCGTCCAGAGGGTTGCCCGGAGCGTAGCTCGCGCCTTGTGCAGACGCGTCTTGACGGCACCCACGGGCACTCCTAGCTTGGCCGATGGCGGTCGACCAGCAGCGCGAATGCTGCTCGGTCTCCGTCTCGCGCCGCGCCGACCAGATCAGCGTCGTCCATCATCACGATAGCCGCACGATCAGTTGACCTCAGGGCCCACCTTTAATAGTGTCGTCGCTGGCTGCTTCGGTTACCCCCGGGTGTCAAGAGCGATCCAGAGGCAGGCCAACGACGAACTGGGCAAGAGCGGCCAGCGCGGGGACAGAGCAAACGACAGAACGGATCTGCGTCGGGTTCCACGCGAGGGCGCTCACTGACCCGCGGCTCGGCCGTCAGCTCCATGGGCTCCCGCCGCATCGCGGCTTATCGCCAGCCGGGGCTCGCGGCTCCCGCTAGGATGGGAGGACTGGCTATCGGATCCGGCTTCGCCCGCGAGATGTCGCCGCCGGATGGGTGGGAGAGCGTCGAGCCGGCGTGAACGCGTCAGGACGGCTCGACGGCAGTCAGGGCGGGAGCGACACTGGAGAGAAGGCATGACGCCGACCGCCACAGCCCTCGCCACTGCCTTTGGTCTGGGGTGCGCTACAAGCCCCGTCGAACGTATGGCCGAGGGTTGGGGCGGCCACAATGTGCTCTGGCGGCTGCGCACGACCGCTGGGCGCTGGGCCATCAAGCAGCTGGGCCGCGAGATAGGCCCCGCCCCGGATGCCGCCTTGGCCATCGAGAGCGCCGCTTATGCAGGTGGCGTCCCAATGCCGCGACCGGTCCCGACTGTTACAGGCAGCTGCGTCGCCGCGATTGACGGCACGCGCTACCGCTGCCACGAGTGGGTGGATGGCACGGCCCTGCCCTGGCATGGACACCTGCCCGGGACTGCCGCCGTCGTTGGCGGGATTCTGGCGGGCCTGCACCGACTTCGGCTGGGCTGGGGTCCCAGCCTCGCGCCGACAGGTCCCGTCTTCGGTGCGCCGCACTGGGCGCACCTGGCTGAACGCGCCCGCGCGATGGACGCCTGCTGGTGCGCGCAGATAGAACGAGCGGCCCCAGAGATCGCGCGCCTTGAGGCGCACATCACCGCGACGTGGACTCTGGAGGGTGCCATCGGTAGCCATCGGGACCTGCATCCGACCAATCTGCTGAGGGTGGCTCGAGGCCGTCACGTCCTGGTCGACTGGGACGCCGCCGGTCCGGTGGTTCCCCGTCAAGAGGTGGCGTGCTTTGCGCTTGTCTTCGGTGACCGTGGCCAGGACGGTGGTTACGATCAGCGGGTGGTCCGGGCCTTCATCGATGGTTACCGCCAGGCCGGCGGCCAGTTCGCCCGCCCTGGTCCCGATGACCTGGCCTTCACGGCGAGTGGTCTGCTGTGGTGGACCGAGCAGAACGTGCGCCTGGCGCTGGCGTCACCGACGGAGCGCGCGCAAGCCGAGTTGACCGCGAATCTGCTCACCACGCTGAGCCAAGTACAGGACCGACTTACCGCTCAGGCCTCGATGCTGGCCGACAGCGTCTAGCGCTCGTTCCTGGCTTTGGGCGAGTGTGAGGCCGCCCAGCGGGTGCGTCATTCTTTTGCACTGGCTGGGGCGTTGCCCCGGGCCTGGTTGAGCAGGTCGCACAGGCGTCGGCCATCAAGCAGTTCGAGCGGTTTGCCGGCCGCCAGGGCCACGGCCGGCGCGGTATAGCCGGACGTGGTGATGTACATGCCGCGATCAGCCCGGTGGTGCACGGTCATCATCCCGATGAAACTCTGGAGCTCGGGCGAGCCCACGTTCCTCCCGGGCGCGTAGCGCTTGCACTGCACGACCACTGAGCGCCCCTGACGATCGCGCGCTAGCAAGTCCGCGCCGAGGTCACCCGCACCGCCGACGCGGCGCACCTGGTGATAGCCGATCCGCTGGAGCAACGCCGCCATCTCCTGCTCGAAGCCGGAAGGAGTCAGCATCAGTAGCTCGCCCAGCGTGTGCGTTCGCAGTCGGGCCTTGCGGGCGCGCCACACCTTGCGCAGCAGCCAGCTAAGGCCGACGAGAACACCGATCACGAGGATCGCCCCGCCAGTGTTGCTGGGCGCCGCGCTGAGCAGGAATCCCGCGACCAGCAGGACCAAGGGCACGCTGATGAGGCGACTGGGGGGCGTGCGCCGGCGCCGCCTCATCTCATGGGCCTGCTGTGCCCCGGTGAGGTTGCGTAGCCGTCATGCCACCGCTTCCATCAGTGCAGGATAAGGGTGGCGAATAGCAGTCAAGCGGAAACTCGGTGTACACCTCCACTGACGGCGTTGGCATCTGTGTGGTGCGGGGCATTCAGCGTTGGCATCCCCACATCCCCTCGACGAGGCCGCCAGCCAGTCGCGGGTTGCCAGCGCCGATCAGGGTTGCTTCTACGCTTGCCTGCGCCTTTATCCTTGCCCGAGCAAGCCCGCGCTCACTATGCAAAGGGCGGCTGTGTACTACACCGGTTGTCGGCGCTCGGTCACAATTGGGCAGCCCCCGCTTCGTGACGCGATTGTCATTTTTCGCCTCAGCGCGACTTGTAGCGTGCCTGTGGCGGCCCGTGACGTCGCTGTAGTGCACGCACCCCCCACTATGCATAAATGCCTACGGTGACCATCGCGGCCAGAAAGGGCGGGGTCGGCAAGACGATGACGGCCCTGATGACTTCCCGCTGGCTCGCGCGCGCGGGACGCGACTGCACGCTCGTCGACCTCGATCCGCAGCGGGGGCTATGGGACTGCGCCACGGTCCTTGGCTGTCCCGACGGGAGGCTTACGCGCCGTCTCCGCCTGGCCCCCGATGGGCGGATCCCGCAGCCTCCCACGGCGCGCCACTACACCATCATTGACACGCCACCCGCGACGGATGGCTTGATGCCTGGCCTACAGGCCGCCGACTACATTGTCGTTCCTGTCATACCTGAGGCGCAGGAGATGCTGGCCCTGGGCAAGTTCCTCGCTGTGCTCGATGCCACGCGCCACGAGCGTCCGTGTGCCAAGACGCTCGGTGTCCTACCAGTCCGCTACGTCCACCACTGGCGTGCTCACAGGGAGTGTCTGGTCGAGGTCGGGCGCGTAGCTGCGGACCATGGGATTGAGGTTCTCGATCCGGTGCCCCACTCGCAAGCGGTTACTCGCTACTCCATGGCGGGCGGTCTCTGGCGGTCCTTGGCGAGCCGGCTCATCGCACTGGAACCGGCGAGCCAGTCGGCCGCTCGGGCGGCGTAACGCATGCGCCTCCCCAAAACCTATGGCGACGGTGCGGCGAGCGAGGCCCTCGCCGCCAGCCGCGCCCGTGACCAGGGCGCGGTGATCGCCGAGGCTAAACGCGCCATTCACCCTGTGAAGGTTGCGTGGCTGCGCCTTGACGAGATCGACGAGACGCCACAGGCGCTGAACAGCCGGCAGAGCTATGACGAAGCGAGCATCAACGAGCTGGCGGAATCTATCAAGGAGAGCGGCCTCCTCCAGCCCGTCTGTGTTCGACCGTCGGGCGAGCGCTACACCTTGATTTTCGGGATGCGGCGATTTCGTGCCATGCGACGCGCGGGGCTTCTGGAGATCCCGTGCACAATCCAGGTCGCCGATGATGATCGCGCGTTCCTACTGAATACAATCGAGAATCTTCACCAGAGGCAGCTCAGCGGACGTGAGCGCGTCGGCGCCATCGAGCGACTGGCCGCCACCAACCTCGGCGTGCGTGATATCAGCCGCCGCACCGGATTCGCACCTAGCACGATCAGCGCATGGCTTCGCTTAGCGGACAAGCCACGCGTGCTGCGCGCTCTGGAAGAGAATCGAATCGACATCGCTCGTGCCAGTCGACTGGCGCCAGTCCGCGACGAGCTTGCCCTGGAACGACTGCTGGACTCTGCTTCTACAGTGGACCAGCCCACCTTCTATCGCCTCGCGCAAGAAGCTGTCCAGGGTGTTCGCTTAGCGAACACCCGCGCGACTGCCGCCGACGATGCGCGCATCGCCGACGCCAAGCGAAAGCTCCAACTTGTTCGCACTGTCTCGCCGGTCGGTGCCGCCACCTTACACGAGATTGTGGCCCTGGCAGGGGACTTGTTGCGGAATGTGGCTACAACAAGGGATGTGGTAGCTCTTATCCCGGCCGAGGCGGAGGGTGCGGGAGATGAGGCTTCAGCGCCGCACGAGCCGACGCTCGAGCGAGAGTGGGCCACACGGTCGCTGTAGCAGTAGCGGCGGCGATACTAGCGACGCTGTCGTAACAGCTTGCCTTTCTAGATTTGGCCCGCCGTGCGGCGGTCGCCACGGACCGCCCGCTTGGCGCTCGCGGTTCCGAAGGGCCGCCGAGGCACAGGCCGGCTCGCTGCGCGCCGCGGCACCGCCGGCGAGTGCTCCGCCCGCTCTAATGCCGCAGTTGGCGAAGGTGCCGCGGCTGAGCCGGCTCCGCAGTCACGTGTCCCGCCACCCGCCCCCACCAGTCAGTACGTCATCGTGCTCGTCCGCAGAAGCTAGCACGGGTCGACCCAGGCCGGCTCACTCACTTGCCGCGCGGCTCCTCGGCTACGCCGCCCTACGGGGCCGGGGCCGGAGGGGTGGAACAAGCGCCACATTGCCAGCTCCGCGTCGTGGGCTTGCAGCCGCTCGGCGCGGCCAGGACCCCGCCCAGGAGGTCCCCGAGTTTAGCCGCGTGGGCGCCGGCGTACGGTGGGCCGGCGCTCTACTCCTGGTCCGAGATGGTCGAGATCGCGGCCACGATCGCGCGGTGAGCGACTCGAGCCCGCTCGACCACGTCGTCCAGTGACTGGCCGGAGGTGTATTCGTCGTTGCCGGCATTGGCCGCATCGGTGTGCCGCTGGTCGAACAGGTCCTCGGCAGATGGTCGCTGGCCGGCGCGCCAGTCTGCGAGCGCCTGGGCGGCGAGCTCCTCCCAGAAAGCCAGATGGCCCAACAGGTGCTTGGCCGACCAGGCGCCATTCCCGATCGTCGCCGGGCGCGCCATCTGCACGGCAGAGAGGCGGGCACAGAGTTTCTGGACGGCGTGGTACCCCTTGTCAAGCTCGATGATCGCCAGGTCGCGGGTGGGGACTGCCACGGCTCCTCCTCTCACGGCCGATGAACTCGGAGGTCTGTTGGATAGTGCGAGAGGGTAATCTGATTTCAGGGGAGGGATACAGCGTGTCGGCACTATCAAAGAGGCAGTCGGAGGCACCCAGCCCAGCCGCGGTGGAGTCCGCACAGCCGGACCTCACTCGTTGCGCGAAGCACTTTGCCGGGCGCGACGAGGCCGACCAGAGCCGGCGCGGATTGAAGGAGACCGTCGGGACGCTGGTCGAAGGCAAGCGGGTCAAGTGGGCCGTCAAGCGGTGCAAACGGTGCGGTGGCTATGTCGTGGACCGGGTGCTGAAGAAACGCAATAGCAACGGGAACCTCATGCGGCCACCGAGCGAGGTTCTAGCAGGGCCGGGCTGATCTGTCACAGGTCGACTTTCTCACGGTGCCGTGGATGGGGGTCGCCTTGATAGGTGCTTCACGCGAGCGCGTGGTGGGGGACAATGCCCTGTGGCCATTCAGTCCGCGTCGATCCAGGGTCGCGCCGCAGCGACACAGGCGCCGGCGCCCCCGCTGCGCGAACTCCGGGGGGTCGTCGAGCGGATCACGTACCAGAACCCGGAGAACGGGTACACCGTCGCCCGCCTCGCTCCCGAGCGGGCGAGTGCCGAGGTCCAGGCCGTCCGTGACGACGACCGGCTGGTGACCCTGGTGGGCAGCCTGGCTGACCTCACACCGGGTGAGGCCATCGTCGCCCATGGCTGGTGGCGCAATGACGCCAGGCACGGCTGGCAGTTCCAGGCCCAAGACTATCGGACCACGCTGCCCGCCACCCTCCAGGGGATGAAGAAGTACCTGGGCAGCGGGCTGGTAAAGGGCGTCGGGCCGGTGATGGCCGGGCGGATCGTGGACACTTTCGGCGAGGCGACGTTCGAGGTGATTGACGCGGATGTGCAACGTCTGACGGCGGTGTCCGGGATCGGCCCAGTACGGGCGTCGCGCATTGCCGCCACGTGGGCGGAGCAGCGCCACATCCGCGAGGTCATGGCGGCGCTCCAGGGCTTTGGCGTGTCGACCTCGCTGGCGGTGCGCATCTACAAGAGGTTCGGCGACGACAGCGGGCGGGTGGTGAGCAAGGAGCCGTACCGCCTGGCGCGCGAGGTGTGGGGTATCGGCTTCAAGACGGCGGACAAGATCGCCCGCGCGGTGGGCATCGCCGTCGATGCGCCCGAGCGGCTGCAGGCGGGCGCCCTACACGCGCTCGGCGCCGCGGCCGATGAGGGCCATACCCTGCTGCCCGAGGCCGATCTGACCCACCAGGCGACGGAGCTGCTGGGCGTCGCGGCGGCCGGGGTGGGCGCGGCGGTTGAAGCGCTCCTGGCCACCGGCGACGTGGTCGCGGGCACGCGGACGGGCGAAGACGGGCGCATGCTGGGCCTGGCGCCGTTCGCGCGGGCGGAGTCTGGGCTGGCCGGCCGGCTGCGCGGCCTGGCGCAGGCGGCGGTCTGGGCCCCGACCGGGCGGATCTTTCGGGAGGTCGACTGGTCCGTGGCTTTCGGCTGGCTGGCGAGCAAGCACGGAGTGCGGCTGGCGCCGGAGCAGGAGGCCGGTGTGCGGATGGCGCTCATCGCGCCCGTGTCGATCCTGACCGGTGGGCCGGGGACGGGCAAGACGCACACCTTGCGGGCAGTGCTGGCGCTGGCCCAGGCCAAGGGCCTGCGCTGCTTGCTGGCCGCGCCCACCGGACGGGCGGCCAAGCGCATGGAGGAGGCGACGGGGCTGCCGGCCGCCACCCTGCACCGGCTGCTGGAGCTGCGGCCCGGGGCGAACCGCAGCCACAAGACGCTCCAGGCAGACCTGGTGGTGGTGGACGAGGTCAGCATGCTGGACGTCCTGCTGGCCAACCAGCTCGCCAGGGCGATCCTGCCCGGCACGCACCTGCTCCTGGTGGGCGACCCCGACCAGTTGCCCAGCGTCGGCGCCGGCGACGTGCTCGCCGACCTGCTGCGGGCGGAGGTCTTCCCGGTGACGACGCTGACGCACATCTTCCGCCAGGGGGCCGGCTCGGGCATCGCGCAGAACGCGCGGCGCATCAACGCCGGCGAGCTGCCGCGGTTCGGTGGCGACATCGCCGACTGCTTCTTCGTTCCGGCCGACGACCCTCCGACGGCGGCGCAGACGGTGGTGGACCTGGTTGCCCGGCGTCTACCGGCGCGCTATGGGTTTGCCTCGGGGGACATCCAGGTGCTGGCGCCGATGCACCGCGGTGAGGCCGGCGTGGGGACGCTCAACGCCCTGCTCCAGGAGCGGCTGAACCCTGGGCGTGATGGGGTGCCCGAGGCGCGGGCCGGCGGGCGCGCCTACCGCCCCGGCGACCGCGTGCTGCAGCTCAAGAACGACTACGACCTCACCGTGTTCAACGGCGACCTGGGGACGGTGCGGTCGGTCGACCCGACCGAGCAGGAGCTACTGGTGGTGCTCGACGATGGGCGGGAAGTGCGCTACCCGTACGCCAGCCTGTACGCCCTGACCCACGCGTACGCGGCGACGGTGCACAAAGTGCAGGGCTCGGAGTTCCCGGCCGTGGTCATCTTGCTGCTGATGAGCCACGCGCCGATGCTGGGGCGCACGCTGCTGTACACGGCACTGACCCGCGCCCGCCAGCTCGTGGTCCTGGTAGGCCAGAAGCGGGCGCTGGCGCTGGCAGTCAAAGACTGGCGACGGGCGGCCCGCCAGACCGCTCTCGACGGGCTGCTCACGGGCGCGCTGAGCTACGCCTGGCCCACACAGACGGCTGGCGAGGAGGTGGCGCCGGATGATCTGCAAGAATGGGAAGGCCTCGCCACGGGCGGGGACGAGCCGTAGCGCGGCTCGGTTTGTATCAACGACCGCACAGCAGGTCACCGGCGACCGACGCCATCGCCTGCTCGGTCAGCCGGCAGTGCCGACGTCAGCAAGAGCGTTGTCGGTCTGTTCCACGTCCCGCTCCGGATCGCCCACGTCCTCGGGCAGCATGCCCGCCGCCTCCTGCATGTGCTCGTGCGTGGCCCACACCGCCGCGAAGTAGTGCTGGGTCCAGGCGGCAGCCGTCTTGCGGTTGGAGCAGAACACGACCCGCAGCCGTGGGAAGCGCGCGTACAGGTCCGCGATCGCTTTGGCACAGAAGGCGGCCGACCAGTGATGCACTCTGGCGGGGCTCAAGAAGTCCTCATACCGGGCTTCGATCACCAGCGCGTGCTGCTCGAAGGTGCTCAGCTCCAGCAACCGCTGGCGTAGCACGTCCATCTGGCCAAAGTCGGCCAGCAAGCCCTCAAAGGTCTTGCGCTCGACCACCGCGAGAACCTGGTCGCCGGCCACGAGGGCGTAGTCGCCGGCCGGCAGGCGGCCACGTTCGGTGACCAGGCCGCCGAAGCTCCAGGGATATCGCTCGTCGCTGGCGATCCGTACCCGCGCTCCCGCCGGTGGCCGCGCTGCAAGCAGGCGAACACCCCGTGGGCGGCGCTGCTCCATGGCCGTCTGGGTGAACCAGAAGATCTGCTCATAGGTGGCGGGCTCGCCGGGGGCCGGCTGCTTGTAGCGCTTCTCGACGATCTGGAAGTCGCAGCGCTTCTGGCGCGGGCGATCGAGGATGACCGTCAGCCGCTTGCCGTAGCGCTGCAGCGCGACCACGGGCACGCGCTCCACGACAGCACCGATCGCGACGGGGGTCGCCGTCCGCTGCTCGCGCAGGCAGAAGATGTGCTGGTTGGCGCCGGGCCACCTGTCGCGGACGAGGAAGGACAGCAGGGGATCGCCCTGCTCGTCGCGATAGACGCGCAGCCGGTACGGGAACTTCGGGTCACCGCACTGTTCGAGCACCCAGACCCCCGCGTGGGGCACTGGTCCGACGCCACTCATGCCGCAATCCCTTCCGCATCGGACAGGGTACGCGCTGGCGAGCCGAGCGTCGGCGGAGAGACGACGGCAGGCCTTCACCCCAGTCACGGAGCAGAGGCGGGAGGTGCGGGTGCTTGGGCTTGCGCGGGGGTGGACTTTCGCCATCGTCGCTGTCCCAGCGCCGGCGGTACTGGTCGGGGATGTCGCCCCAGCCGAAGTAGGGCAGCGGGTGATCGGGCACGATTCCCAGCGTCTGCAGCGGATCGATGCGCCGCGGTCTGACCGTGCATAGGTGCTGCCAGTTATCGCCGAAATCAAACACGTAGGCGAACTGCTCGCCGAGGCTGAGCCGGCCCAGAGTCACCCGCTCATAGTCGAGCAGGTGGTCCGGGTCCCAGTCCTCCCCGCTGGGGATACCCAGGCGATAGCCGTCGGCGCGCGTGAACTCGTGCAGGTGGCTGCGGTCCCAGCGAGCAAACGCGTCGTCGATGGCCGTGGCGAGCTGGGCGAAGGTGTGGCTGCGGGCCGCTGCGAACAGCCGTCCGGGCCGCGGCCAGAGCTCCTCGCCGTGGCCGGCAATTAGGTCCACGCGGATCGACAGCCAAGTCCTGGCCATGTTCGGGGCAGACTACCGCATACGCCTCGGCCTTGTTCGCTGCGGCCTCCCATCTTCGCACAAGGGCCAGCACGGTGCCGAACAGATGCCCCTAAGATCCGGGCTCGCACGGCGCGTGTAAGCCAGGTGCGGCGACGAGGACCCCGCTGACGTAACTCCGCGGCCGGCGCGCTCCCCGCGGGCACGCGGTTCCGAAGGGCCGCGGCGCGCGGTCCGCTTGCTACGGCCGCTGCGGAAGGGTCGCCTGCGTCGACGGAGACCGGGGACTGCCGCCCCTCGCCGTCAAGCCCACGCTCCGTCGGAACCTTGTATCTTGCCGCCGTGCTCCATCTTCGTGTTTGGAGTACGAAGTGAGGCGGGGCAGACCGTCGGAACCTGGCCCATGAGGCCGTGGGGTAGCTGGGTCGCCCCGTCTTCGCCTTTCCAGAGCCCGAACAGTTGCCTGGGCCGCCGAGCCCGCATCAACAAGGCAGGGCCAGTGTAGGGCGCCGCCAGGGGAGGAAGCGATGGCTGAAGTCTTTGTCGGAATTGACATTTCGCAAGATGCACTTGATGTTGCGGTGTGGCCGGGAGCCGAAGCATGGCGAGCTCCCAATGGGGATCATGGCCTGGAGGCTCTCGTTGAGCAGCTCGGAGCATTAGGCCCAGAGCTGGTGGTGCTGGAGGCGTCTGGGCAGCTGCACCGACCGGTGGCCAAGGCCTTGGCGACAGCCGGTCTGCCATGTGCGGTGATCAATCCGCGGCAGGTACGGGATTTCGCCAAGGCGACTGGCAAGCTGGCCAAGACGGATGCTCTCGACGCACGCGTCCTGGCGCGCTTTGCCGCAACACTGCGTCCGGCGCCGAGACCCTTGCCGGACGAGGCGACCCAGCGGCTCCAGGCGCTAGTCGGACGCCGTCGACAACTGATGACGATGATCAGCAGCGAGCGAAATCGGCGGCGGACGAGCCCGCCCGATCTCTGCGAACAGATTGATGAGCACCTGATCTGGCTGCAGGAGCGGGTCGGCGAGCTCGACCGCGAACTGGCGCGCCTGATCCACTCAAACGAGCCCTGGCAACACAAGTCGGACATTCTCCAGTCCGCACCAGGCGTTGGCCCCACGTTCACTGCAACCGTGATGGCCTGCCTACCCGAGCTCGGCCAGTTGACAGACGGGCAGATCGCCGCTCTGGTCGGCGTCGCCCCGCTCAACCACGACAGCGGGAAGTGGCGAGGTCAGAGGGGCATCTGGGGCGGCCGCGCCCAGGTCCGAGCAGTTTTATATATGGCGGCCCTGGTCGGCACCAGATGCAACCTGACGATCCGCAGCTTTTACGAGCGGCTGCTGTCAGCGGGTAAGCCGAAGAAGCTCGCCCTGACTGCGTGTATGCGCAAACTGCTCACCATCCTTAACGCCATGCTTCGACATGACGCCACCTGGCGCACCAAAAGTCGGGCCTGTGACTTGACCGTGGGTAAGGCATCGACGCCGAGAAGCGCTCCCGCGCCTTGTGCAGTCAGCGGCTGACGATAACGACCCACTGCCGCGGACGAAGGCGGTGGAGGGTACCGTACTGAGTTGATGGATCACGAGCGGATTCTGGAGCGGATCGTGGCCTGGGCCAACGCCGACGACAACATCCGGGTTGTCGTGCTGACCGGTTCGGCAGCGATCGGGCTCGAGTATGTGCACGCGCTCAGTGATCTCGACGTCGAGCTGTATGTGACTCAGCCCGCCACGTTGTTAGACAACGACGCCTGGCATGCACAGTTCGGCGAGGTTCTCGTCATCGAAGCGCTGCCGAATCCCGGCTGGCATCCGACGAGACTTGTGTACTACGTCGATGGCAAGATCGACTTCATGGTCGGGCCTGCTGGTGCGCTGGCGACGACCACGTACGCGCGTCCATTTCGCGTGCTCTTGGACAAGGACCACGCGACGGATACGTTGCCTGCGGTCCCGCCGTTGGCGACGGTCCCGCCCGACGCGGCGAGTTTCCTCCAGTGCATCCACTGGTTCTATGCGGCGGGGCTGATGTGCGCGAAGTGCGTCGTGCGGGACGAGCCGTGGCAGGCGAAGCACCGAGATTGGGATCTCAAGCAGGAGCTGATCCGGATGATCGAGTGGGACCACAAGGCGCGGTACGGCTGGTCGTACGATACCTGGACCAGGGGCAAACGGCTGAAAGAGTGGATCGATGCGGACGTGTTCGGGGCTTTGGGCGCGTGCTGGGCAGGGTTTGGCGGGTCGGATACTGCTCGGGCGTTGCTGGCTTCGGTGGAGCTCTTTGAGCGCCTGAGCACGCGTACCGCGCACCTGCTCGGAGTGCCTGTGTTTGATGCGCGGCGCGTGCAGGCCGAGGTCACGGCCATTCTCGAACGGGCCGTGGGCTGATCTGCGCCTGAACGCCAAGCATGTCAAGGTCCGCGACCACGGTCGCGTGGTTAGCCATTGATCGGTTGGCGCACGAAGATGACGCTGCCCAACAGATGGTTGGCCGCGTCAGTGCACAGGAACGCGGTCAAAGCTACGAGGTCCTCGGGCTGGCCGATCCGATAGCCGGCTAGATCGTCGCCTGCGGCTGGGCTGCTGGCCACGATCGTCGCTTCTGGCGCGCCAGAGCCACGGCTGTGACTTGACAGACCGAGACAGTTGCTACCCCATTTCCAAGCCCTACGGGCTACCCCATTTCCGAGCCCTACGGGCTGTCCCTGGAAACGGGGCCCCTTCCCACTCCGCTCTACGGGGCTTGACTGCTTCACCCCGCTCCCTAACGGAAGGTGACCAATTTGCGGAAGCAAATTGGCCTCATTCAACCGTAGCTGAACAACCTGCACCGAGCGATCCCCCGGCATGGGGGAAGGCGGTCGCCAGCGGTCGCGCCGATCCGAGAGACCGGTGCCTGCCCCGCCACGGCGGCAAGTGACCAGGGCTCGCGGGTCGAGCGATCCCTCCAGCGTTGGGTGCAGGTACACAGGCACTTCCCCCCCACCACAGAAAGGAGATGCCCACCGGGAAGTTGCCCCTTGATCCACCGACAAGGCCCCCGAGGCGTCTCACCACCCCGAGGGCCGCACGCATCCCGAACCGGTGAAAGGAACCGAGATGCAGCCAGAGTCTACTACCGTTGCGCCGCGCCAGCGGCGTGTTCACCGTGCTCGCTCGGTGGAGCGGGTCTTTGAGGTCTTCTACGCCGGCCATTACCGGCAGGTCGTCGCGTACTGCGTGGCCGATCTGCACGATTGGGCCGAAGCCGAGGAGGTCGCGGCCGATGCTTTCATGGTCCTGTGGCGCGCTTGGCCACCGTCTGGCCCGGCGGGTGGCGGTAGCCCTGCGGGCGCTCGATCATGACGAGCGCGCCGTGGTGCTGCTGCGCTGCGCCGACGGGCGTTCACTGTCGGAGGTCGCGCGCGAGGTGGGTACGACTGACGGGGCGGCCAACGTGCTGCTTCGTCGTGGCCTGCACCACCTGCGCGAAAGGCTCCTCGGCGCGCTGCCACGCTGAGCCGGCCGGAGGGGGAGGCCAACAGGCCTCCCCCTCCACTCGCCGTTGGAGGGTAGGGCCCCATCCCCCGTATCAGGAGGGTTTTTCCCCAATGTCCATCAGCACCGAGACGTTATTGCCGTTCCCGTTCACCCTGCCGCCGAACTTCCTCCGCCGGTTGGGCTATGAGCGCGCCGTGCTGGAGCCGTTGTCTATCACCAACGATGAGCTCCACCAGGTCCGCCGGGGGTTCGGGGACGCCGGCGTGGCCGCCTTTCAAGAGGCCATCGCCACGCGCCGTCCCCGCCGCTTCGTTGGCCTGTGGTCCGAGCAGCAGGGGTGCGACCTGGCCTGGGCCGATGGCTGGCTCAGCGGCGCCGGCCAGCTCGACACCTGGACCTGGCGCACATGGCTGCGCGCCGGCGGCTTGTTGGGCGTCATCGGGGGCTGGCTCGTCGAGCACGAGGTCGATCTCGGCAACGTGGACGGCCCGGCGACGCACTGGCTGGTGGTGGACCGTGACGAGAACCGCGCCTGGATCGCCCCACGGGGACTGGCGCGTCGCATCGTGCGCCTGCAGCGCCTGGAGCCGACGGCCGCTGGGTGAGTTGGCGGCGGTGTCGGCGGCGCTCGGGCTGGGTGACGCGTGCTGGAATGTGCCGCTACTCCGCCAACGCGAGCAAATCCGCCAGGACCTGTTGGCTCCTGGCGTTCTTGGCGGCGTGGTCCAGGGCGGTGATCGCCTGGCGCACGCCGTGAGCGGCTGCCGCCGTGTCACCGTCGCCACGCAGCGGGTTGCGCATCGTAGCCGCCGCGGACAGGGAGCCCCGAGAGCGCCGCGGCCGTCAGCAGGATCGTCCGCCCCAGTGGATCGGGACCACCCCCGGGACCGTCCAGCAGCTTCAACTGCTGCAAGGCTTGTGTCGTCCGCGTCATGCGCCATTGCACCAGCCCGAGGGCGTCCAGGTCGTTGTGGCAGGCCGCGCCGGCGTACACGTCGCCGGAGGCCTCGCCGATCTCGTCGATGCTCACCCCCGCCGCACGCGCAGTCTCGTCCGCGATAATCGCGTGCCGCTCGGCGGCGCCGATCAACCCATAGGCGAGCTTCAGCACCAGCTGCTCAGGGCGGCGCGTCGCGGTGGCGTCGACATCGACATGGACGCCCAGAGCGCGCAGCACGTCGCGCAGGGCATCGGCGTCCAGTGGTAGAGGAGGGCGGTCAGGCTTGCGTGGCTTCGGCATGGTTGAACTCTACGCCAGGACCCACGACGTTTCCTGCAGCGTGCTCAGCAGCAGGCAATGGCGCTGTTTCGGGAGAGTCGAGAGGACCAGTAAGTGGTGAGCCTGTCGCGCTACGCCGTGAACGTCTGCGATAAGATTGTCGCCGATCATCCAGGCGAATCGTCTCGCTAGCACATGGGAGACATTCACGGGCGAGTGCTGTCCAACAGCGCCGCTGGCGTGCGCAGGGCTGGCACGGGCGAAGCGACCAGGCACACCAGCGCGCAGAGCGTCACGACTGCCGTCCCGATCAAGGCGGTGCGGAGACCGGCAACTTCACCCGTCCAGCCACCCAGGAGCGCGCCGATGGGCGCCGTACCGAGGCCGACAAAGGTCGATGCGGCCGTCACCCGGCCGAGCAAGCGTTCGGGAGCCATCGTCTGGCGCAGGCTGTTGGCGTTCACATCCCACATCGGTGCCGTGAAGCCGAACATCGCCTGGGACAAGCCGAGCCCCAGGGCGGCGGTGAGCGGCGGCCCACCGGCCAGAATGAGCACGACGCGACTCAGCAGTTCGCCGGAGAGTGATGCGACGAGCGTCCGGCCCAGCCCGAAGCGTCGGGCCGAGCGAGCGGCCAGCAGCGAGCCGAGGAGACTCGCCGGTCCGGTGGCGCCGAGCGCGAGTCCGAGCAGCGCCGGCGACAGCTGCAGGTCACGCGTGGCATAGGGCACCAGCACGGCCTGCACCGCGAACCAGGCGATGTTGGCGAGTCCAATACTGACTGTCACGCGCAAGAGCACGGCGTTGTGGCACAGCCACCGCAACCCCTCGCCAATCTCCACCAGTAGCGCCAGGCGGGTCGGTGCACGCGGCGCTGGCGGCGGCTCGCGCAGGGCGACGAAGCACGCGGCGGAGACCAGGAAGCTCGCGGCGTCGATCAGCAGGACGAAGGGCGCAGCGACCACTTGCACGAGCAGGCCTGCCAACGGCGGCCCACAAATGAGTGCCAGCGAGAAGGACGTCAGGAGCGCGCCATTGGCTTCGAGCAGTCGCGGGCGACCAACCAGTGACGGTAACAGCGTTGACACACTCAGCCGGGCAAAGACGGTCAGCGTGCCCGCCAGGAAGGCCACCAGAAACAGCTGCTCGAGTCGGAGCAGGCCCAGGAACGCGGCGATGGGCACGCAGCCGATGATCAGCGCGCTACCCAGGTCGGCTGCGATGCGGACGGGCCGGCGCCGCAACCGGTCCACCCAGGCGCCGGCCGGCAGCCCGAACACGAGCATCGGGGCGTAGCTGGCCGCGGTCAGGAGTCCGGTTTGGGATGGCCCGGCGCCGAAGATCAGGACGGCGATCAGCGGCATCGCCAGGACCGTGACCTGGCTGCCGATGGCGGAAACCGTGCCGCCAATCCACAGCTTCAGGAACTCGGCGTTGCGCCACACTCCCTCGGGCGTCGCTCGCATGCTGCGCCGAGTATGCCACTCGTTAGGCCTTAGCCAGTTCCAAGGTCCGTCTCGCCACCTGCACTAGCTGCTCCCACCGGCCCTTGAAGGCGCTGTACTGTTGATTGTCGAGCCAATGTGCACCTCGTAGCAACGAAGACGTTCGTCCAGGTGGGGCACATCCAGTCCGATTCGACGTGTTCCGCGATCTGCCGCGCTCGGAAGTGGAGCGCCTGGCCGAAACGACGCGCATGATCACCTGTCCGCGTGGAAAGGTGGTCTACCGACCCGGCGAGTCGAACGAAGCCTTGTTTCTGCTCAAAACGGGCCGCGTTCAGATCGTCCGCGGGTCAACGGATGGCAAACGTCTGATTAGCGCCGTACTCGGGCCGCACACCTTTTTTGGCGAGATGGCCCTGGTTGGGCAGCGCTTTCCGCAGGATTCGACCGCTGAAGCCGTTGAAGAGGCGCTGATCTGCGTCCTGAGCCGCAAGGACCTCGAGCGGCTGGTGTTGCAGCACCCGAAAGTCGGGCTGCGCTTCCTGGAACAGGTCAGCGCACGATTACTGGAAACCGAAGCGGTCGTGGAGGACTTCGCCTTCAAGAGCGCTCCCGCGCGATTGGCCGGGGCGTTGCTGCGACTGGCGGAGACAGGGCCGGATCAGACGATCAATGCCAGCCACCAGGAACTGGCCGACATGATCGCTGCCTATCGCGAAACGGTCACCCTGGCGCTTGATGGGTTTCAGGCCCGCGGACTGGTCCGCCTGGGTCGCCGCTCCATTCAGATCCTGGACCGGCGAGTGCTCGAGGAAATGGCCGCCGGATGAACATCGTAGTCCCCTTGCATCGCGTTGCGCGAGTAGTATCGGCCCGGGCGGTGCGGCGGCGTGCAGAACTGAATGTGGACCGATGGAGTATCCGCGAGGCAGCCCTTTCTAAGCTCGGCACGCCTGGAATTCTCGACGGATCAGGTCACCACCTGGGGTCGGCCAGTCAGACGGTGAGCTTGACCAAGCCGCGCCTGTATCCGAGACGCACAGCGTGCCTATCGCCAGGTGGCGGGACGAGACGAGACTAGACTGGGGAGACGACTTGACTTGGACGACACAAATCTGTTGCAACACTTGCCGCAAAACTCGAGGCGCGGCTGGAGTAACGGAGAGTAGCGTGGGCCACGCTCGAGCCGAATCTGAACTCAAATCGTGCCAGGTGGCGCATGCTGGACCAAGTCGGAACACGGTCACGGCCGTCTTCAAAACGGTTGCTCCGCGTCGCTGTTTGGGCCGCGAGAACAGCAGTGTAAGACGTCGTGAATGATCGTCGCCGGACGGGGCGGAATCAGCACCTTGCAAGACGGATCGCCGGAAGCACGGCGCCCCCCGCCATTCCATAGACGCTCTCTCCCGAGGAGACCCCAGGCGGTCAGCAGACCGTGCGCGAATGCGCAGAAGTACGATCAGGTCGAGTATACTTACTGAGGCCGTAACGCAGGCTCGATGCCTTGCCTGCGTGGCCGCTCAGTTGTTGGAGGATGCCCGGCATATCTGCCGCGAGTGATCGTGTTCGACGTAAACGAGACTTTGCTGGACCTGGCGGCGATGGATGCCGAGTTCGAACGCGTCTTCGGCGACCGAGCGGCACGCCAGCAGTGGTTTCAGCAGATGCTTTCCTCAGCCATGGTGTCGATCATCACCGATGCCTACAGCGACTTCGGTGCGCTGGGCCGAGCAGCGCTACAGATGACCGCCGAGCAGCGGGGCGTCAGCGTCTCAGACGACGACCAGCAGCGAATTCTGGGCCGCATTCGCGAGTTGCCACCGCATCCCGAGGTGCGCTCCGCGTTGGAGCGCCTGCACGCCGCGGGCTTGCGCTTGGCGACGCTGACCAACTCGACCCAAGCTGTGGCCGAGGTGCAGATCCAGAACGCCGGTCTACGCGACTTGCTCGAACCGGTGCTGTCCGCCGACGAGGCTGGGCGCCTCAAACCGCATCGAGCGGCGTACGAGCTGGCGGCCAATCGGATGGGCGTGGAGATCGGCCAGGTGCGGTTAGTCGCCGCCCATGCCTGGGACGTTGCCGGTGCCCAGCGGGCCGGGTGCAAAGCGGCGTTTGTCGCCCGGCCGGGCATGGTGTTGGACCCGCTCACGCCGCGGCCTGACGTGGTCGGTACAGACCTGGCCGACGTGGCCGAACAGGTCATCGCCGTCGAGCGCTAACGACTCGGCGAAAGCGGGATGACCAAGCCAGGTCTGTACCGGTGCCAACGTGGCGCAAAAGCGCGCGAGCCGACGGCTGACGTGCCTGATCCTGGGGCGATCAGCGCGTCGTCAGCCGGTACACCAAGGCGGTGACAAGGCCGAAGACCAGGTGCCCCATCAGGCTGAGCAGATTCGAGGTCTCAAAAGCGTGCGACAGCATTGGCCCCATGCCCATCCAGATCGGCATGATCAGCAGCGGGCCCAGAATCCACCAGATCAGGCCATAGCCCATGCCCAATCCGGCCACCTGGCCCCAGCCCGTGGTAACCCAACGGCCGAAGACCAAGCCGAAGCCCGCGCCGATGATGGCGCTGAACACCAGGTGCACTAGCCAGCCGAGACCAGGCGCACCCACAAGCGAGCCGATCATGCCGAGCATCGGCGGCATAGCCATACTCATCATCAGTCCGAAGACGATGCCGCCAGCTATGCCCGCGAGCGCACCGGCGATCAGCGGCTGTCGGCGCCATCCGGGAAGAGCACCAGGTGCGGAAACCGGTCGTGCGTGTGTTGCCATGGAACATCCCTCCTCGAGAGCGACGGATGAACTCATCCTGGCCGCTTTCTCGGTGCGCGTCTGTAAGGGCGCCTACCAAACCGATGCCGTCCGCCCGGCCGAATGCCACCCGGCCGGGCGCATTCCGCTGACTAGCGACGCTGGCGCAGGTCCTGGTTTCCCAGCAGCAAGAGCCCGAGGACGCCCGCCGCCGCCAGAAGCGCCCCGCCAGACCAGAAGAGTGGTTGGATCCCGAGGGCACTGACCACAACGCCCCCCATTACCAGCGAGACAAGCCGCATCGCGCTCCAGGTGACATCCAAAAGGGTGAACACCCGACCGCGGACCGCCTCCGGAACAACCCCCTGGACGTTGCTGTTGAAAACCACCATGCCGGTGGACGTATTCAGGCCGTAGACGAAGAGCACCAGTAATGCGAGGGGCAATGACGTGAAGGTCGCCAACAGCATGTCGCCGATGCCACGCACGAGGTACGGTAGGAACATCCAGCGTGCGTCGCGATAGTCGCGGGCCAGGATGTTCGGGATCAGGGGTCCGAACAACGCGCCCAGGCCGATCGCGCCAATCAGCCACGCAAAAGATGCTGGTGGGAGCTGCAGGTGACGCTCGGAGAGAACGACCAGCATGGCTCCGGTGGCGCCGGTGGCCAACGATGCGACAGCCTGGACCACAAGGAGTCGCGAGACAAATCGATCGGACCGCGCAAAACGAAGGCCGGCGCGCGCGTCTCTGAGGTAGCCCGCCACTCCTTGGCGTGATGCATTTGCCAATTGGCCCGCATGCGCGGGAATACAGAGCCGGCTGATGAGCAGTGCCGAGATAACGAAGCTCCCTGCGTTGATGGCGAACGCCGCCCCAGTCCCCATCAACAGAATCAAGCCACCTGCTATCGCGGACGCGACGATCTGCACCAGCCGGCCGCTGGACCAGGAAACTGAATTCGCCGCGAGACGCTGTTCGTCGGTGGTCAGCACCCGGATGACCGCCTGAAGGGTCGGATTGAAGAACGTGTTGCCGGCGGCGAGGCCCGCGGCCACGAAATAGGCGTGCCAGACCCCCTGCGGCCAGAGCAGGGTCAACACGAGCCCGGCGCGGGCGAGATCCGCCCCAATCAGGACTGCCTTAGGACTGAAGCGATCGATGATCACGCCGGCAACAGGACCCAGGACCAGAACGGGAATGACCTCCGCGGCCACCAGGCCGGCCACCGCCACACCCTCGCCTGTCAACTGAAAGACCAGAACTACTACCGCGATGTAGTGCAGCGTGTCGCCGAAATTTGAGAACAGCTGGCCCAACCAGAGAGGGAAGTACGAGCGGCTCCTGATAACCCGCCCATATGCTCGCACTACTCCGCCCAGGCGTTCGCCCATGCCGTTATGGTGCCATTGCACCGAGCGCGCGAGAGCCGGTCACGGTGCGGATGCCATTGGACCGTGAGCCAGCTTACCGACGACTCGCGACCGCGCGTGGGACAATGAGGACAATGCCTCACGACGGACACTCGATCGCCACGCACGTACCTGACGCGGCGCACGCCGAACCAGCCACCAAGCACGATGCCGACCACGTGTTCTACGAGCTCACGCGTAGCATTTGCCCCGAGTGTCGGCGAGTGATCGACGCGCAGGTCGTGTTGCGCGACGACAAAGTCTTCATGCGCAAACGCTGTCCCGAGCACGGTCGATTCGAGGCCCTGGTCTATGGCGACGCGCAGGCCTACACGTCGCAGGCCAAATTCAACAAGCCGGGCACCATCCCGCTGGCGTACACCAGCCAGGTTGAGCACGGCTGCCCCCACGATTGTGGGCTGTGCCCCGACCATCAGCAGCACGCATGCCTGGGCATCATCGAGGTCAACAGCGCCTGCAACATGCAATGCCCGCTGTGCTTCGCCAACGCCGGCGCAGGGTTCAGCCTGACCCTGGACGAGGTGGAGGACATCCTGGACGGCTTTGTGCGCACCGAAGGCTACCCAGAAGTGGTCCAGTTTTCAGGTGGCGAGCCGACCATTCATCCCGAGATCGTGCCGATGCTCCGCGCCGCAAAGCGAAGAAACATCCGCCATGTGATGATCAACACCAATGGCAAACGCATCGCCACCGACGACGTGTTCCTGGCCGAGCTGGCCGAGATCCGGCCAGCAATCTATTTCCAGTTCGACGGTTTTTCCAGCGAAACCTACCACGTGATTCGCGGCGAGCCGGATATCTTGCCCGAAAAGCTACGCGCGCTGGACCGGCTGGCGGAGATCGGTTGCAAGGTCGTGCTCGTGCCGGCCATCGAACGCGGAGTGAACGAGCACGAGGTCGGCGAGATCGTGCGTTTTGGCATGCGCCATCCGGCCGTATTGGGAATCAACTTCCAGCCGGCGTTCCATGCCGGCCGCCATCTGCAACACGACCCTCTGCAGCGGATGACCATTCCGGACATTCTGAAGCTCATTCAGGAGCAGACCGAAGGTGTGTTCTTGACCAGCGACTTTGTCCCAGTGCCGTGCTGCTTTCCGACGTGCAACTCGGTCACCTATGCC
>JAABUZ0100003687.1_pt1 | contig 21418 bp, 21 predicted proteins | sample 5562091 | NCBI WGS metagenome assembly JAABUZ01 (sample SAMN12813069, study PRJNA571459) | rock metagenome | isolation source: Antarctica rocks | place: Antarctica: Victoria Land, Linnaeus Terrace sud | collected 2015-12-21
CGGCGACCATCCCCGCGACCAGCGCGCTGACCTTGACCGGGGCGTTGCATCCGCTCGGCTTGGTCAGCGCCACATGCTCATCGACCAGATCGGACAGCCCAGCCCGCTGCGCCAGGGCCATCACCGGGACCAGCCCGACCGCGGACACCAAATTGTCCTCATCGAACCTGCTGGAAATCGTGTGCGGGGCGTGGGAGAGTTGCACTTAGCAGTGCCCTTCCTGAGCAGCGTAACGGCGCCTTCGACAGCACCATTATCGCAGGTCAGGAGGGCATTTGCTCGTTACGACACCCGCCGAAACCCCCAGTCAACCGGTGGATCCAGGCTGAGCGATGACCACCGACGAAGGCGGGGTACATCTGATTCTGAGGCGGCACTGGCCGGAGACGCTCGGCTGCGCTAGATCGTCCACTAGCGACTCCTGGTCGCTAGACCCACGGCTCGGCGAGTTCGCCGTGCAGGCGTCTCCAGCAGCATTCGAAGCACCACGCCGAAGGTCACTGGCACATCGCCCTGCTCCACTGCAGGTGCAGGTAGTCACCCTCGAGAGGACCGCCCAATTCTCTTTTTGGGTAGCATCGTTTCCATGTCGAGTACGCCGACGAAGTCCACGAAGCGGGCCACGGCGACGGGGCGTGCCGAGGCGCGGGCGACCGCGGCGGATGATCCCTTGGCGGCAAGTCGGGTGCGGGTGCTGGTCGACGCGTTCGGTGGGGCGCAGCTGGCGAAGCTCGTCGGAGTCAGTGCCTCCCAGCCCACCCGGTGGGTGAAGGGGCAGGAACGGCCGGGGATCGCCGCGGCGCCCCTGTTGATTGATCTGGAGCATGTCCTGGCGAAGGCCCGGTTGATCTGGGGCGAGGAAGCTGCCAAGCAGTGGCTGCGCAGCCCGAACTCCTACCTTGAGGGGGCGCGGCCGCTGGACGTGCTCCATCACCGGGGCCCCTCCGCGGTGCTCGATGCCCTGGAGGCGGAGATGTGGGGCGGGGCCGCCTAAATGCTCGTCTACCGGGTGTGTCCCTACCTCGACCACGCCAACGACGGGGAATCCAGGCATCCGCTGTATGAGCACACCCCCCAGCGGGGGAGCCGGATCGACCATCCGGACTACTACGCCCGGTACCTCGGCTGCATACCGGGGGCTGGCTCACCTGCGGGGCGTCAGCGTCTGGAGGAACGACCATGGGACTTTACGGTGGAGAGTGGCGAGATGAAAACCGTGAGTAAGCCGATTGGTCGCTCAGTATCTGGATAATGATCCAGCGGGATGGCCACTACAACATTGTCAGTGAACCATGCTACTGAATGACCATCTTGAAAAGTCCTTGTCGCCGATATACCGAGATCTAACTTTCTTAAGAGCCTTATGAAGACGCCTCAGTGAGTTTGAGGCCTCAGCGGCATCGGCCGTCGACATGGCCTTTATGCCGAGGCAGTGAGGTTTTCTCAGTAGTTTCCTCGTTGCAGGTTGATAGGACGATCCCGACGGCAACGATATCGCCGATTCGGCTGGGATGTTGGCCGTGTCTGTGGATTGTCAATCATTCGATGGGTTGTCGGCGTTGCCGATTCTGATGGTGTCAGCGATTGCGTGACTTGGTACGCGTCGGCATCGCGCCGATCAATGCGAAGGTGCCCCGTCGCCCGGGTAAATGTCGCCGGTGGACATCGGCGAGCCGGGGACGGGCTCCTTCGTACGGGAACGCGCAGGTGGCCTGGGCCGATGGTGCGGTTTTCCGCACCATCGCGACCCTGCTCGATCGGCCGGTCTCCACGGTGCGCCCGGGGGTGGCTGCGCCGCATACCCGACTCCCATGCGCTGTGGCTCTACGAGCGGGCCGTGGACCGTGCGTTCACCATCGACCGGAAACTCCTGGTTCGTCCGGCACCGCAGAAAACAGTCCTCGACCATGCGTGAAGTTGTGTTGGCCGGCGCGGCGCTGGGCTAGCGGCAACGCCTCGAGCTGACCGATCCGCCCTGGGCGCTGATCGGCTTCTTCAGCCAGAGCCGCCTACTCGCCCCACCGCCAACCAACTGAGTCTACCGCCGGGCCTTTCCTGCCCGCAGCCAGCCGTCACAGTGCCGAGCAGCACCGCCCGTACCGGCGAATTTCCCCTTCATCATGCCGCCCAACCGCCATTTCTACATCGGCATTTCCAATGACGGCCTCATCTGCAGCCTCAGCGACGGTCAACACTGGGGCACAGGCGGTTCTGCGTAGGCACTTTGAAACCCGAGACGCTTCAGCTTTCGGGCGCGGGGGTTGTCCGAAGCTCGCATAACCTTCGGCAGCGGCGGTCGTGGGTGGCTTCATGGGATTTCCACCGGCTCAGCGCCAGGTCGACCCGAGCTGCTGCCGGAGCGCTCGATGGTGGCCATCGTCACGATGAGGGCGGTCAGGTAACCGATCGCGGCCACGGCCATGGGGAGGAGCAGGTGGGGGGTGGGGGAGGTTGGTTCGCGCTGTGCGACGTGTTGAAGCGTGGCGCTGCCGAGTAGGGCGACGCCAAGTGCGCCCCCGACTTGGCGGGCGGCGTTGAGCACGGCGGCGCCTAGCCCGGCGCGTTGGAAGCCAGCAGCAGTGAGCGCGACACCGGTCATGGCGGGCATGGCCAGCCCGACCAGGCCCAGGACCGCACCAAGTCCGGCGAGCCCAGCCACGCCGAGATGGTCGCCGAAACCGGCGAGAAGGCCCGTGCCGGCCAAGCCACCGGTCAGTCCCAGCAGCATGGGCGTCTTCGGGCCGAAGCGAGTGGTCAGCCGCCCGGACAACAGCGCACCGATAGCCACCACCGCGGTCAGCGGCAGCAGGGCTAAGCCCGCGATCGCGGCGGACTGGTGCAACGTACGTTCAAGCACAAGGGCAAGGCAGAACAGCCCCCCGTAGATCCCGAAGTTGAACAGTAACCCGACGCTGGTCGCTCCGCTGAAGCGAACGCTGGTGAACAGCCCTAGCGGCAGCATCGGCTCGCCGATCCGGTGCTCAACCAGCACGAAACCGCTGCCCACCAGCGACGCAACACCGAGCAAGCCCAAGGTGCGCCAGTCGCTCCAGCCCAGTGTGGACGTTTCAGTCAAGGCCGCGATCAGCGCAACCAGGGTTATCACCGCGAGAACCTGTCCGGCGAAATCGGGGCGGGTCGCTGGGCGCCGCGGGGTCTCCTCGATCCGACCAGCGACGATGGCGATGGAGACCGCGGCGGTGGGCACCACAACGAGGAAGACAGCTCGCCAGCCCAGGGCGGTGACAAGCCCTCCTCCGATCACCGGTCCGGCGGCTAACCCGACCCCGGACACTCCGCCCCATATTCCGAGGACGCGTGATCGCGCGGGCCCTTCGGGGAATCGGTGGGCGATCAGCCCCAGCGAGCAGGGAACGACGGCAGCCGCGCCTACGCCCTGCACCGCTCGCGCCGCGATCAGCACCGTCGCGGTTGGGGCAGCCGCGCACGCGGCGCTGGCGACCGCGAACAGCGCCAAACCGCCCAGGTAGATCCGGCGGGAACCCCAGCGGTCGCCAAGGCTTCCTGCGGTGAGCATCAACGACGCGAACGCGACGGTGTAGGCATTGAGCACCCACTGCACCGCGATCACCGAAGCGCCCAGCGAAGCGGAGATGTCCCCGGTGGCCACGTTGACCGCGGTGGCGTCGAAGAGCACCAGGAAAAAGCCCAGACAGATCCCCGTCAGCGCCATGCCGCCCCCGCCCTCGGCGGCAGCACGAGCATTTCCGCACCGGACCCGGTCGGTGGTTGTTCTCGCGATCACATCACCAGCTCAACGGGGAACACGCCTGCTCGCGCGACCAGACCGGGCATCGTAATGCCGTGCGCATCGGCCACCCAGGCGTGAGTGCCGAGCACCGCGTCGACGTCGACGTCCTTCGCTAGCCCGGATCGTTGCAGTTGCCACACGAGGTCCTCGGTCGCGATGTTACCGGTGGCGCGAGGCGCGAACGGGCACCCTCCGAGCCCTCCGACGCTCGCGTCCAACCAGTCGACACCAGCGTCAACCGCCGCATGCGCGTTCGCGTACCCGCTGTTTCGAGTGTTGTGGAAGTGGCAGCGCAGGGTTACGTCCGCGTCGAGCGCACGCACCCCGGTGAGCAGCGTGCGCACCTGATCGGGCACGCCGGAGCCGATTGTGTCAGCTAGCGCGAGCTCGTCCGGTCGCGCGACGAGCACCGCCTCAGCCGTGGCTAGCACCCGGTCTGCCGGTACGTCACCTTCGAACGGGCAGCCGAACGCCGCGGCGAGGGTAACGGTGGTCCGTAACCCGGCCGAGCGAGCGTCGCCCACCAATCGGCCGGCAAGGTCGATCATCGCCACTCGGCCGCGGCCCTGGTTGCGAAGGCCGAACGTGTCGGAGCAGACGATGACGACGTTGACTTCGTCCACCCCAGCATCGACCGCGCGCTGCACCCCCTTCTCGTTGAGCACGAGCCCGGTATAACTGAGCCCCGGGCGGCGGGGTACGGCGGCCATCACCGCCTCGGCCTCGGCCATTTGCGGAACCCGGCGCGGGTCGACGAAGCTGACCGCCTCGATTCGGGTCAGGCCAGCCCCGACCAACCGCCGGATCAGCTCGACCCGGGCAGTCGGGTTCAGCACCACGCTCTCGTTCTGTAGGCCGTCACGCGGCCCGACCTCCACGATTCCAACCACTGTTGGTCCACCTCCGTCCCCCGCTTCCACACGTCGGTGGATCGGGCAAGAAATTCCGGTCATGTGCTTGACATCGGCTCATAATGTATCCAAACTTTGTCGTACTACCAACTTTGTCCGCCCAGATCGGGCCTTCAGTCGGAGTAAGAGGAGAGTTTTGTATCCACATCGTGATAGGCGTGCACCGCTCGGCGATCTACGTGTCCTTGAGATGGGCCAGTTGTTGGCGGGCCCCTTCTGCGGCCAGATGCTCGGCGACTATGGCTGCGACGTCGTGAAGATCGAGCCCCCGGGCTCTGGCGACCCGATGCGCCAGTGGGGCCGTCACCAACCGGGCGGATCGTCACTGTGGTGGCCTGTAGTAGCCCGCAACAAGCGCTCCGTGGCGATCGACCTACGCACTCCCGAGGGACAGGAACTCACCCTCGGGCTCGTCGCGCAGGCTGACATTGTGGTCGAGAACTTCCGGCCCGGCACACTTGAGCGTTGGGGGATGGGCTTCGACCATATGAAGCGGCTCAACCCAGACGTCATTTTAGTTCGCATCACGGGCTATGGCCAGAACGGCCCGTACTCGCCGCGGCCGGGCTACGGCTCGGTCGGCGAGGCGATGGGCGGCATCCGCTACGTCACCGGCGACCCCAGCACGCCGCCGAGCCGAATCGGTATCAGCCTCGGTGACGCGCTCGCCGGGCTTTACGGCACGATCGGCGCGCTCGTCGCCCTGCACGATCGGCAGCGCACCGGTGAGGCGCAGGAGGTCGACGTCGCGTTATACGAGGCGGTGCTCGCCTTGATGGAATCGACCATCCCGGAATACGCCCTCACCGGCGACATCCGCGAACGCTCCGGCTCCATTCTGCCGAACGTTGCGCCCAGCAACGTCTACCCGACGAAGGATGGCGCGACGGTCGTCGTCGCTGCGAATCAGGACACGGTGTTCAAGCGCCTGTCCCTGGCGATGGACCGGCCGGACCTGTCCACCGATCCGCGCTACTCCAGTCACAGCGCGCGCGGCGCCCACCAAGCCGAGCTCGACGAGCTCATCGCCGTGTGGACGGCTGACCACCTCGCCGAGGACCTGCTCACGCTGTTCGATGAGCACGGCATCCCCTCCGGCTATGTGTACCGCGCGCCAGAGATGCTCGCCGACCCGCACTTCGCTGCCCGCGAGTCGATCGTCACCCTCGACCACCCGATCCTCGGAGACTTCCCCATGCAGTCGGTGGTCCCGAAGTTCAAGACCCGCCCACTCAAGCCCCGAACCCTTGGCCCGCGACTAGGTGAGCACACCCGTGAGGTGCTCGACGAGTGGCTGTCCCTGCCGGGCAACCGCATCGATGAACTCGCCACCAACGGGATCGTCCAGACACTCCAACCAGCCGATATGCAGGCGTTTGCATACGACAAGAAAGGCGCATGAACATGCCCACCACCGCCGCCGACGACGACGCGACCATCTACTACGAGGTGAACGGTACCGGTGAACCGATGATCATCATGGGCGGCTGGGGCACGTTCTGTCATGGCAAGCTCAGCGACGCGCCCCGCGCGATCGTGAAGAACTACCAGGTGCTGACGCTGGACTACCGCGGCATCGGCGAATCTACGGACGTCGAGTCGACCGTCCCTAGCACGCAGCAGTATGCCGACGACGTCCTGCGAGTGTGCGACGAGCTCGGGTGGGACACGTTTCACTTCCTCGGCATGGTCGGTATGGGTGCTTGCGTGGGTCAGGAGATCGCGATTCGCGCCCCCGAGCGAGTGCGCTCACTGGTCATGACCGGAACCTGGGCCATCTGCGACAAGACGTTTGTCGACGAGCTCGTCGCACTGCGGAACATTCACTTGCAGCTAGGTTTCCCGGCCTTCCAGGAACTCACGGCGGCCATCTCGTTCGAGCCGGGCTTCTACCAGCAGCACCGCGAGCGGGTGCTGGGCCCGACCGGCGCATGGTCGGACCTCGACGGCCGGGCCTCCGCGCACGCGCGTCTCATTGACGCCTGCCTCGCGCACGACGTCACCGGCCGAATGGGGCAGATCTCCGCGCCGACGTTCGTCGTCCACGCGGGCTCCGACATCCTCACCGGACCTCGGTTGACCGTGCCACTGGAGCAAGGTATCCCCAACGCGCGCGGCCATTTGTGGCCTGAGCTTGCGCACATCGTGGCCGGTAAGGAGCAGAAGATCGAGTTCGATGAGTTGCTCATGAAGTTCCTCGCCCCACTCACCGCGGCCGCTAACAGCATCGCATGACCACCGACGCCCGCATCGTCCAGCGCGCCGCCGTCGACATCACGGCCCTGCGGCCGGGTGATGTCGTCCGGCATGTTCCGAGCCGGACCATCACCGAGTTCGACGACATGCTCGTGGCCCTGCTGACGGTGAACCTCGCCCCGTTGCACATCGACGCGAACTACTCGTCGAAGACCCCCCACGGGCGCCGCATCGTCAACGGCCTCTTCATCGCCTCGATCGCCGTGGGGCTGTCCAATCAGGATTTCCGTCCCGACACCTCCCGGCCGCTGAAGATCGACGCGATCGACCACTATGCGCCGACCTTCTACGGCAACACGATCACTTGCGCGAGCGAAATCAAGGCGGTCGACGACGATGGGGACCGCGCCACGATAACGATCCGCACGCACGTCACCAACGAGGACGACCAGCTGGTCATGACGATCGATCGGGCTCTCTCCTGCACGATCTCGCGGGAGGCCTCGTGACGCCCGTCGATGAGCTTCCCCGCACTTGGGGCGCGCTACTCGGTGACCTCGCGCGGTCGCGACCGCACCACTGCGCGGTGGTGGCCGAGGACGCCTCGCTCACCTTCGCGGAGATGAACGCCTCGGCCCGCCGGGTCGCCAAGAGCATGCTGGCGCTTGGGCTGCGCCGCGGCGATGTCGTGGCCCTGCTCGACGGCAACACATCCATGTGGATCCAGGCGTTCTGCGGTGCCGCCAACATCGGCGTCGTGTGTACGCCGGTGAACACGTGGTACCAGCGCCGTGAGCTCGTCGACCAGCTCAGGCACTCCAAGGCCGCCGCGATCCTTGCGGTGCCGACCCTGCTACGGCACGACTACGGGGCCGACCTGCTCGGCGCTATCCCCACGCTCGCCGACGCCGAGGGACGCCCGCTGCATGATGCAGCGTTGCCGACCCTGCGACACGTCGTCTCGCTGCCCGGTGCCGGACACATCTGTGGCTCCATCGGGTGGGACACCTTCCTCGCGATGGGCGAGGAGATCTCCGAGGCCGAGCTGGACCGAGCCGAGGCTGAGGTCGACATCGACGATGTGCTCCACATCCTCTACACGTCAGGCTCGACCTCGCGGCCCAAGGGCGTGCAGGCCACGCACCGCAACAGCATCCGCAACGCGTTCTGTGTGGGTGAGCGGATTCACCTCGACGGCGACGATCGGTTCTGGCACTCGGGCCCGCTGTTCTACGGTCTGGCGACCGTCTTGACGCTACCGGCCACCTGGACGCACGGCGCAACCTACCTGCTGCAGAAGACGTTCTCCGCGGAGGGGGCCCTGACGCTGATTCAGCGTGAGGCGGCCACCGCGTTCGCGGGGTATGGGAACGTCACGCGCGCGTTGCTGCAGCACGCAGCGTTTGCCGACACTGACGTGTCCTCGCTGCGCAAGGGCGCCACCGGCTTCACCCGCGAGGACAAGCGGCTCGCCGCTATCGACCTGGGCGCTCGGGACGTCGTCAGCATCTACGGCCTGACTGAGACACACGGCCCGTGCGCCACATCGGAGGCGGGCGACCCGCTCGACACCTTCCTCGACACGCAAGGCCTGCTCATCCCGGGCTGGGAAGCGCGTGTAGTCGATCCGGGTACCGACACCATCGTGCCGGATGGGCAGCCCGGTGAGTTGCTGGTCCGTGGCCGCATGATGCCGGGTTACCTCGACGACCCCGACGCCGACGCCTCCGTGTTCACCGACGACGGTTTCTTCCGCACCGGCGACCTGGTGAAATTCGACCTCACCGGCCGGCTGCGGTTTCAAGCGCGCGCCAAGGAGGTCCTCAAGGTCGGCGGCATCAACATCTCACCCACCGAGGTCGAGGACCTACTCGATGAACACCCCGACGTCCGGCAGGCTCACGTGGTAGGCGTGCCTCACCCGGCCAAGGGGGAGTTGCTGGTCGCCTTCGTCGAGGCGGCGCACGCAAACCTCACCGAGGGCGAGCTACGCGAGTTCGTCAGCGACCGGGCGGCGAAGTTCAAGGTCCCCGCGCACATCCTGTTCCGCACCGAGGATCAACTGCCCCGCGTCGCCAGCGGCAAGATGCCGCGCTACGTCCTGGCCCAGGAAGCCCAGAAGGAACTGGGGTTGCTGTGACCGAGCCAAGTTCCCTCGACGCCCGCCCGCCTCAATTCCTCGGGCGACTTCGACCACGAAAGGCTACTAACATGGAGATTCGACGACCGTTCGGGCGCTGGCTGGACGAGTTCGTGATAGGCGACACCTACCACCACGGACCCGGGCGCAGTCTCACCGACTTCGACAATATGTGGGCGAGTCTGTTGGCGCTCGACCTTGACAGTCGCTGGCTGGACGAGTCGGCGGCTAAGGCGGCGGGGCTGCCCGCGCGCCCGATCAACCCAATGCTGGTCTTCTCGATCGCGATCAGCATGAGCATCCCGGACGTTAGCGGCCGCGGCCTCGGCAACCTCGGTTACGACTCGCTGATCCAGCACGCCGAGGTCTTCCCCGGCGACACGATCTACGCGCGCTCGACCGTTCTTGAGGTCCGCCAGTCCAAGTCCAAGCCCGACCGCGGCCCTGTGTACGTCCTCACCGAGGCGATGAACCAGCACGACGAGGTCGTGCTTTCGGTCCACCGCCGCACGATGGTCCAGTCGCGGCCGGCCGAGATGGGAGCATGCTCGTGACCCCCACCACCGACGCGATGCAGGTCGACGACGCCCTGGACCGCCTGTTCGCTAGCGGGTCATCCGTCTGGCGCCGTCTGCAGCAGGACGAGCCCACGTACGTCGCGGCATACTCGGCCTACACCAAGGCGTCGACCGAACGCGACGCCCTGCCCGCGGACAAGCGTTGCCTGCTGCAACTGGCGATTCAGGCGTCGCTGACGACGCTCGACCCGCGAGGCATCGATTACACCATGCGGGCCGCGCTGGCCGCCGATGCGACTCCCGCCGAGATCCTGCACGTTCTCATGCTTGTCAGCTTTTGCAGCGTGCACTCGCTGACCGGCGGGCTCGCCGCGGCCATCGGCGGCCTGCCGGCCGACGCTACCGCGCTCGACCGGCAGGAGGCGCAGTGCGGCTCCGACCTCGTCGAGCAGGCGCACGGCGACTCTGGCTACTGGAAAAGCTACGACCGGGTCTTCCCCGGTTTCCACGAGCGGTTGGCGCAGCTGGCCCCTGACCTGTTCATCGCGTACGACGACTTGGGGGCCGCGCTGTGGCGGCCGGACGGCCTCGCCCCTGTGTGGTGCGAACTGGTCTTCGTGGCGATGGATCTGTCCTCGACGCACCTCTACCTCGACGGCGCGCGGCTGCACGCTGCCAACGCCGTGCATTACGGCGCAACCCTCGACCAGATTGTGGCCGTCGTTGCGTTGTCGGCGGCGCAGGGGGCGCGTTCGATTGAGGTCGGCGCACCCATCTTGTGGAAGCTGCTCGAAGAAGCAAACCAGTGAACGCGGTTACGGGCCCGCTCGCCAGCGTGCGCGTCGCCGAGTTCGGGGGGGTGGGGCCCGCGCCGTTCGCGACGATGCTGCTCGCCGACCTCGGTGCCGACGTCGTCCGGGTCGAACGTCCCAGGAACTTCGCGACTGCCGAGCAATTCCCGCCACCCGAGCGGGTCCTCGCGCGCAACGTCCGGTCGATCGTGCTCGATTTGAAAGATCCCGACGGCCACGACGTCGCACTCCGCCTGGCCGACCGGGCCGACGCGGTAGTCGAGGGCTACCGGCCGGGCGTCATGGAACGACTCGGCCTCGGACCCGACGTGCTGCTTGGCCGCAACGAGCGGCTGGTTTTCGCCCGGATGACCGGCTGGGGGCAGACCGGCCCACGCGCCCAGCATGCGGGCCACGACATCAACTACCTCGCTGCGTCGGGTGCACTGTCGACGATCGGCCGCGCCGATGGCGGGCCGCTGCCGCCGGTGAACCTGTTGGGCGACTTCGGAGGCGGCGGCATGCTGCTCGCAGTCGGCGTGCTCGCCGCGGTGCTCGAGGCGCGGACGTCCGGCCACGGCCAGGTCGTCGACGTGGCCATGCTCGACGGCGCCGCCCTGCTAACTACGATCCTGCAGGAGTGGCGCGCGGTCGACGTCTGGAACGACCGGCGTGGGACCAACTTCATCGATACGGGCGCGCCTTTCTACGATACTTACCCCGTCGCCGACGGTAGTTGGATCGCTATCGGGGCCATCGAGGGTCGGTTCTGGGCTGCGCTGTTAGATGAGTTGGACATCACCGAGGACTGGATGCGCAGCCATCACCAGGACCGCGCGTACTGGCCCCAGATACGCGAGCGGCTCGCGGCCCGCCTCCTCGAGCTCACGCCCGAGGATGTCGAGCGGCTCGAGGCGCGGCCCGAGGCGTGCGCGAACCGCGTCCTCGACTTGACATCGGTCGCGACCGACGCTCATAACATTGCCCGGGACGTTATGGTCGACGTCGGCGGAGTCGAGGTCCCCGCACCCGCACCACGGTTCTTGCGGACGTCCGTGCCTAAACCCGTGCCTGCTGAGGTCCTCGGCGCAAGCACGGCAGCACTGCTCGCCGAGCTCGGGGTCGCCCCCGGGGTCGCCGCTCGGTTGTGCCCGCCGGACGGCGCGCTTCCGCGGGATGTCCCCCATGGGGTGAGCGCATGACTGAGGCAACCCAGTCCGCCGGTGATATGGCCTATCACCGCATCCGGCAGATGGTCACCGACGGTAGCTACAACTCCGGTGAGCGGCTGAAGGAGGAGGAGCTTGCCGAGCGGGTGGGGGCAAGCCGCACCCCCATTCGGCACGCGCTGACCCGGCTGCAGAACGAGGGCCTGATTACGATCATTAAGAATCGCGGCGCGTTTGTCGCGGAATTCGGTTCCGACGACGCCCGTGAGATTTTCGACCTGCGTTCGCGGCTCGAGCCATATTCGGCACGGCTCGCGGCGCTGCGCCGCGACCACGTCGACCTCGAACGACTCGAGGAGCTGGCGGCGAACATGGAGGCGCTGGACATCACCGACACCGAATCGGTCGAGCGGATGACGGTGCTGAACAACCAGTTCCACGACGTGATCACCATCGCGAGCGGCAGCACCCGTACCCACGACATGATGCGCGGTCTGGTCAGCGCAACGCTGGTGATGCGCACGTTCGCGGGCTACGACGTAGTGGCGTGGCAACGGAGCCTCGCGCAACACCGAGAGATCCTCGACGCTCTCCGTAGTGGTGACGGCGAATGGGCCGAAGCCGTGATGCGTACGCATATCGCGGCTGGCGCCCACCAGTACCTCCATACCCGGGGAGGGCGCTGATGCTCTGGCAGACGGTCGTCAACGGCCTGGTGGCCGGTGGCACCTACGCGCTGTTCGCGGTCGGCTTCACACTGATCTTCGGGATCCACAAGATCCTCAACCTCGCGCACGGGTACGTTTTCACGGTAGGTGCGTTGTCGGCGTTGCTGATCGTGCGCGACGCCAGTGTGCCGTGGTGGGTAGGGCTGCTGATCGGCATGGTCGCCGGCGGCGTGCTGTCGGTGGTCATCGACTTCGTCGCCTTCCGGCCGTTGCAGCGCAAGAACGCGCCGGAGGCGAGCCTGCTCATGGCGAGCATTGGCATCGGCCTGGTGCTGCAGAGCATCACCCAGCAGTTATCGGACTCCAAAGTACAGCGATTCCCGCAGGACGACGCGATCGACGGGACGCTGGCGATCGCTGGCGCGACCATCTCCCGCGTCCAACTGCTCATCATCATCCTGGCCATCGTCCTCACCCTGCTGCTCGCCCTGCATCTCCGGTTCACACTGGCGGGCAAAAACGCTAAGGCGGTCGCCGAGGACGAGCGCACCGCGCGGCTCATGGGAATCCGGCCGTCGTGGGTGCATGCCCAGACCTTCTTCATCGCCGGGGCGTTCGCCGGGGTTGCGGGGGTGCTCATCGCCACGGCCTTCAACAGCGTCAGCTTCGTCATGGGAGAGCCGTACCTGCTCATCGCCATGGCAGTCATCACCGTCGGCGGTCTCGGCAGCGTGACCGGCGCCTTCATCGGGGCCATCGGGCTCGGGATCATCCAGACACTGACCGTCAACTATGTGGGCGCCTCGTTGTCACAGGCCGTGCCGTTCGTGCTGCTGTTCCTCGTCCTGGTGATCAGGCCGCAAGGGCTGCTAGGGCAGGCTGCGATCGAGGCCCGGGCTGGGAGGCACTGATGGGCACCTTTTTCAGCAGCTACCAGCTGCTGTTCGCCACCGCGATGATCGCCGCGGTCATGGCGCTGAGCCAGTTCGTGGTGCTTAAGGCAGGCGTGTTTTCAGTGGCGCCCATCGGTATCCAGGCGATTGGTGCTTACCTGTCGGGGTACCTCCAAGTCGCACGAGGCTGGTCGGCGTTTCCGAGCCTGCTCGTGGCGGTGGTCGCGGGCTTGGTGGTGTCGCTCGTGCTAGCGGTGCCGCTCGCCCGATTGCGCGGTATCTTTCAGGCGATCGCCACGCTGTCGTTCGTCATCCTGGTGCAGTCGTTGATCCTCATCTTTGATGGCGTTACCGGCGGACCAAACGGCATCAACGGTATCCCACAGTCGCAGACCACGAGCAGCCTCGCGGTCTATCTCGTCATCGCCATCGCGGTGCTGCTGGTGGTGAACCGGTCGCGGGTCGGACGGGCGTTCGACGCGATGCGGGAGGACGAGATCGCCGCGGCCAGCCACGGCGTGTCGATCTTCCGATACCAAACCTGGGCGTTCGGGATCAGCGGTCTGCTCGCGGGCCTCGCCGGTGCACTATCGGCGGGCTACAACTTCTCGGTCCTTCCGGAGTCCTTCGGTTTTGCCGCGGTCGTCGCCACCCTGACCTATGTCGTCATCGGCGGTTCGGTGCGGGTCGGTGGTCCGTTGTTTGGCACCGCATTACTGCTAGCCCTGCCGGAGATCAGCAGGCCGCTCGCCGACCAGCGGCTGGTGCTCGAAGGTGCGCTGTTAGTGCTCACGGTGATCTTCCTGCCCAACGGGGTGGTCGACGGGCTCGCGCTGCGGATCCAGACCATCCGGTCCCGGCGCCAGTCCGCGCCGATGCCGGAGATTGCGGTAGCAGCAACGCCGGAAAGACCACCACCACCGTTGGGCGACGATGACGTCCCCATCGGTTCCACTAGCGGAGGTGCGCGGTGACCGCGTCCACAATCGAATCTTCTGCGCATAGCGGCCAGGACATGCTCGCGCCGTCCGTGCTGCGAGTACGCAACCTGTCCCGGGCGTTCGGTGGCGTAAAGGCCGTCGACAGCATCGATCTAGACGTCGGGTACGGACGGATCGTTGGTCTGATCGGCCCGAACGGCGCCGGTAAGACCACGACGATTAATCTCATCACCGGTCTCCTCACGGTGACCGAGGGCAGCGTTCACCTCGACGGCCGTGACGTCACCACGGCGTCGGCCACGTCGCTCGCGCGGCGTGGACTGGCCCGTACATTCCAGACGTCACGGTTGTTCAAGGACCTCACCGTGGCGCGCAACGTTGAGCTGGCGCGGCTGTTCCGCGGTGGCGAGCGGTTATCGTTCCGCCACCGGAAGCAAATACGGGCCGACGTCGATACGCTGCTCGAGCGGGTGAGCTTGACCGACCTGCGCGACGCGCCCGCCGGGATGCTGTCGTACGGCCACCAGCGTCGTCTCGAGATTGCCCGCGGTCTCGCGCTGAAGCCGACGCTGTTGCTGCTCGACGAGCCCGTCGCCGGCATGAACGACCATGAGGCGCTCGCCATCGGATCGTTGCTACGCGAGCTCGCGGCCAACGGCCTGTCGGTCCTCGTCGTCGAGCACGACATGCGCTTCGTCGTCGACACCGCCGAGCACATCTACGTCCTCGACCACGGCAGCCTCATCGCCGAGGGAGAGCCCGCGAAGGTCCTTACCCAGCCGCACGTGGTCGAGGCCTACCTTGGAGCCGGGCATGCTCAGCGTTGAGAATCTGACCGTCGGCTACGGCCAGTCGATCGTGCTCCGAGAGGCGAGCCTGCAGGTCGAGAAAGGCGCGGCCGTTGGACTGATTGGGGCGAACGGCGCTGGTAAGTCGACGCTGATCAATACCCTGTCCGGACTGCTGCGGCCGCACGAGGGGTCGATTTCCTTCGCGGGCGCCAACATCGCACGCCGGTCGGCCCCCGACATTGCCCGCAGCGGCTTGATCCAGGTCCCCGAAGGGCGACGCGTCTTTGCCGGCCTGACTGTCCGCGAGAACCTAGAGATCGCGGCACGCGGCATCAGCCGCGGTAAGCGTTCGGCCGCGGTGCGCGAGCGGCTTGAAATGTTCCCCATCCTCGGCGAGAAGTCCTCGCAGGCCGCAGGATCACTGTCCGGTGGTCAGCAGCAGATGCTGGCCATCGCCCGGGCGCTAATGTCTCGACCTCAGCTGCTCATGCTCGATGAGCCTAGCCTCGGCCTGGCCCCCGTGATCGTCGACCAAGTGTTCGCCGCCCTGGCCGAACTGCGTGGGCGCGGCATGACCATTCTTATCGTCGAGCAGAACGCCGCACGGGCGTTGGACTTCGTCTCGTACTGCTACGTCTTGGAGCGCGGTCGGGTGGTCCTGTCCGGGACCAGCGCCGACGTCGGCAACGACCCATCCGTAATCGACCATTACCTCGCCGTCTCGCGTCCGGACGACGACCCGCCCTCCTACCCGGCCGACCTCATCAAGGAGCCTCAACAATGAAGATTCTCATCTCGGCGATCGTCGCAATCGGAGCGCTGTCCCTGGCCGCTTGTGGTTCGGGCGGGAGCGGGGGCGGGAGCGGGGGCGGATCCGACACGCCCATCAAGATCCCGGTGATTGTATCCGACACGGGCACGTACGCCTTTGCGGGCGTGGTATCACACAAAGCGATGGAGCTTGCCGTCGATAAGGTCAACCGGGACGGCGGCATCCACGGCCGCAACCTGGAACTGTCCTACAACGACGACGGATCCCAGAATGCGCAGTCGCTGACGCTGCTGGGCAAGCTCGCCGCCGACAATGACACTGTGGCGATCATGGGGCCGACGGCGACGCCGCTCGCTGCCTCGCTGGGGCCGGTAGCCAATGCCCGGAAAGTTCCGCTCCTGGGTACAACGGTGATCTCCGGGTCACCACTGAAGACTGGCCCTTGGATGTTCAAGACGTCCGCAAACCCGTCATCGGTCATGACGGAACTTGGGAAAGTGTCGACCGGCCAGCTCAAATTGAAGACGGTCGCAGTGATCTTTGGCCGCGACAACCAGGGCCAGGTCGAGCAGAAGGACGCGTTTGAAAACGGAATCAAGTCCGGTGGTGGCCAGATCGCCACCGAGGTCGGAGTCCTTAATACCGACACCAACTTCACCGCCGCCGCGCAGAAGGCGGTGGAGGCCAAACCGGATGCCGTGTACGTGTCGCTGACCGGCGACGCATCGGGCAACGCGGTGGCGCAGCTGAAGAGCGCAGGCCTGCCGGACAACGTCCAGATCCTCGGCACCAGCCAGTCCGTCTCGCAGGAATACCTGTCGATCGGCGGCCGCGCTGTCGAGGGCACGATCGCGGGCACCGACTACGACCCCAGCCTGGACAACCCGACTAACAAGGCGTTCACCGAGGCATACAAGTCCAAGAACGGGATTCTTCCGGACTCCTACGCGGCACTGGGCTACCAGTCGGTGCTACAGCTGGCTGAGAGTCTGAAGTCGATCAAGGGTGATATCAACCGCGACTCGGTCAAAGATGCGCTTACCGCGAAGCGCAGCTACCAGGGCGTCTTGGGTAACGGGAAGTACACGATCGGCGACGACCGCGTACCCGAGTATGGCGTGGCGCTACTGAAGGTCACCGGGGGCCAGTTCGTGACGTTCCACACGACGTCATGATCTCGGACCCCACGCTGAGCGGGCGCATCGTCGACTGGGTCGGTTCCCGCCGCAGCGGCGACATACCGCCTGACGTTACAGCCGCAGTCGGAACGGCGATCCTGCACCACGCACTATGTGGGATTCGTGGCCAGGCGCTCGAGACCGCCGTCTCGCTACGCAGGGCCCTGTGGGACCCGGCGGGTGCACAGGTCGTAGCAGTGACGCCGGAGGCCGCCGCGTACAGCGGTGGTGCCTTCGGTCACTTAACGTTGCAGGAAGACATGCATGTCCCTAGCCAATGCCATCTAGGCACCGTCGTGGTGCCGACTGCCCTGGCGCTGGCATCCGAGCACGGTGTCGGCGGAGCCGAGCTCGTCACAGCGATCGCGTGCGGGTACGAGGTCGCGGGCAAGGTCGGTACGGTCCTCGCACAGGCTGGGCTCGCGACCCGTGCGCGGCCGACCGGCACCAATGGTCCGCTTGGTTCGTGGGCGGTGGCGTCGCGGCTGCGACGATCCGACGCCAACACCGCCGCACGGGCGCTCGGCCTCGCCGTCAACGCCGCCTCAGGGCTCAACACTTGGGCGTGGCAGGGCGGCGAGGACGTCTTCATCCACGCTGGCCAGGCTGCCCGCGCGGGTATCGAGGCAACCCGGCTGGCAGGCGCCGGCGTCGGCGGGTCGCTCGACGGGATCGGCGGGAAGGCAGGTTTCCTCATGGCGTTTGGTGACGCCGGGGCTCCGGGCCGACTCGCCGCCGAGTCGTGGCCCGGCCGCGACGACCGTTGGGTCTTGCAACAGATCGTGTTCAAGCGGCACCCCGCATGCAACTACGTCCAGACAGTGCTGGACGTCGCGACCGAGGTCGGCACCGCAATCGGGCCGCTTGGCGCGGAGCCACCGAAGTCGATCGACGTATGGGTATCCACGGCGGCGGCGCTCTACCCCGGCTGCGACGCCCCGGGCCCCTGGCCGGCGCGGTTGGCTGCGCAGATGAGCATCCAGTTCGCGGTCGCCGTCGCGCTATCCGGCGACGACTACGCCCAAGTCATCACGGCAGATCCGTCGATGTGGTCCGAGTTGTATAGCGGACTCGCGGCACGGGTGCGCGTACAGACTGACGAAGCGATAGACGCGCGGTATCCCGAGCAGCAGGGTGCGCGGTTGCAGGTGGTGCTCGCTGACGGCCGCGAGATCGTCGCTTCCCACGACGACCTGTGCGGTCTCTCCCCCGCCGAGATCCGCGCCGACCTACGCGCGTTTGGGGACCTGCTGAACCGGCCTGACCTGGTCGAGCTGCTGGTGACGATGTCCGACGACCTGCTGAACTGCGCGTCCACCGCGCCGCTCACCGCTGCGGTGGACGAGCTGTGGCACCTCGCGGCAGCATCGTCGAGTGGTACCGGCGCGCTCGCAGCGAAGGCCCTGGCGTGATCGCTGGCGCACCCGGCGACCTGTCGTTCCTTGACCTACCACCTGGCGGCCGGGTGCTGGCCTCAGGCATCGGCTTCACTGAGGGGCCAGCCGTGGTCGACGACGGCACAGTGTGGGTCACGAGCATCAACCGCGGACGGCTCTATGCCGTGGCGCTCGATGGCTCCGGCGCCGAGGTCGCGGTCGAGACCGGAGGCGGTCCGAACTGTGTGGCGGTCGGGTCGGACGGCTCGCTGTACTGCACGCAGAACGCGGCGACTGTAATGCCCACGAAGTCGGACCTGCCGACAGTGCCGTCCATCCAGCGTGTGGTGGGCGATCGTGCGGAGATCGTGGTCGAGGGCATCGACCGCCCTAGTGACGCGGTGACCGGCCCAGACAAGCGGCTCTGGTTCACCGATCCGCCGGACCACAGCATGGACACGACACCGTCACCGGGCGTCGTCCGGGCGTGGGATCCGGTCACGGGTGTGCTCACGACCGAGATCGACGGCCTGTTTTTCCCGAACGGCTTGGCGTTCGGCGCCGACCCGGACGAGCTCTACGTCGCCGAGACGGCTGCGGGCGTCATTCGTCGGCACCGGCGGGGCGCCGACGGTTTTTCACCGGACGGCTGGGTAGCGACCATGCCACATGGCAACCCCGACGGCATTGCCTTCGACGTCGAGGGGTGGTTGTGGGTCGCTGGGGCCCGCGGACACAACCTGGTGGCCTTTGGGCCCGACGGCGATGTGCGGGCTGAGCTCGGCCTCGGCGATGGAACCTTCATCACCAGCGTGTGTTTCGCCGGTCCGGACCGCGACGTGATGGTCGTGACCGCAGCGAAGGGCGGTTTAGTGCTCGCGCTCGAACCATCGCACCCCGGGCTGCCGTTACCGGTGCACCGCGCGGAAAAGTGACCGTAATGAGGTTTTCTCACTTGGGGCTGGTGTGACTGATGTGACTGGTGGTGTCGGCGTGTCGTGAGGACAGGACGTGGGGTCCTGGTCTGAGGATCGGTTTCGACCAAGAAGCCGAAGCCCCAAAGGACCCCACGTGTTCACCTACTCTGCCATCGGCGACGTGCCCGAGGAAACCCCTGCTGATCGTGACCGGGTGGTTGCTGGCGCATCGACGCAGCATCGGGACCCGCACCGGCCGCCGCGCCGCCACAGTGCGGGCCCAGGAAAAACTGGTCTTGCGGTGGTTCCGCGACGATGCCTCGCTGCGGCGGGCCGTCGGCGAGGCGGGTATCAGGATCTCCACGGCCTACCGGTACCTCCACGAGGGCATCGACGTGATCGCCGAGCGGGCACCTGACCTGCACGACGTGCTGGCCCGCGGGCAGCGCGAAGGGTGGTCGCACGTGAGCCTGGACGGAACGTTGATCGCCATCGACCGGGTCGCCGCCCGGAACGAGAAGGGCCATCACCTGTGGTACTCGGGCAAGCACAAGACCCAAGGCGGCAACGTGCAGATCATCGCCGACCCGAGTGGTTTCCCCGTCTGGTCCAGCCCCGTCGAGCCCGGCAGCGTCCACGACATCGCCGCCGCCCGCGCACACTGCCTGGGCGCGCTGTATGCGGCCGCCTCCGCCGGGTTGCCGACCCTGACCGACAAGGGCTACCAAGGCGCCCGGATCGGGGTGCATTCACCGGTCAAGGGCGAAAACCTGCACGTGTCCAACGCCAGCTACAACATGCTCCTGACCGCCCTGCGGGCCCTCGGAGAACGCGCCAACGCCGAACTCAAACAACGCTGGAAGTGCCTACGCCGAATCCGCCTGTGCCCCAGCCACATCGGCGGCATCGTCGCCGCCGGCATCGTCCTATCAACCCTCCAACGAGGCAACTACTGAGAAAACCTCAGTCGATATAACATAATATCGACTTGCGCATGATCGGGGTCCCCGAAGCGGTTTTGTACAGTGAAGTTGCCATCTGCCAGTTCTACCCTGGCGCAGTCTCCTGCGTGGTGGCGGCCCACCGCAGCCCTGACGGCCCGTAAACCCAGACTGTCACGCTGTGCTGCCGCATCGTCGAGCAGAACCGTCGTCAGTCGTCCTGCCGGACGTAGTCGTGGTCCTGGTGAGTGACGAAGCGTTTCGGGTCCTTCGCAGCGAGTGCAGCGACAGCTAACCCGAAAGTGTTGACTTGCTCGTCGAGGTAGCGTTCGAGTGCGGCCGACGTAACGATGTCGATGTTGAACTGTCCCTTAATTTTGGCTGATTTGATCTCGCGTGTCATTGTTGCCCAGGGGACCTCGACTGCTTCAATATCTCGCCTGCTGGCATCGACCGCGAATAGCGGCGCTGAGGTGACTACTAGAGGATGGTAGAAGTCAACGCTCGCCCACTCCCGTCCGGGCGTGTGCACTCCGTGCGAATGTCCGATTGATTGGGACCTGAAGTACGTGAGTGCCTTGGCCAGCGGGTATACGAGCGACGTAAATATGCCGCGGTTGTCAGCGAGCCAGGTCTTCTTCCGGTCCAGTCGTGTCATCTGGTTGCCAATGAATCCTCCTTCCCAGGGGTTTCCCGGCAATCTGTCCAGGCCTAGATATTCCCGTGCTTGCGTATGATTAACGGCCACTCGCTGATCGCCCAATTCAGTGCGTCTGGTCTCGATTGTTGAGAAACGAAAATGCTGCTCTGGCCGGTCTCTACCTAACTGGTATTCGTTGGCCGGTCCTCCTACGACGACATATGGCATCAAACTTTGCTTGCACTCGGCAAGAACCCGTGCGCCCACGCTGAAACTCAACTCGTCGCTACGAAACAGTTGCTGGTACCCATGGACGTCAATCTCTCGAGACACAGATGGATCGTCTGGGTCGGGAAAGGCCTTGCCCGTTGTGACGTGAAACCCGCTCTTCTCGAGCGTTGCTGCGGTGTCTTGTTCCAGTAGCCACCCGGCGTCCCGCAACGCGGCGATCACCTCACCTGACGTGGGCCGCCGACGCTGATCAGCACCCTCGTGGTCAGTCATGCACCAATTGTCGCATTGGGACCGGGTGCGCTGCCGGGCAACACCGTCTTAGATACATGCAGCGGGAGTCTGTCGGTTTGGGGTACACCCCAACCCGACGTCAGCCACTGGCCACGGACTCCGTCAGATTGGGGTCCGGATTGCGGGTGATTGACACAGCGCTATGGGGTTCTTAGAGTCCACCGGACATATTCGGCGGGGGAGGACACCATCAGCGGGCAACGTGTTGCCTACACTCGGGTGAGCACCCTGGACCAGAACACCGCCCGGCAGCTCGACGGGATCGCCGTCGATCGCACG
>JAABUZ0100003880.1_pt1 | contig 21400 bp, 20 predicted proteins | sample 5562091 | NCBI WGS metagenome assembly JAABUZ01 (sample SAMN12813069, study PRJNA571459) | rock metagenome | isolation source: Antarctica rocks | place: Antarctica: Victoria Land, Linnaeus Terrace sud | collected 2015-12-21
TTCGTCAAAATGATGGCCAGACGCTGCACGAAACTTTGCAGGTCAAGTTCATCGGCGGGGGCGGTGACAGCTACCCGCACGATCGCCTGAAACGAGTCCACGATCACGATCCCTGGACTCGTCTTCTCAACCTCTTGCACGATACGGGCAAGGACCGCGCGCAAACCTTCCACGATGACCAGGTCACTCAGATCGATAAAGAAGATGTCCCTCCCAACTTTGGTCGGATCGAAGAAATCGAATTGCTGCTGGTGTCGGAGCATCTTGATTGGTGGCTCGCCCATGACGGTAAAGTAGAGGGCAGGACGTGTCGGAGAGGTGTTCGCGAACATCGTTTGATGGACCAGCGTTGTCTTTCCGGACCCAGGCGTGCCGGTGACCAAATTGAAGGAATACTCGGGTATGCCGCCGCCGAGCACCTCGTCCAAGCCGGGGACACCGGTAGACAGCAATGGAAGTGACACGGGAGATCGGTCGATCATACTGTGGCCTCTCCTGAAGAGGTGTGCGACCCGTGCGACGGCGGATCCGACCAGATCTGGTCGATGAGACGACGACCGAGCTCAGCGCCAATGAACATAAAAAGTAACGCAATGAAGCTGGTAATCGCGACCAGCACGACGTCATGCGCCTCGCTCGCTGAGTACCCATCCAGCGCAGTTGGCCAGTTCGAAGCGCGGAGCATCTGAGCCGCGTCTTGCTCGTCGCCATCGCCCGCTCGTAACGGCGGTGCAATCGACAGCGCACGCGCCCAGAGGGAGTCAAAGCCGACTGGTCCCAAAAAGACACCCAGGCCCGCACGCAGTCGCCTATGAACGCGCTCGGCAACGATCGCAGCTGCGCTCTCGTTCTGCTCGGCTTCCTGGCTCAACAGCCAGCGAGCGACCTCTTCAGGAACAGGTGAACGTTCGAGCATGCGATGTCCCCTACTGCGCAGTGGTCGCTGCCGCTATCTCACGCCCTGGCTATGATAACACGCACCAGTTCTGCGACGGGCACGGCCGAGAAGATATTTCAGCAGATCGGTTGTTCGAGAAGGCCGAAAGGGCTTGACTATTCCGAAGAAGAATTGTAACATTTAGATGGTTGTTACTGATCGCTTATTGATGGCTACGCTGCACGAAAGGAGGACGGCGCAATGAAAGAGAACACGCTCGCATTGGTCCTTCGATGTGCATGGGTAGCGTGGCCCGCGGCCTAACCGCGAGGCTACCGTCGGACGCTGACTCCTTCCGACACACCGTGTATCCCTGATACGGGCAACGCTCCTGTGCGCATCAGTTCCTCGTCACATCGTCAATAACTGATGCACTACATGCAGGAGAACACATTGTCCATTTCTGTCGCTGTTGATCCTCCAACTGATGCACGCCCCCAACTCGTCCAGGGCACGGTCATCGCCGTCAGTCGCGGCTTTTACGAGGTCGAAGCCGATCAGCGTATCGTGACGTGTACGCTCCGGGGAAGGTTACGCAAGGAACTGGTGCGTGCGGAACGACAGGGCGGCCGGAGAGGCGTCGTCGCGGCCAAACAACTCATGCGGGATCCCGTGTCCCCCGGCGATCGTGTGGAAATTCTGCTCAGTGACGACACGAGCGGTGTGATTGAACGTATCCACCCGCGGGAGCGTGCGTTCGAGCGGACTGACTCGGGCGTACCGGCGACGGGTACACAGACGCTGGTGGCGGGGATAGACCAACTCGTGCCGGTGTTTTCCGTCAGCAACCCGGAACCCCATCTTGGGATGCTGGACCGCTTTTTGGTGCTTGCGGAAGCGGCGGGTCTCGCCACAGCCGTCTGCATGAACAAGGTCGACCTTGGCATTGAACCGGCGCTTGCCGATCGCATTCGCACCTATCAAGCCATTGGCTATCCTGTTGTGCTGACCAGCGTCTCACTTGGCGAGGGCATCGATGAGCTCCGTACGCTGCTTTCCGGGAAGACAACAGCACTGGTGGGGCCATCCGGAGTGGGCAAATCCAGCCTGGTCAACGCCATTGAGCCAAATTTTGATCAACGTGTACAGGCCATTAGCGCGACTTCAGGAAAGGGCCATCATACAACGACCGGAACCCGTCTCTTCCCTCTATCCGGTCCAGATGGTGGCTATCTAGCGGATACGGCGGGCTTGCGAGCCCTTGCCACGACGACGGTCCCGCCAGATGAGTTGCCCGAATGCTTCCCCGAGTTCCGACCATTCCTCGATCGGTGCCGCATGCCGAGTTGCACCCACCTCCGCGAACCAGGGTGCGCGGTTCGCCTGGCGCTGCGTGTTGGCAAAGTCGACGAAAGCCGCTATCGGAGTTACCGCCGACTTCGCAACGGTGAAGAAGAGTGACCTGATCCGTGGGGCACGACTATTCGGAACATAGATCTCACCATCTGGAAGATCGAAAGGGTGCCGACTGCTCTGAAAATAGGACCCGCCGACTGGCTGATCGCAGGGTGCGGACTGTTCGCTCAAAGGGCACCCGGCACCAAAGTACGGCCGACTGCGGTCGGTGCGTTCACTGGGTGCCAAGTTCGTCGAGGTTGGCGGCCGCTTGGCCTTACGAAGCGGCAGGACTGGGTCATGTTCATGCTCGGTGGTCGCCCGTAGGGCCATGATTACCGCGGTCGGTGTGTGCAATGGTGGTGAGCCACGGTTGGCGAAGGGGCGACTTTTCGCTCCGTCATCGGTCGCATGGCCGCTCGTGCCGCCCTGGTAGACGACTGTTTGCCTGTTGTTATTCGCCTGCATAATCTCCTTCCGTGGCTCGCTAGAAACGCATCGACCGCAGTCGGGCCACGACCGAAGATGAAAATCATTCCATCCCTGTGGTACCACGCGGGGACTCCGCGAAGGCGGACGTTGCCATGTCAGGCGCGACTTCAGTCGCTGGCCTGGTCTGGGTTCGTGTCGTCCACCTCAGACGACATGCCCCAGTCATACAGCAAGCGGGCCATTCTGGACAGCACGCCGCTCGAAGTTTCATCGTTGGTGAGGTCGCGGCCCAGGACAGCCACGGCGAGGCACCTGCTCCCGTGGTAAATCAGGCCGACGTCTCCCCGAACACCGGAGTACCAGCCCGACTTGTGGGCTACTTCGATGGTTGGCCTACCGCCGATCGTGCTGGGCTGCTCGATGGGTAAATGACCCGGAATGATGTCGTTGAACTGTTGCCGCTTCAGCGTATCGATCATGCGGTGACAGGCCCATCCGGAGACGACGTTGCCGGTCGCAATCCTCGCAAGGAGTTCCACCATATCCGATGGGGATGTCTGATTCACGCCGGTACGTGGGATGGGAAAGACCTGCAGGTTGTTATAGACGCGTGTGTGCTTGAGGCCGAGTACTTCCATATATTCGTTGACGTGGCGAATGCCGACACGGTCGAGCAGCATATTGGTGGCGGTATTGTCGCTCACACAGATCATCAACTCGACGAGGTCACGAACCTGAAGTTGCAGATTTGGCGTGAACAGGTGCAGGACACCCGATCCACTGGCGATGTCTTCTGGTGTGACCCATACGTTGTCGCCAAGTGACAGGAGACGGAGGTGCGCCTGGCGATATACTTCAGCCATAATCGGCAGCTTGATTATGCTGGCCGAAGGAAAGCCTTCGTCAGCATGCCACACAAAGGAGCGTCCTGAGGCAACATCGCGAACCGTAACACCGTAATGACCCGGACTGTCACTTGCTAGGCGCTCGAGCGCTGGGGTCAGATCGTTCATCCGCGTCGTCCGGGTCAGCCGTGCCGCGGAATCTCTCCTGGTGGAAAGAGGCGGCACTCGGGCAAGGAGCGTAAGAAACTTTCCGGCCCTGGTGGGCAGTAGATGGCCATGAGTTCTAAAGGTTTCCACCCGGTGTTGATGGTCTCGTGATACATGTCGGCGGGGATGTGGATCATCATCCCAGGGGTCACATGCTGGCGAACCTCTCCGCCATCATCGACCATTTGCTCTCCCTCTCCCGCAATGACATACAGGATCTCCTCGACGCCCGGATGGTTGTGCCTGGTGTGCCCTTTCCCCGGTGCCAGTACGACCACGCCAGCGGAAAACTGTTCGGTGGCCGTGACACGTGGCTCTGACAGCCACTTAATACTTCCCCAGTCGAAGACCTGGGTCTCCACGTCCGCTGGCGCAACAAAGCGTCGTCCGGGTGCCTGTTCTGCCATCGTGCTCTCCCCTATCTGCTTCTGCTATACGAGTGACGACAACACAACGGCTCGTCCGCTCATCGCCGACGTGTCTACTGCCTGTGTGAACATCATGTAGGCGAGTCCTTCCTCTACCGATGGCTCGGGGCGTCGATTGCCGCTGCGCACCGCCTCCACAAAATCTTGCTCAACGGTCCAGTCACGCCATTCGTTTTTTGGTATAGCCATACGTTCCAGTTTTTGGGCATCGGCCATGCCTGCCATGATATGGTCGGCGCCCATATGGTATTTGATGGTTCCTTTGGAGCCGTACAACTCGATGAAGTTGGGAGTGCCATGGTGTACCACGGTGCTAAACATGAACGTGCCGAGTCCACCTCGCTCCATTTCTGCAACAACCGATACGGTATCCGGTCGATCCACCGTACTCGTCGCGCCAGTCTCCGTCGGTCGGCTCGGGAAGGTCGTCACGGCTTGAGCCACGAGGCGCTTGGCATTGCCCACCCAGCGTGCCGTTACCTCCGACATCATACCGACGTCCATGGTGTTCACCCCAGAGATCGCGCCGATCTCGCGCCAGTGCAGCGGCTTTTGTGGGTTCGCGAAGGTGTTGTTGTACGACCGGACGAGCATGGAGCGGAAGTCACCCAGGAATCCCTCGTGCATCAGCCGCCTCATCAATCGGTCCCCTTCCATGTAATGAGGAGGAGGGCAGATCATGACTGTCCGGTCCGATGCGTCGGCTCGCTCTCGCATCCTTTTTGCGTCCGCGACGTCCATAGCCATACGTGCCTGGCAGAAGACGTGCTTACCGGCATCCAGCGCGGCAATGGTGAGCTTGCTGTGCATGTACGGCTGCGTCCCAATCCATATCGCATCGATTTTTGGGTCCGACAGCATCTCTTCGGTGCTCGCATAGGTCCGGGTGATACCAAACTCCTGCGCCGCGTGTTCCGAGGACGCAGCTGAGCGATTGACCACGCCATACAGTTCAACATCGGGGAGCTTCCTGAGTCCCGGGACGTGTCGTTGACGCACAATTGCGCCGGCTCCAATGAAACCGATGCGGAGGGGTTGTTGTGCCACGTTTCTCTCCCTGGCAGTAGCCGCGGCCGGACATCGGAACGCGGGTTGCTTTCTCTGTTGTCGACGCGGTCCGTCTGCGGCATCGTCACTGTGTTGACTACGCGGAGTGTATATCGAGCGCACAGACGGAATCAACTGGCAGCGGCTGCGGGTGTTATGAGATTACGCCCTTTGCATGCTATACTGCAACCGAATCATTCCCCTGGAGAACATCCCTCACCGAAGGAGCGTGCGCAGTTGAAGAACGAGTCGGACGAACAGCCCGCCGCCCCATCGACAAAGGTGAAAATTGCCGCTTCGGCGGGCGGAGTGGTGGCAGGAGCAGGGGCCGCTCTCGGCTCACTCCTCGGGAAGGACCAGACGCGCAAAGACGCCAGGCGTCTTGGCGTGCGGCTGGGCAAAATGATCGCACGCACCCTCGGAGAGCCACCCCGTCACTGATCACAGCCGTTGATCAGCACACGGGAGCCACATTCCTGAACTCCGTCTGGTTATCTGAAGCTCGTCCATAAAACGCGCCTGATGTCCCATAGCCCGATGTTGAACGGGCAATGCGGTCATGGCGACACAGTCCTGATGCGAACAGTAGTTTGGGGCCCGGCGTTGCAGACCAGGGGTCGGCGCCTGGGGGAAGGCAAAACGCGACTTCGCTCGCACAAGATAGAGAAAGAGAAGGTGATACGATGCACAATCGACGGAATTCACGCCAGCGCGGTGAAAACGAAGGTGGACCCGAATCGGGAGAACCATCTTACCGCCTGCGACTCGCAACCGCGGAGGACACCGAACACATTGGCACCATCGGTAACTCCCTGGCACGGGCAAAGGGGAAAGCGCCGCGTAAGAGTTACCTCGACGCCGCGCGTCGCGGCGAACTGCTCGTTCTAGAACATTTCGACAAGCAAGAACAAACGTGGCAACTCAGCGGAATACTAGAGTGGTACACACGGGTTGACGGGAGCGCGTCGATAAAGGATGCGGGTACGGCCGGAGATGAACCGAATCCGGGGATGGTGAAACGAATGGTGCGTGAGCTGATTTCACTACAATCGCCGACCATTCTGCGGGTCAAGACGAAGAAGGATCAGGAAGTCTGGACGACGATTTTCCAGGAACTTCCGGGCTTTGAACTTGAAGGGAAGGAGTATTCCCGCGGCGAATGGATCGCGCTGTATGCGTGGACACCTGACCAGCAGCGTGCCCAGGCGAGCCGTGCGCGATCCACACCGACGTTCGCTGGCGGTATCCGTCCACCCGCGCCACCAGTGCCCCCCCGGTCGTAGATGTGTGGGGCAGCGCCGTGCTTTCGGCGTTCAAACAGCGACCTACGGTGCATCTAACGGTACATAGGGCGCGTATCCGTGCTCCTGGCCGCAAGTCGGTCAGGCGATCTATGGCAGGACGGGTAGCCCAATGAAGGGAGTCAGATTCGGTGCCGGTTGACGAAGTTGTCATGACCAGGAGCGTCGACGATCAAGATGGTGATCAGACATGGCCCGGTACGTCCCCGAATGAGCCGTCGGTTAGACGACGCGTTTTGACACTGGCAACACCGGTGATTGGCGAGAACTTGCTCCAGACACTGATCGGCATTGTTGACACCCTGTTTGTTGCTCGTCTGGGCTCTGATGCACTCGCCGGAGTGGGAACGTCGATTCAGGTGATCTTTTTTGTCCTGTCCGCACTGTCAGCGGTGGCAATCGGAAGTTCGATCCTGGTGTCACACGCGGTTGGCGCACGGACGTTCGATGAAGCGGGGACATTGGCCCGTCAGTCGATCATCTGGGGCATGATTTTGGCGGTGCCACTCGCGATCGTTGGGACATTGTTTGCTCAGCCGATCGTGGCGTTGTTCGGTACGACGCCAGCGGTGACGACCATTGCGGCGGGCTATCTCCAGATTACCCTGGCCACGTCGTTTCTTCTGATGCTGACGTTTGCCTGCGGTTCTGTGCTGCGTGGCGCGGGTGACACGCGTACGCCGTTCTACGCCACGCTCATCTCTAATGTCGTGAACGCGGTAGCGGCCTGGGCCTTGATCTTTGGTCATGTGGGCATGCCAGCGCTCGGCAGTAACGGAAGCGCCTGGGCCGCGGCACTCGGTCGCGCTGTTTCCGTGAGCGTGCTGCTCCTGGTGCTCTGGCGTGGGAGCAACGGTGTGACAATACGTGGTCGTTTTGGATGGATGCCACGGTGGGCCGTAGCGCGTAACATTTTTGCGCTTGGCATACCGGCGGCGCTCGAACAGATGTTGATATCCACCGCCTTCACACTCCTCCTGGTCCTCATCGCCCGTCTGGGTACCGACGCACTAGCGGCACAGCGCGTGGCTGGCAATGCGATGTCGGTATCATTTTTACCCGGCTTTGGTTTCGCGATTGCCGCCACGGCTCTTGTGGGGCAGAGTCTGGGCGCGCGGCGTGCCGATCAGGCAGAATCCGCGGCGTACGAGGCAATGAAATGGGCCATCCTCTGGATGTCGTCGGTGGGGATTCTGTACTTCGTGGCCGGAGACTGGATTATGCGCGCCTTCAGTACCGACGAAGGGGTGATCGCGATGGGGGCTCAGAGCTTACGCGCCATTGCGCTGATCCAGCCGTTCTGGGCCGTTGTCTTTGTCCTTTCAGGCGGCCTCCGAGGCGGGGGCAATACCCGCTTTCCCCTCATCGTCAATGCAAGCACGATGTGGGCCGCGGTAGCCCTTGGGTGGTTCCTTGTGAATACCCTCCACTTCGGTATGATGGCCGCGTGGCTCAGTTTCGTGGCCGTTGCGCCGTTCAGTGCGGCGGCGGTCGTCTGGCGCTTTCGCCGAGGCGACTGGAAGGAGACACATCTGTCGAGGGCGCTGCCTCCAGACATCCTCGTGGCTGGTTAGACCGGTCCTTTGGATCGGGGTCGGGCATCCGTGGTAGCGACCACTTGCTCCGCAGGTTCCTCGAAACCACAGACCGGGCATGAGAGCCACGTCCATACGCTGCCATTTCTTGTACTGGTCACGCGGTCGAGCGGGAGCGTACAGTAAAAGCACGAGAGCTCAAGGCGCGTGCGATGGACGTGACCATTCCCCGTGACGCTCGGTGGTGGCGTGACCCGGCTGCGTTTTGTGCGTGACATAGACACAAGGTTAGCGTATGCAAGCATCGAAATCTACTCCCGCTGAAACCACTTTCGTTGGTCAACCTGGGGAGCGCGTGCTGGTCACGGGCGGCGCCGGGCTCATCGGTTCTCACATCACTGACCTTTTTCTTCGTGAGGGATGGCGGGTACGCATCCTCGACAATCTGGAGCCGCAGACGCACCGTACGGGTACGCCTGCGTGGCTATCCCCTGATGCTGAGTTCATCGAGGGCGACGTTCGCGATCGCGATGTTCTGGCACGGGCGCTGGACGGTGTGGACGTCGTGCTACACGAGGCAGCCTACGGCGGCTACATGCCCGAGATCAGCAAGTTCGTCGATGTAAACTGTCTGGGGACTGCACGCCTTCTGGAAATCATACGGGACGACAACCTGCCGATTCGGAAGGTCGTGGTGGCTTCATCCCAGGCAGTCTACAGCGAGGGTGCGGCGCGGTGTGGTCGCCACGGGCTCGTCTTTCCGCTTGCACGCCCGTTGCAGCAACTCGCTCGTGGTGACTTCGCCGTACACTGCCCCCTGTGTGGCGGAGCAACAGCACCCGTGCCCACACCTGAGTCGGCACCGATTCGAGGTGAGAACGTCTATGCGATCACGAAAGTTGATCAGGAGCGGCTCGTGCTGACCTGGGGCCAGCAGACCGGGATTCCCACCGTCGCCCTGCGGTACTCGTGCACCTATGGTCCCCGGCAGTCGGTGTTCAATCCGTACACGGGCGTGATCGCGATCTTTACCACACGGCTGCTCAATGGGCAGCCACCCATTCTGTACGAAGATGGAAGACAGACACGTGATTTTTGTTATGTCGAGGACATTGCGCGTGCCAATCTGCTCGCCGTGACCAGCGATGCACTCGACGGGCTCCCCGTGAACGTCGGCAGTGGAGCGGCAACGTCCATCGGCGATCTCGCACGCATGCTTGCCCATGCGCTGGGCGTGGATATCGATCCCGTTGCTCGAGGCGAGTTTCGACCCGGAGAAATTCGCTATCTCACATCGGACATCTCACGTGCGGCTCGCGCAGGCTACCAGCCACTAACCACGCTTGAGACAGGGGTGCGCAATTATCTCGACTGGATTGGCAGTCAGGGTGACATACGTGACTACTTTGCATCAGCCGAACGTCTACTTCGTGAAAAACGTGTCGTGCAAACGGTGGACGACTTGAGGTGACCGCGGTTATGGCATCCGCACCAGAATTTTGCCGTCGGTCCGCTTTGTTCCCTGGTGGATGGCGTCGACCGCGTCTGCCAGATGGAATCGACTGGTGATCATGGGTGAGAGATCGAGCAGTCCAGACGCCATTAAGCGAATGACGTTGGGATAGCAGCTGTTACCGCTATGCCCCTGAGTGCCGAAGATCTGACTGTGTCGCACCTGAAACTGTTCAAGATACACGGGTGTGCGTGTATGCGAACGTCCGATAATCAGGACTTTCGCGTCGATAGCGAGCGAGCGTTCAATATCGACCATAGTTCGCTCGGGCACGCCAGCAGCTTCGACGTGGACATCGGCTCCGCGTCCTTCCGTGTGGTTGAGCACCGCCGCTCCAGCACTTGTGCCGCTCTCGTGGAGTTGCGCCGGATCGTACGCGACGTCAGCACCAAGGCGCTGCGCGAGCGCACGACGTGGGGCTGACGTATCGAATGCAATTACCCGAGCGGCACCCGCGGCACGCAGAAGTCCGATAGCGGTGAGTCCGATTGGCCCCGCGCCGTATACCGCGGCGTAGCTTCCCGGACGGAAGCCGCCCATGCGATTGAAGAGGCCGTTGTAGGCTACCGACGTCGGCTCGACCAGGGCCGCGGCCTCAAACGCGCGCTCCGCGTCTCCATACCGTTCGGCAATCGCGTCGATTTTCCAGCAGTACTTCTGGTCGATGGCCAGGTACTCGGCGAAGGCGCCATCGACCGTGAACCCGAGTTCATCGAGCTGCTCGCAATGATTGAAATAGCCGTTACGGCATGAAAGACACGCCCCGCACCAGAGCATCTCCTCTGAACAGACCATGTCGCCAGGACGCAGGCCTCGCACTCCTGTCCCCACCTCCACGATTTCGCCCGAATACTCGTGGCCGGTGACGCGGGGGAAGCGCGTGAGACCCGGGTAGAGCATATATCCGTCACGGTCGGTTTCGTAAAAATGGAGGTCGGATCCGCAGACTCCGCAAGCCCGTACGCGAATCAACACCTGATCTGGCGTGAGGGTCGGGATGGGCCATTCGACCACATCGAGTTGAGGGAAGCACCACACGTTGTTTCCGCTCCGATACTTCCCCGTGGTGCGTTCCCACTCCGTGACGGTATACCCGGGCTTTGGAGCGAGTTCTGCGCTCACGAGCAATGCTTTCATGGGTTGCATCCCTTTCGTCGGATCGAACCTGCGGTGCGTCGCACCGGGTGTGGATGTGTCGGACTACTGCCGCGCTGTTGCATCATCTTCACTCCGCACTGTCAGCAGCAGCTGGTCTACATCCAGGCCAAGCGTGCGGTAGAACGTCAGACGAGAGGCTGCCTCCTCCCAAACTCCGCGTAGAACGTTCGGTGTGCCGCGTTCATCTCCAGACAGTCCGGTTCCGGTTGCTGCGTGGCACGTTCGTCGGTCGTTCTGTTGCTCAACGGATGGGTTTGTCAGGACATACACCGCGAGGAGTAGGATGTCCTGATCGATCGTGCGTGGAGCACCACCGGTGTCGCTGGTGGGTGCTGGCTGTTCGAAGACGTGCGCGAGGTGAGGCGCGCTGGCGTCGGACGCCAGGGTTGCGAGCATCGTCACCTCGTGCAGGATGTTCGCAAAGTCGTCCATCATCTGTCCCGTAGTCGCTGTGCCGACAGCGGGCGGCGTTGTCACTAGACTGGCTCCGTAGACGGCGAGTTCTGAGACGGGCACGCCGAGCGCGGCTCGTACACCGGTCGTGACTGCTCGCGCTATCCGACATAGCCGCGAGCCGGTCGTGCCGCAGGGGGACGTGTTCTGTGCGCCGGGTGGTGGCGGGAACAACGCAACCTCGCGTTGCAGCTCGTCCTGGGAGGCTGCTACGTAGCATCCCACAACGTGATAGAGCAACGGTGGCGGTTTGGGGATGCCGTGAGTCAACACCGCTCGTGTTCGTGGTAGGGACGTGTCGTGGGTTCCAAGCCAGACGCGCAGGCTCGCCAGACCGTCATGGTCGTCAACATCGAACGTGGACGGAAGGTGGGCGACTGCCAGGGACTGCGCCTCCGCCAGAGCAAGCGTCTGCCGCATCACCAACGGCGTGCTCATGGCGATGCCGGTGAAAATGTCGTGTGGTTCTTTGAGGGCAACAAGATAGTAGCCGCCGTCGTCACATGGCCCTAACACCACGTCGTGCCGGTCGAGTAATGCAAAGGCTTCTGCTATCCACGTCGTAGGGATGTGCGGGGAGTCGGTGCTCATGATGACGACTCGTTTGTGCTTCGGCAGTAGTTGCCGAAAGCCGTTGAGCAGGCGTTCATTGAGACTGTCGCCCATCTGCATGAGCACCGGGTGCCGATGGCCGATCCATGCGGCAAAGAGCCGCGTGTCAGGGGTTGCGAGCCAGCAGGTGAGCCAGTCCTGGCCGTCGAGGCGGGCATCCAGGTCACGAAGAAACGCCGAGTAGAGTGCGTACACGTACCACCATCCTTCGGACCGTGCCAACCGAGTCTTTACGGTTCCTGGCGTGGGGAAACGCGCAACGAGGGCAACCACGGGCGCTGTTGGCGTCATCGACCGGTCAGTTCGTTCAACAGGCGAGTGATGCCTGGGCGCGTCACCAGACGGAACAGAGGGCATGGGTTGGCGTGTGCGGTCTGTCAGTGGGAGCACGCCTCGATACGTCGCGGCGCTCGTGGCCCCCGATGCCTGGCGGTGAGCATTGCACTCGTGCTACAGGTAGCCATACGCGAGGAATCCGCCATCTACAACGAGTGTCTGGGCAGTGACAAAAGCCGCGTCGTCAGACACGAGAAAGACTGCCGGGCCGATAAGGTCCTCTACCTCGCCCATGCGCTTCATCGGGGTACGTTCGATCACACGATCACGGTCGAGTTTTCCCTGCTTCACCAGTTCGCGCTGAAGGTCAGTGGCGATCATGCCCGGTGCCATCCCAACGACGCGAATGCCCCGGTCGGCCCATTCGATACCGAGCGTCATGGTCATGTGGCGCAACCCGCCCTTGGCGGCCGCGTACGCGAGCCTCCCTGGGAACGCCGTGAATGACAGGAGCGACTCGATGTTGAGAATGACTCCTTTCCCTTGCGTGAGCATCACCTGCGCGCCCGCCTGGGAGCAGAAGAACGCCCCGTCCAGATTTGTAGCAAGCACGGCACGCCAGCGCTCCTCATCGAGATCCTCGGAGGGCGCCACCATGCCAATCCCCGCATTATTGACCAGGATATCGACACGGCCCAGTTGACGGACAGTCTCGTGCATCAGCGTGTGGGCCAGGGCCCGCTCGCGCACGTCACCGAGCACAACAATGGCTTCTCCACCTCCGTCGCGAATGCGTTGCGCGGCGGTCTCCGTGCGCTCCCGATCGCGTCCATTGATGACGATGCGTGCGCCCTCGCGAGCGAATCCCTCGGCGATCGCCAACCCAATCCCGCGGTTGCTCCCCGTGATAACGGCGACGCGTCCTTCGAGTCTGCCCACTGTGTTCGTCCTCTCGTGGCGAGCGATGTGCTGTAGCTGCCCGGTGATTATAACGAGTTCACGTCCCTCAAAGAGTCACACGGTCTTTGATCTGCTCGTACACCGCTTTATGGACCCCCGCCTTCAACAGGTCCCCGGTGCTGGTGAAGGGCCCGTGTTGCTGGCGGTAGTCCACAATCCGCTGAGCAGTCGTCGGACCGATGCCGGGGAGCGTGTGCAGCTCGGCTGCTGTGGCCGTGTTGATGTTGACGATGTTCGAGGTGTTTGCCGCCGTTGCGGAGGCCTTCGCCGCGGCTGTTGACAGTTTGCCGGGCGTGGCTGTAGCGACGCCCCGTCGCTGCACCAGTATTTCCTGTCCATCGATGAGGAGGGCCGCGAGATTGGTTCGCTCACGGTCCGCATCGGCCGTCAGTCCTCCCGCTGCTTTTACTGCGTCGTTCACGCGGTCGCCTCGCTTCAGCACGTACACATCTGGCTTCGCGACCTCTCCCGCTACGTACACGTGGATGTCTCGCTGGGCAGTGGCCGTGGGCGGAAACGGTTGTGGCGTACTGATGAGGAGAATTGGCGGCGTGGCTCCCTTCGGGCGAATGGCGCATCCAACGAGGCCTGCGATCACAACGAGCAGGGTGCAGAGTGCCGCAATGGATACTGTACGGCTAGACACGACACGTCACCTCCCTACGAGGCACATATCCTAACGTGCGGGAATGATCAGACGATCACCGATCTTCAAAGGGTATGGCGGTTTGAGTTGATTCGCCAAGGCAATGTCATCAACGGACACATTGTACTTTTTGCCGATGGTGGCAAGCGTGTCACCTGCCGCCACGGTATAGGTCGTCTCGGCGGTGGCTGACCCCGACGGGCTGGCCGTGGGACCGGGGGTTGGGCGAACCGTGGCAGTTGTACCCGCGGTGGGCACCGATGCCGTGCCTGCAGGGGCCGCCACAGGCGTTCCAATGCTGTTGGCCGTTCGGGCGGTGGCGGATGGCGCCGCCGTCGCCTGTGTGATGGCCGAGGCGGCAGCTACCGCCCCCGTCGGGTCCACAACAGAGGTGGCGGCAAGGCGAGCAGTAAGCGAATCTGTTGGCGTGTTGGCTGATCCTCCGCCCGGAGCGACGGCGGCGGTGCGTTGTTGCTGTTGCCGAAGCGCGTTGAAGCTGAGCACCCAGCAGCCGATGAAAAGCAGTGCGACGACGACGTAGGTGATGCGCAGGAGCCACGGCTTGTCATCGGTTGACTGTCGTGGCTCCGTACTGCTTCGGAGGGGGCGACGATTCATACCACCTCGTCCGATTCACGTTGCGGCTTCCCAACATGACTATACAGATCAACCGTGATGGTGTCGAATCGGCGGGCCTGGCCATGCTGTTTTGACCGGCCATTGCAGTGAAACAATTAATGCGGTAATTTGTTCTAGAACATGAGACCTATAGAACATAGGTTCGGGAATGGCAGCGACGAGTTGAAAAGGATGCGGGACATGGAAATGATGGTGGAGCTCGTGGCAACGTGGGGTGCGTTGAGTCTCATCCTGCGGAAGTGCTCGAACCTCTGGGCCTATGTCCCCGCACCACGCCGTGCCATGACCATGGCCGTTGCACACGGGAATATGTCAACGTCGGTGTCCGCCTCCACGGAGTCGTACCTCCGACGTCCGGTGCAACCAGACATGCCCCGTTTCCTGGTTCTCGTACTGGCCGCGTTGGCCGTGGTTATCGGCGCGCTCTGGGGTGCAATGCTGCCACTATGAAAGATAACCCATAGGATAACCCATAGAGGAGCTCAGCTCGGTTTGACGCCGGGCTCCGATCACTCAGTCGAGGTTTCCCCGCTGAACCATTCTTCAGCCGTCAGGTCGGAGCAGCCGCGACGGAGGAGTTCGCGAATCACCACGCGGTAGGCCGCAACGAGTAGATCGAACTTCATCTCTGGGGGTCGGGCCGCGGCGGTATCCATTCCGATTACCGGCGGTACGTGAAGAAACACCACCGCCGTCTCCGCTTTGGCTATGTGCAAGGCATGGTACAGCGCAGCATTACAAAGAAAGGTGCCCGCCGAGAAGGACAGTGATACGGGGATATGTGCCTGGTCCAAACGCCGCGTGATGGCGTGAACTGCTCCACTGGAAAAGAGTGCGGCGGGTGCGTCTGCGACCAGCGCGGTTTTATATGGACGGCATCCCGCATTGTCGCCGAACGCGGGAGCTGTCGCCAGATTGAGCGCGACCGCTTCGACGCGCATGGCCGTGGCGGACCCGGCAAGGCCCGTCAGTAGAACAGCGTCAGGCTGTGTTTCCGACAGGAGCTGAAGCAGCGATGATCGTATCTCGCTGTAGAGTACGGGAAGTCGACGGGATACCACGAGAGCTTTGTCGATGACCTCGCCATCAACTGCCTGGGCGGCCAACCACGACGGATTGACACTCCATGAGCCGAAGGAATCAAACCCCGTTACCAGAACCTTGCGCATGGATCACACTCCTCGTCTGTGGCTGTTCACGTCTGCCCCCGTGTCAGGGTAACGCAATTCTGGAAACGCATGCTGTATCGATATGTTCGCCGACAACAGCGACATGTGAGGCGTAACGTCATGTGCTCTAGCCAGTTCGCTCGTCACCACCGTATACTGATATGTGGGTGCTTGTTATCCCGCAGGGAGGATCGTCGACAGATGGCACCTCGGGACGTCCTGCTCCCCATGGTCATGTCGATGCTCATCGGCTGTCAACCGGTGCATACAGCCACCCCCACACGGCAGAGCGCGACCACGGACGCACGCTCCATAACCGTCGGTGTTACGCCTGCGGGGTTCCAGACGGTGGGGAATGAGGCTGCCCGTCTAGCGCGACTCCGGGGAAAACTGGCTGATTTGGAACGGGTTGCGGAATTGCAGACGAAGTCGCCCGATGGTCAGGGACTCACTGGCGACGAGCGGGCCGAAGAACAGCGGATCCTGACCTCCTGGCCGGAAAAGTACGGCGAACCCTGGGATAACAACGATTTGCCCGGGCGCATCGCCACATTGAAACAGCAGCTTGCCCGAGGCGCCAGCGCCATACGATAGCATCACGATGCCTCAACGACACACGCGTAGCGTTTGCTGGCGTCTCACGTTTTTCTCTCATAGGCGATAGGCGTGGGGATGTGGGGAACATGGCAACTGTCGATGAAGTTAAACAGGCGCTGTCGATAGAGGCGGTCATCGCTGAGTATGTTCCGACGCTCAAGCGGGCCGGCGCCACGTATAAAGCCTGCTGCCCGTTCCATAGTGAGAAGAGCCCGTCGTTTGTTGTCAGTCCGGATCGACAGAGTTTTAAATGCTTCGGTTGCGGCGCGGGCGGAGACGTTATCTCCTTCGTCGAGAAAATTGAGAACGTTGATTTCCGCGAGGCCGTGCGCAAACTGGCGGAGAAGGCCGGCCTCTCCGCCTCCTTTGATCCGGTTCCGCAAGAAGACCCGGAAGTTGAAGGAATCTATGCCGTCAATCTTGCCGCAGTCCTGTATTACCAGAGTCAATTGCGGTCACACAGCGGGGCCCAGGCGCTGGAGTATGTCCGCGGACGCGGCCTAACCGACGAGACGATCGCTCGCTTTGCGCTGGGGTACGCGCCACTCGGGTGGGACAATCTGATCTCCTACCTGACGGGTCCACAGCGGGGCTTTTCGACAGACCTGTTGAAGGCGGCGGGGCTCGTCACCGTTCGTGACGACCGTGGTGTCTATGATCGCTTTCGCCAGCGGCTCATGTTTCCTATTCGAGACGCTAAAGGAAGAGTGGCCGGTTTTGGCGCGCGCGCCCTCGACGACGCTCAGCCCAAATATCTCAACACCGCGCAGACACGTGTCTTCGACAAAGGCAGCATGTTCTATTGCCAGGACGTAGCCGGGGAGCACACACGAAAGTCGGGCAGGATTGTCATTGTCGAAGGATACATGGATGCTCTTGGGGCTCACCAGGCAGGCTTCGGCGACGTCGTCGCCAGTATGGGCACGTCCCTGACCGATAAGCAGATGCGGACGCTCTATCGGGCGGGCCGAAAAATTGTGCTTGCGCTGGACGCGGATGCTGCCGGAAATCGGGCGGTACATCGCACCATCCAGTTGGCGTACCAGGTCTTTGAACGGCAACTGGTACCCCTCCACACCACGCGCGCGCCAACGGAAGGGGCCACCGGCAGGTACGCGCGTCGCGTGGATATGAAGCTGTTCGTCGCCGCGTTGCCTGAGGGCCAGGATCCTGATGAACTCATTTTGAAAGATCCAGGCATGTGGAAGCGACTTGTGGATGACGCGCTCCCGATCGTCGAGTTCTACTTCCATATGGTGACGTCGGATCTCAGTCAATCCCTCGACTTTAAACAGGAGGCGGCCGAACGTCTCATCCCCGTGATTGCCGAAATTACTGATCCTGTGGAACGAGACCACTATATCAACAAGTTCGCACAGCTCACGCACTCCACGGAGCGCGTCGTGTCGTCGATGGTCACCCAATACCAGCAGCGTCTGGATTCGGAACGACGCGCTCAGTCGGCGACATCAGTGCGCGGCGTGGATGAAGGGGAACGTCCAGCGCCGCCTGTTCCGCATCGATATGCCATCCAGACGCAACTTGACCCTGTGCGGACCGTGCAGCGCTATCTACTCTCCTTGCTCGTCCGCTATCCTCACGCGATACCCTGGGTTACGGTGCAACTTCAGGAACGCGATGACCAGCTTGCCGAGCCAGCACTGGCTGGTCTGGCACGTGCCCTTGTGAGCGCGGCGGAGCCACGGACGGAAGATACCCCCGTCATCCTGGAGCGGTTGCCACCTGGGGTCAGAATGGTCGCGACCGACGTCCTCCTGGTGACGGCCAGCGATCCCCCTCGTGACGACCCACCGTTGCAAAAAGAGTTAGATCGGCTGTTCGTGCGGTGGGATCAGGAGGTGATCCGCCAGCAACTCGGGAAGTACGAGCATGCGTTGCGCGAAGGCGTGACCGACCAGGAGTCCGCACTCCGCCACGAGGTTGACGTGCTGGCGCGCGAGATACGCACGGTGTTCGAGCACGAGCGGCCTGCATGATGACCTTCCTGCAGCGGAAGGGAAGAGCCTGGGTCAGTGAGAACCCTTGTGGCGCGCACGGGGGAGTGACAAAGCGGTCACCATAAGCAGGCTCTTTGCTCGTATTATTTCGCTGAGGCGGTTACTCCGGTCCGAACCACGCGCTCCCACGGCAAGTCGGGCTTGCCGAAGTGGCCATAGGCGGCGGTGGTGTGGTAGATTGGACGTCGCAGGTCGAGAGCCGTCAGAATGTGAGCGACGGACATGTCGAGACATTCCCACGCGAATTCCTCGATTTTATCCAGGCTCACTTTGTGTGTGCCGAAGGTTTCAACCGAGCGTGCGAGCGGGTTGGCCTGACCGATGACATAGGCCACCTGCACTTCCGCACGGTCCGCAAGGCCCGCAGCGACGATATTTTTGGCCACATAGCGGCACGCGTAGGCGCCCGATCTATCGACCTTGGTGGGGTCTTTGCCGGAAAACGCGCCGCCCCCAACGCGTGCCATCCCACCGTAGCCGTCAACGATAATTTTGCGTCCGGTGAGGCCAGTGTCGGAGGCGGGTCCTCCTTTATGCCACACGCCGGTGCCGTTGACGACGAGCCGGTCAAATGGCACGTCGAAGCCGTACCTTCCCAGCACCGGCACCGCCACCACGTTATAGAGATGTTCTTTGACTTCATCGTTGGAAAGCGTTGGATCGTGTGGAGCTGCCAGCACGAGTCCGCTGACCCCTACCGGCCTGCCGTCTTCGTAATGCACGGTAACCTGTGTCTTGCCATCCGGGCGAAGGAATGGCAACGTTTTGTTTTCGCGGGCTTCATCGATACAGCGGGCAAGCGCGTGTGCCATCATGATGGGCAACGGCATGTATTCTTCAGTTTCACGGCAGGCATATCCGTACATCATGCCCTGGTCGCCTGCCCCTCCCTCGTCCACACCCTGTGCAATTTCGAGAGACTGCTTATGTGTGAGCCGTGTTATTTCGCAGGTGTCGTCAAAATCATAATCAGGAATGGTGTACCCGAGGTGCCGGATCGTCTGACGCGCCACCTCCTCTTCGTCCACAACTGCCGTGCTCGTCACTTCACCCGCCAGGATCAGCCGATTCTTTGTGACGAGTGTTTCCACGGCGACACGACTCCGGGGATCACCAGCCAGGTAAGCATCTAGAATGCTATCGGATACTGCATCGCAGACCTTGTCCGGATGACCGCTGCATACCGATTCCGAGGCGAACAGGTTATATGGCACGAGCACACTCTTTCCTTGTGAGCACCAGGCCCACGGCACCAACTTTTCACCGACATGAACCGAGAGGCGGCAGACGAACTGTTCCGGGGTCCTGTTGCAAGGACCACGCCCTTCATTCGGCACAAAAAAAAGCTCACAGCCGCAGGGGCAGTGAGCTTCCACCGACGGTGGCATATCTTTCCCCCACGGGCTGGATGTGGCACCTTCTCCCGTGCAATCACGGGTCAGGTTGTCGGACGGTCAACGGCCCAGTTGCCTCGCGTCGCTCTTGATAGTTTGCCGTTCTTCGATTGTTTATCCAGAGTACCACCCGCGCCATTTGTCTGTCAAAGCCATATCGAGGCAGGTGGGGAGGTTCGCGTCCCTGTTCCACGCCATGCATCTGGTGAGGAGTACAATCACTGCACGTGTACTGCTTGGAAGGGGCACAGAGCATTGGTGAACCTGCATCGAACACTCGCGCAGTCAGTCGTACTCTACCTCGCCATTGCCGCGATCTGGGGGCTTGTGCTTGCCTGGCGGCATATGCTGGTCGTGCCTGCGTACCGCGGTGTGCTCGCGATTGCACAGGGAATCCTGACGATCCAGGCAGTGGTTGGGCTTGTCCTTGTCGTGTCCCAGTATTCGCCCAGGGTCGGCATCCATTTCTTGTATGGCATCCTGTCGGTCCTGGTCTTGCCCGGTGCCTACGCGGCGGCAATGGGACGGCAGGAACGTCGGCATGCGCTCATATACGGTATTGCGGCCCTGTTCCTGACCGGCGTGGCGATTCGGGCCATGATGACTGGTTAGATGACCGGTTAAGAGATACCGCTTCGACATTCGACGTTCGCCCACGCTGCTCCCGCGTGCGGAGCTGTACACCCGGTGGAGGTTCACCCGTGCCAGTCGCTCACCAGCCATTTGACGTGGCGTCCGATGTTCGGGATCGTTTTCTACGGTATGTTCAAATCGACACGCAGTCGAAGGAAGATGCCGATGGCTACCCAAGTACCGCGAAGCAGCTGAATCTGAGCCGACTTCTGGTGCAGGAACTGATGGCGATCGGTGTCTCAGATGCACAGCTGGACGAGTTCGGCTACGTGATGGCCACGATTCCTTCGACAATGCCCCACGGCACACAGGCCCCTCCTGTTCTTGGCTTTCTCGCACACGTTGATACATCCCCCGAATTGCCCGGCGTGGGAGTGAAACCCCAGGTGGTGCGGTATCTGGGGCAGCCCATCGTGCTTCCAGCCGACCCGACCCAGCTCATCCGACCGGACGATAACCCCGACCTGGCGAACTGCCTGGGGCACGACATTGTGACGGCCGATGGCACCACGCTCCTGGGAGCCGATGATAAAGCGGGTGTTGCCGAGATCATGGCGGCTGCGGCGTGGCTGGTACGGCATCCCGAGATTCCCCACGGTGTCATCAAACTGGGCTTTACTCCGGATGAGGAGGTTGGTGGCGGGACAACCCACTTTGACATTGCAAAGTTTGGCGCCAGCTATGCCTACACGCTGGATGGATCGACGGTGGGTGAGGTGGAGGGTGAGACGTTCTCGGCAGACCTGATGATCGTGACGATCAACGGTAAGAATGCCCACCCCGGATATGCGAAAGGAGGGCTGGTCAATAGCATCAAGCTTGCTGGTCGCTTTCTGGCCATGCTCCCGGCGCACGCACTCTCTCCAGAAACTACGGAAGATCGCGAAGGGTATATCCACCCGTACGTCATTACGGGCGGTGTCGAGAGCACGGTGCTGCGTGTTCTCCTGCGGGATTTTGAAGAGGAGGGGCTGCGCGCCAAAGAGGGCGTGGTTCGACAGATTCTTGCCGACGTGCTGCGGGACGAGGCGCGAGCGTCTGTCACCATTGAAGTGCGCGAGCAGTACCGGAACATGCGACTCGTGCTTGCCGAGCATCCGCACGTCCTCGCCTATGCGGAGGAGGCGGTCCGGCGCTGCGGTCTTGAGCCACGCCAGTCCGCCATTCGTGGTGGCACCGATGGCGCGCGCCTGAGTGAAAAGGGGCTTCCGACGCCGAATCTCTTTGCGGGGGGCCATAAATTTCATAGTAAACTCGAGTGGGTC